>OJFP01000042.1_pt1 | contig 91194 bp, 83 predicted proteins | sample 1594141 | NCBI WGS metagenome assembly OJFP01 (sample SAMN05416843, study PRJEB24817) | seawater metagenome | isolation source: Sea water | place: Canada:Atlantic | collected 2013-07 | reverse complement strand
TCCTCTTCGTCGGCAGCGTCAGATGTGTATAAGAGACAGGTTTTATAGAAGAGCCGATTGAATCGACAGATTTTGGTCGGATTGGCGCTCAGGCTGCTAAACAAGTTATTGTTCAAAAAGTAAGAGAAGCAGAACGTAGGAAGGTTTACGAGCTATATAAAGATAAAGTGGGTGAGTTAGTTACCGGTGTTATTAAACGAATCGAACGTGGAAATGTTTTTGTGGATCTTGAAGGAACTGCAGATGCGATAATTCCTCGTGAAGAAATGATCCCAAGAGAGCCAGTTAGAACAGGCGATAGAATCCGCGGTTATTTAAAAGAAGTGGAAGAGGTGACTCGTGGGCCGCAACTGACCGTTTCACGTAGCGCATCAGAATTATTGATCGCCTTATTCAAGTTAGAAGTACCAGAAGTAGGCGATGGTTTGATTGAGATTTTAGGTGCCGCACGTGATCCTGGATCACGAGCAAAAATTGCCGTTCGGACACGTGATCAGCGATTAGATCCAGTGGGTGCGTGCGTAGGAATGCGTGGATCTCGCGTTCAAGCAGTTTCAAATGAATTGGCGGGCGAGCGTGTTGATATCATTCTTTGGGATGAAAACGAAGCGCAATTTGTCATTAACGCAATGTCACCAGCTGAAGTGGTAGCGATTGTTGTTGATGAAGATAGGCACAGCATGGATGTGTCAGTTAGAGATGACAGTCTGTCACAAGCCATTGGCCGTGGTGGTCAAAACGTTCGTCTAGCGAGTGAGCTAACGGGGTGGTCGTTAAATGTTATGAGTGAAACGCAGGCAGATGAGCAAAGTTCATCTGAAGCGGATGGCTATGCTAAGCAGTTAATGGTTGACCTGGACGTTGATGAAGATGTAGCGCTTATTTTAGTTCAAGAAGGTTACACGATGATTGAAGAAATTAATTTTGCGGATTTAGATGACTTGTCAGCTATTGAAGAGTTTGATGAAGATATTGCAGAAGAGCTTCAACAACGCGCAAAAGATGCCTATTTAATTAAAGCGATCGCTTCAGAGGAAGTGCTAGAAGAGCACGAGCCTGCTGATGACCTTCTTGGAATGGAAGGAATGGATCGCGAATTGGCTTATAAGTTAGCGAGCAAAGGCGTGATTACAATGGAAGATTTGGCGGATCTTGCGACTGATGAGTTGCTCGAAATAGTCGCTATTGATGAAGAGCGTGCTACAGCGCTGATTATGAAAGCACGTGAACCTTGGTTCGCTGAGTAAGTAACAAACTCCCTGGAGAAAGAAGCATGGCAGATATTACAGTTCAACATTTAGCAAAAGTAGTTGGTACGACAGCTGAGAAGTTAGTCGAGCAACTAAAAGATGCGGGTGTAAAAGGTAAAACAATAACCTCAACGCTTAGTGAAGACGATAAAGTAAAGCTATTGGCTCATCTTCGAGAGAGTCATGGAAAAGCAAAGAAAGACATTAGTGCGCCTAAGAAAATGACGCTGAAGCGCAAGCCAGTTGTTACAGAGCTGAAGCAGTCCAAAAGTCGTGGAGCAGGTTCGGTTAGTATTGAAGTGCGAAAAAAGAAAGGTGCCGGGCGTTCAGCAGAGGAAGTTGCGAGCGGCCTAAGTGCCGAGGAATTTGAAGAAGCAAAAAAAGCAGCTGAGGCACATCAGCTGCTAATGGAGGAGCAAGGTGCTGCTCGTGAAAAAGAACAAGTAAGAGTTAGCAAAAGCCAAGAAGCAAAAGATAAGGTTGAGGCTGAAAAGCAGGCTAAATTAGATGAGCAACAAGCTATTGAGGATGCTGCAAAAGCAGCCGAAGAAGCTGAAAAGGCGGCTAAGCAAGCAGAAATAGAAGCTGCTAAAGCAAAAGAAGCGGCAAAAGCAGAGCCTGAACAAAAACCTAAATCAGTTGTCCAGACCAAAGTGGCAAGCCCTGAAATAATGGCTAGAGTTAAAGCAGATGCTGATGCTAAGAAAGCGCAAGAACTTGCGCGTAAGCCAGACAAGAAAAAAGCAGGCTCCAAGTTTGGTGGAGGTGTCTTGCACGTGGATAAAAAGCCACGACGGAACAAAAAAAAGGGTCCTCAAAGAACGCGTGATATTCGTCTTGCATCAGATGATAAGCATGGTTTTGAAGTGCCTACGAAAACGATTACCTATAATGTAGAAATCCCAGAAAGCATTATCGTTTCAGACCTTGCTCAACGTATGAAAGTTAAGGCTGGCGAGGTTATTAAAACCCTAATGGGTTTAGGGACAATGGCCACTATTAACCAACCGTTGGATCAAGAAACAGCTGTTATTGTGGTTGAGGAAATGGGCCATAAGGTTATATTACGAAGTGATGAAGATATTCAGGCTGAGTTATTGGCTGATGTTATAGAGCAAGATGGCGAAGAGTTACCACGCGGCCCAGTTGTAACCATTATGGGTCATGTTGACCATGGTAAAACATCATTACTTGATTATATTCGTGAAAGTAGAGTTGCCGCCGGTGAGTCTGGAGGTATTACTCAGCATATTGGTGCTTATCGTGTGAAACAAGGCAATAGCATGGTGACGTTCATTGATACTCCAGGGCACGCGGCCTTTACAGCGATGCGTGCACGTGGCGCACAAATAACTGATTTGGTTATTTTAGTTGTTGCCGCAGATGACGGTGTGATGCCACAAACAAAAGAAGCGGTAGAGCATGCGAAAGCGGCGGGCGTACCGATGATTGTTGCGGTCAATAAAATGGATAAAGAAGGTGCGCAACCTGACCGTGTTCGAAACGAGTTATCACAAATTGAAGTTACACCGGAAGATTGGGGTGGGGATACTCAGTTTGTTAATATTTCCGCATTAACCGGTGATGGTGTTGATGAGTTATTAGAATCGATTGCATTGCAAGCGGAATTGTTAGAACTAAAAGCACCCGTTGATGTGGCTGCGGTTGGTGTAGTGATTGAATCACGTCTTGATAAAGGGCGCGGCGCGGTCGCTACCATTTTGGTTCAAAAAGGCACCTTGAAAATGGGTGATTATATTGTTGCAGGTGAAGCGCACGGCCGTGTTAAAGCGATGTTTGATGAACATGGTAAGGCCGTTAAAGCAGCGACGCCTGCAGTGCCAGTGGAAGTATTAGGTCTATCTAGCGCAACTGAGGCAGGTGTGGAAGTATATGCAGCGCCAACTGAGCGTAAAGCGCGTGAAATTGCCGAGTTCCGTCAAATTAAATCCAAACAAGCAAGACAAGCTAAACAGCAAGCAGCAAAATTAGAGCAAGCTTTTTCTCAGATGGAAGAAGGTGAAAGTGCAACACTTAATGTATTACTGAAAGCTGATGTGCATGGTAGCTTGGAGGCACTAAAGTCTTCATTAACCAGTTTGTCAACCGATGAAGTAAAAGTGTCGATTATCGCCGGCGGTGTTGGTGGAATCAATGAAAGTGATGTGAATTTAGCAGCGGCGTCGGATGCGTTGATTGTTGGTTTTAATACACGTGCTGATGCGAGTGCGCGCCGTATGATTGAAAACCGAGGCGTGTCAGTTCGTTACTACAGCATCATTTATGACGTGATTGATGATGTACGTGATGCATTGTCAGGCTTGTTAGCACCAGATATTAAAGAGCAAATTGTTGGTATCGCCAACGTTCGTGATGTCTTTAAATCCCCTAAACTTGGTGCGATCGCAGGTTGCATGGTGACAGAAGGGTTTGTTAGAAAAGACTTACCGATTCGTGTGTTGCGAGACAACGTGGTGATTTATGAAGGGCAATTAGAATCATTAAGGCGATTTAAAGATGATGTGCAAGAAGTTAAATCTGGCATGGAGTGTGGTATCGGCGTTAAAAATTACAATGATGTGCAAGATGGCGATCAAATCGAAGTATTTGAACGTATTGAAGTTAAACGTAAGCTGTAATTAGCGATTAATGCCTAGAGAGTTTTTACGTTTTCAACGAGTATCACGCCAACTTCAGCGAGAGTTAGGCGAGATTCTTCAGCGTGACTTGCGTGACCCTGATGTCGGGTTTGTAACCGTTAATGATGTTGAGGTCACTAAAGACTTGGCGCTTGCAAAAGTCTATATCGGCGTTTTAACCACGAAAGATGATGAGAATAAGCAATCGAGTATCGTGGCATTAAATCGCGCTTCAAACTATATTCATGGCGTTGTTTCAAAGCGGATGCGAATGAGAATGGTGCCGGAGTTAAGGTTTTTTTTAGATGAGTCTATCGAACAGGGTATTAAAATGGATGCGTTGCTGAAGGCAACAGATCCTGATAAAGAGAAGTAAAGCGTGGCGAATCGTAAAAAGAAAGGCCGTGATGTTAGCGGTATTCTCATTTTAGATAAGCCACTTAATATATCGTCTAATCAGGCAGTTCAACGAGTTAAACGGTTATATGACGCGAAGAAGGTCGGTCATACGGGTAGCTTAGACCCTCTTGCTTCTGGTGTGTTACCTATTTGCTTAGGTCATGCAACGAAGGTATCGCAATATTTATTAGCATCTGATAAAACATATCAATTCACCATGCGCTTGGGTCAAACCACGAGCACCGGCGATGTTGAAGGTGAACTGGTCTGTGAAAAAAAAATTCCTCTGATAGATTTGGATGCGTTGAATCAACTTCTTGATAAGTTCACAGGTGATATTCAGCAGATCCCACCCATGTATTCTGCACTAAAGCACAAGGGTCAGCGTTTATATGCGTTGGCCAGACAAGGTCAGGTCGTTGATAGACCTGCACGAAGTGTCACGATTAAATCCTTAACATTACTGTCTAGAACGTCTGATAGTTTAACGTTGGAAGCTTGCTGCACAAAAGGAACATACATTCGTACATTAGCAGAAGATTTAGGGAATGCATTGGGATGTGGGGCTCATGTTACTTTTTTGAGAAGAATAAAAACGGGCCCGTTTGCTTTAGCTAAAGCCGTTACATTAGAGCAGTTAGAGCTAGTTCAAGGTGATTTTGCGGCATTAGATGGCTTGTTGCATAGTCTAGATATGGCACTACAAGATTATCCAGCAATGAGTTTCAGCGATGAAGAGAAGAGTTATTTATGTTTAGGCCGGAAAATTCAGGTTGAAGATGTAGTTTGTGAGCCCTTGATTCGATTGAATGATATGAATGGGGCGATTTTTGGTTTAGGTAAATGGGACGGTGATCATCAACTGGCCCCAGTTAGAATTTTTGTATAGGTGATGCAATAAGTGGTTTTAGCTTGTTAGCCGTGATTGTCAAGAGTACAATGTGCTGTTTTTTCAAGATTAATATAATAGAAAGTGGAGTAAGGAATATGTCGTTCGGTACAGAACAAAAGCAAGAAATTGTTAAAGAATATGCGTTATCAGAAGGTGATACAGGATCTCCAGAGGTTCAAGTTGCTTTGTTAACGGGGAGAATCAATCATTTGACACCGCATTTTTCTGAGAACAAAAAAGATCATCACTCACGTCAAGGATTATTAAGAATAATTAATCGCCGTCGTAAGTTACTAGATTACTTAAAAGGCAAAGACGTAGAACGTTACCGTGCATTGATTGCGCGTTTAGGTTTAAGAAAGTAAAAGACAAATAATAGGCAGGCATAAATAGTGAATTCAGTAAAAAAAGAGTTTCAGTTCGGCAATCAGACGGTTTCATTTGAAACAGGCGAAATCGCACGCCAAGCAGATGGTGCAGTATTAGTAGAAATAGATGGCACCATCGTTTTAGTAACAGCGGTAGGAAAGCGTGAAGGCGGAGAAAATAACTCTTTCTTCCCCTTAACCGTGAATTACCAAGAAAAAACCTACGCAGCGGGCAAAATCCCAGGTGGCTTTTTCAAACGCGAAGGTCGTCCGAGTGAAAAAGAAACACTGACTTCACGACTTATTGATCGCCCAATTCGTCCGTTGTTTCCAAAAGGTTATAAAAACGAAACTCAAATTATCGCGACTGTTATCTCACTAAACCCAGAAGTTGATCCAGATATTCCGGCTCTTTTAGGTGCATCAGCTGCGTTAGCGATTTCTGGACTGCCATTTGATGGTCCTATTGGTGCTGCACGTGTTGGTTACATTGATGGTGAATACGCACTAAACCCATCTAAGTCAGCATTAGAGAAATCTCAACTGGATTTAGTTGTTGCTGGTACAGCTGACGCTGTGTTAATGGTTGAGTCAGAAGCAGATTGTTTACCTGAAGATGTCATGTTAGGTGCTGTGACATTTGGCCACGAGCAAATGCAAGCAGCTATTACAGCGATTAATGAGTTAGCTGCTGAAACGGGCAAGCCTCGTATGGAATGGGTTGCACCAGAGGTTAACCAACCTTTAGTTGATAAAGTGGCAGAATTAGCCAATGCAGGTATCGCAGATGCTTACACTGTATTAGTTAAATTAGACCGTCAAGAAAAACTAAAAGAAGTTCGTAAGGCGGTTGTCGCTCAATTAGAAGACGAAGATGCCGATGAAGTGAAAGACATTTTTGGTTCTCTTGAAAAGAAACACGTTCGTGGTTTAGTGCTTTCCACAAAACAGCGTATCGATGGTCGTGATTTAGAAACTGTTCGTCCTATTTATGTTCGTACAGGCGTATTACCTCGTGCACACGGTTCGGCATTATTCACGCGTGGTGAAACTCAAGCATTAGTGGTCGCAACACTTGGAACAGACCGTGATGCACAAATGATTGATGCGGTTGAAGGTGAATACCGTGATAGCTTTATGTTGCACTATAACTTCCCTCCATATTGCGTCGGTGAAACTGGTTTTGTTGGTTCTCCAAAAAGGCGTGAAATTGGCCATGGTCGATTAGCAAAACGCGGCATGATGGCAGTATTGCCAAGCCAAGAAGATTTCTCATACGTGCTTCGTGTTGTAGCTGAAGTTACTGAGTCAAATGGTTCAAGTTCTATGGCCAGTACTTGTGGCACTAGTCTTGCGTTAATGGACGCGGGTGTGCCAACAAAAGCGCCAGTAGCGGGTATTGCGATGGGTCTTATTAAAGAAGGCGACGACTACGCTGTACTGTCTGATATTTTAGGCGATGAAGATCACTTGGGTGATATGGACTTTAAAGTATCCGGTACAGACTCAGGTGTGACAGCGCTGCAAATGGACATCAAAATTCAAGGTATTACACCTGAAATCATGTCTAAAGCGTTAGAGCAAGCTAAAGGCGGCAGACTGCATATCTTAGAAAAAATGAATGCTGAATTGTCAGCTGGTCGTACAGAAATGTCTGACTTTGCACCGCGTATTTTAACGTTGAAAATTGATCCAGCTAAGATTCGTGATGTTATCGGTAAAGGCGGCGTGACTATCCGTGCCATTACTGAAGAAACAGGTGCGGCGATTGATATTACTGATGACGGTGTTGTTAAGGTTGCGTCGGTAGATCGTGAAGCAGGTGAGAAAGCACTTAAACGTATTGAAGATATTACTGCCGAAGTTGAAGTAGGAAGAGTCTATGAAGGTAAAGTTGTACGATTAATGGACTTCGGTGCATTCGTATCAATTTTACCGGGTAAAGATGGATTGGTTCATATTTCACAAATTTCAGAAGATCGCGTTGAAAAAGTGAGTGATAAACTGGCTGAAGGCGATGTTGTGAAGGTTAAGGTGCTTGAAGTCGATCGCCAAGGTCGTGTTCGCTTAAGTATGAAGGAAGTAGATTAATTTTCTAAATGACGGTCAACGAATAATGGTTAATTCACGCATCATCAAAAAGTACCCTAATCGCCGTTTATATGACACGGAGATCAGTAAATACGTGACACTGAACGATGTGCGTCAGTTGATTATTGATCGTGAGCCAGTGAAAGTAGTTGATGCCAAATCTAAAGAGGATTTAACCCGTAGTGTGTTATTGCAAATTATTCTTGAGCAAGAAGAAGATGGCGAGCCAATAATGAGTGCTCAAATGCTGGAACAATTGATCCGTTTTTATGGTGACCCGTTCCAGCATAATTTTGCCAATTACCTTGAAAACTCAGTGAAGCTAATTGCTGAACAAAGAGCTAAGGTAAGAAGTCAACTTCAGCAAGCGGCAGACCCCTTTGCGCTAATGACCTCATTAGCCAATCGAAATATGGAAGTTTTTAAGGAAATGCAGGAAGGTTTATTTAAAAAAGTGATGCCTGCGCCATCCAGAAAAAAAGATAAGTAAAGAAAGTGTTTGAAGAAAAAGCCTCGTTATCGAGGCTTTTTTTATGCCTAGAAGAAAGTTATTTACATAATGTTTGAAAAGAAATCAAATACATTAGTGGTGCCTTTATAGCAGAAAAATTAGTAAAATCAATGATATGAATAACGACAATGACGCAATAGGATTTGATAGTGAGCATTTTCTTAAAACGCTCACTCAAAAACCAGGTGTTTATCAAATGCTTGATCAACGAGGTATGTGTATCTACGTTGGTAAAGCAAAAAATCTTAAAAAACGTGTTTCAAGTTATTTTAATAAGACTGATAAAGATGCAAAAAAGAGAGTCATGGTTTCTCATGTACGTCATATTGATGTTGTCGTTACACATACTGAAGGTGAGGCACTGCTGCTTGAGAATCAATTAATTAAGCAACTAAAGCCGCGTTATAATATTTGTTTAAGGGATGATAAAAGTTATCCTTTTATTTATTTATCTTCTCAGCAAACCTTTCCTAGGTTGACGTTTCACCGCGGGGCTAAAACAAAAAAAGGACAGTATTTTGGTCCCTATCCAAGTGCAGGAGCGGTAAGAGATAGCCTCCATGTTTTACAAAAGCTTTTTCCAGTCAGGCAATGCGACGATAGTTATTTCAAAAATAGGTCGCGCCCGTGCCTGCAGTACCAAATTAAACGATGTACAGCCCCCTGTGTAAACCTGATCAGCGAGCATGACTATAAAGATGATGTAGACCATACAGTGCTTTTTTTAGAAGGTAAAAATAGTCGCTTAATTAATGATTTAGTAAAAAAAATGGAATCGTCAGCAGAAGATTTGAATTTTGAAAAAGCGGCTCAATTTCGTGATCAAATTGCCCAATTAAGAAAACTAATGGAGCGTCAATATGTCAGTGGTAATGAAGGCGACTTGGATGTTGTTGCGTGTGAAATACTCCAACATATAGCGTGCGTTCAAGTGTTCTTTATCCGTAATGGTCAGCATATTGGGAACCGTACTTTTTTCCCAAAAGTACCGCATGGTAAAAGCGAAGAAGAGGTGCTGAGTGCGTTTATCTTGCAGTTTTATTTAGATAAGGAGTTGCCTAAAACAATTGTTTTAAGCCATGACCTAATCGAGCGTGAGCTGACGCAAGAAATTTTTAACGCGAAAGCTGAAAGAAAGGTGAGCTTGATCAATAAGCCAAGGGCTGAAAGAGCTCGTTGGCTTAAAATGACAAAAAATAATGCGCTAACTGCATTAACGCAACACATAGAAAGTAGAGAAAATACACGTGGGCGCCTTAGAAAGCTGTCAGAATTGTTAGGTGTCAGTAATGATATTAAACGTATGGAATGTTTCGATATAAGCCATTTGCAAGGAGACCAAACGGTTGCATCATGTGTTGTTTTAAATGAAGAAGGGCCATTGAAATCGGACTATCGCCGTTTTAACATTACTGGAGTGACGGCCGGAGATGATTATGCGGCATTATCTCAAGCGGTTACGCGGCGGTTTATTCGTGCTAAAAAGAACGAGCATGTGAAGCCTGATTTATTAATTATTGATGGTGGCAAAGGGCAGGTTACCGCTGTCAAAGAAGCATTAAGTAATATTGATTACGAAGACATTTTTATTATTGGGATATCAAAAGGAAGTGATAGAAAGGTGGGCATGGAAAAAATTTACCGTGCCAGTGATGGAGAGGTGCTAATTCTTTCGTCAGATGAGCCTGCTTTGTTAGTGGTTCAACAAATACGAGATGAAGCGCACCGTTTTGCAATAAGTGGGCATCGACAGCAACGGGGCAAGGCAAAGAAGAAATCAACACTTGAGAAAATTGAAGGATTAGGTCCTAAACGTAGGCAGCAATTGCTTAAGCAGTTTGGTGGTTTGCGTGAAATACAATCAGCTGGTGTTGAAGATTTATGTACCGTTGATGGTATTAATAAATCGTTAGCACAGCGCGTCTATGACTTCTTTCATGACGGAGGAGGTATATAAAATGCTATTATACGAACATATACGCCCACTTTTTAGTTAAATGATTCTTAATATTCCAACTATACTAACGCTACTTCGTATCGCTTCGATTCCAATTATTATGGTCATTTTCTATTGGCCGATTGAAGAATCGAGACTGTGGTGTTCATTGATATTTATTGTTGCATCATTTACCGACTGGGTTGATGGCTTTTTAGCAAGGAAACTAAATCTACAAACAGCGTTCGGTGCGTTTCTTGACCCAGTTGCTGATAAGCTAATGGTTGTTATTATTTTAGTGCTTATTGTTCAGGCTGATCCAGCTATCTATATCGCCTTACCTGTGGCTATTATCATTGGGCGTGAGGTAACGGTTGCCTCATTACGTGAGTGGATGGCAGAAATAGGGCAGCGCTCCGTCGTAAAAGTGTCTAGGCTAGGTAAATATAAAACAGGGTTTCAAATGTTCTCCATTGTCTGCTTGCTTTTCAATGCGGATGTCTATGGAATTCCTGTACGTGGTATTGGCATAGCGGCTATTTATGTTGCTGCTATTTTGACGCTTTGGTCAATGTGGCATTATATTCAGCTTGCACTGCCAGAATTTAAAAAATAGTAGACATTCTAACTTGACAGTTTAGCTACGGAAGATAGAATACACGGCCTTAAAGCGGGAATAGCTCAGTGGTAGAGCACAACCTTGCCAAGGTTGGGGTCGCGAGTTCGAATCTCGTTTCCCGCTCCAATTTTAAACCGTGTTACCACCACGGTTTTTCTGTATTAAGTCCCTCAGGCTGAGTGGCAGAGTGGTTATGCAGCGGCCTGCAAAGCCGTGTACAGCGGTTCGATTCCGCTCTCAGCCTCCATAATGAAGATAGAAACAGACTTTCGGCATCTATGTATGTCCTGTTTTATAATTCTTTTTCTGTTGTTAGTTTTCGTCGTCAATTTAAGTGCCGCTCTCTATGTAGCGAATAATGCGAGATATTTGATCTATAAATAGACCCAGGGTAGCGATTGTCAACATAAAAGGATTGAAAGCTTTTAAATTGTTATAAAACAGTTAAGAAAAAGGTAGCGAGGTAATGGTCCGAATTAAATAATATACTTAGCAAAATACTGACCTTTATTCTTGATAGTTTTTAATAAGGTAATCAAGAAGAAGTGCTTCAAAATGTCGTATAATCATCCGTATTTATTCACCTTACCTGGGAGCACGGAGAGACGATGAGCGTTAAAAAGTCCAAAATTATATATACTTTAACTGATGAAGCACCCATGTTAGCGACCGCTTCATTTTTACCCATTGTTGAGACGTTTGCGGCTTCAGCTAATATAGATATTGAATTGAGTGATATCTCTTTAGCAGCAAGAGTTCTCGCGATTTTTTCTGACCAGCTGCCAGAGGGGCAACAAACAACCGATGCGCTCTCCGAATTAGGGCTTTTAACACAAGACCCTGATACAAATATTATTAAATTACCCAATGTTAGCGCCTCAGTACCTCAATTAAAAGAGGTCATTAATGAGTTGCAAGAGAAAGGCTTTAATATCCCCAGTTATCCTGAAGACCCCCAAACAGATGATGAGAAAGCGCTGCAAGTAAAGTTTGGTAGAGCGTTAGGTAGTGCTGTTAACCCTGTGTTACGTGAAGGGAATTCTGATCGTCGCGCACCAAAAGCGGTAAAAGAATATGCTCAGAAGAATCCTCACTCTATGGGTAAATGGAGCCAGGCTTCAAGAACTCACGTATCACATATGCAATCAGGTGATTTTTACTCCAGTGAGAAAAGTTTAACGTTAGATAGCGACTGTAAGGTAAAGATTGAATTTGTAGCAAAAGATGGCGAAGTAACCGTTTTAAAGAAAAATATACCTCTTTTAAAAGGTGAAATCATAGACAGTATGTTTATGAGCAAGAAGGAATTGTGCCAATACCTTGAAGATGAGATGAACGATGCAAAAGAAACGGGAGTCATGTTTTCATTTCATGTGAAAGCGACCATGATGAAAGTATCTCATCCCATCGTTTTTGGGCACGCAGTTAAGATATATTACAAAGATTTATTTGAAAAACACGGCCAGTTGTTTGATGAGTTAGGCGTTAACCCAAATGATGGGCTAAGCAGTGTTTATGAGCATATTGAGAAGCTACCTGCGTCAATCAAAGAAGAAATACTTGCTGATATGCACGCTTGTTATGAAACACGCCCTGAGTTGGCTATGGTGGACTCTGCTAAGGGAATATCTAACTTACATACACCTAATGAAGTGATTGTTGATGCGTCTATGCCTGCGATGATTCGTGCGGGCGGTAAAATGTGGGGCCCTGATGGTAAGTTGAAAGATACTAAAGCGGTGATGCCGGAAAGTACCTTTGCTAGAATTTATCAAGAAATTATCAATTTTTGTAAAACTCACGGCGCTTTTGATCCAACCACAATGGGCACGGTTCCTAATGTTGGCCTGATGGCTCAAAAAGCAGAAGAGTACGGGTCGCATGATAAGACATTTGAAATGGTGGCAGATGGACGTACGCGAATCGTTGATGATGAAGGGAATGTATTGCTTGAAATGGATGTTGAAGAAGGTGATATCTGGAGAATGTGCCAAGTAAAAGATGGTCCTATTCAAGATTGGGTGAAACTAGCGGTGAGCCGTGCGCGCATCTCAAAGACGCCGGCAGTTTTTTGGTTAGATGAGTACCGTCCACATGAAAATGAATTGATCAAAAAGGTTGAAACCTACCTTGGTGATCATGATCTAACGGGTGTTGATATTAGTATCATGTCTCAAACCAGAGCCATGCGTTATACACTAGAACGAATTTTACGCGGTAAGGATACTATTTCTGTGACGGGCAATATTCTGCGTGACTACTTAACCGACTTATTCCCAATTCTGGAGTTAGGTACCAGTGCTAAAATGCTATCTATTGTGCCTCTAATGGCCGGTGGTGGCCTGTTTGAAACTGGCGCGGGTGGTTCAGCACCGAAGCATGTTAAGCAACTATTAGAAGAAAACCATTTGCGTTGGGATTCGTTAGGTGAGTTTTTAGCGCTGTGTGCTTCACTAGAGCATACGGCTATTACAAATGATAACGCTAAGGCCGGTGTATTGGCAAAAACGTTGGATGAAGCGACAGCTAAGTTACTTGATACTGGAAAATCGCCTTCACGTAAAACAGGTGAGTTAGATAACCGTGGCAGTCATTTTTATATTGCATTGTATTGGGCGCAGGCACTTGCTGAGCAGACAGATAATGAGGAGTTACAGGCTCATTTCAAGCCATTAGCTAAGGCCTTAACTGATAATGAAGAAGGGATTGTTAGTGATTTGACAACGGATCAATGGCATGCAGTAGATATTGATGGTTATTACAAACCAGATCTAGATAAGGTCAGAGAAATTATGAGGCCTTCAGCATTGTTCAATGAGGCACTTGCTTCGGTTAAGTAAATTATTCGAGAAAAACTGTGAAGTTGAACCTGATGCTTAGTTAATAAGCATCAGGTTTTTTTTATGAATAAGGTAATGGTTTTGGAGGTTTGTTATTTGGCATGGTGCCATTAACGTAGTTATTTCAGAGCGCTTTACTTGATATATCGAGCAGCTGTTCATAACAATTTCCTTGCTCTGGAAACTCTGCAATACCAATTTTAGCGTTTAGTTTGATGGCTGACCCGTCCAATAATATGATAGGTTGGGTTAATTCATTTTTGAGTTTTTCAACGAGTATAGGGACATGCTCCTTACTGGTTTCAATCGTAAGGCTAGCGAAATTCATTCCATCCATGTGAGCATAAATATCTGAATCACGTGCCTTAGAAAGTAACCTATCTGCAATAGCTTTGAGGGCAAGGTCATTCTGTTGGTTATTAATCTCACTGGTATGTGGATCAAATGAAATAAACAACATGACGGCCTTTGCGTGAGTTCGAGTGCAAAACTCTAGGAGCTCCTTCGTTTGTTCTTTAAATGTGCTTGAGTCTGGTAGGCCAGTAATGGAGCAATGGCTTTCTTTTTGATTAATATTCATTAGCTTTTATTTATTTCTATAGTAAGTATTAATAATGGCAGGTTATTTAGAATTTACTAGATTGGACCTATAAAAAGTATGATAAATATTGTGTACTTGAAATACGATAAATTGACACTGGCACTCATTGCCAGCATGGGACTCTGATAGAGTAGTTAGAGTTTAATTTTTAATACATTTATGATGACAACGTCTCCTAATAAAGCCATTTCTGCACCTGATGAGAACCTAAAGCGTTTGTTATCGTTACGGGCGTTGAATATTAGTGGGCAATTAACGGCTATTTTGACGGCAATTTATTATCTGGGGTTGGATTTGCCGATTAAGCCCTTGGTCTTCATTTTCATTGGCTTAATGGCATGGAGTTTATTGTCATTACTTTTATTAAAGAAGACGCCAAGTCTTACCGATACTAGGTTCTTTGTTCAGTTAATCGTTGATGTGTTCGCACTAACCGCTATTTTATATTTCACAGGTGGGGCCACTAATCCCTTTGCCTGGTTTTTATTGGTCCCACAGAGTATAGCTTCTACTTTGCTGTCACGGGCGCATGTTTGGTTAATGGCGCTGCTAACCTCGTTATCATATACCTTGCTGGTGTTTTATTATCAGCCATTAGTTTATGTCGATCACCCTATGGACATGGGTGCTGGGGGACACTTTGCAGAGCATATTATTGGTATGTGGATTGGCTTCGTATTATCTACTTTTTTGTTGGCTTATTTTGTGGCGGGGATGGCGGAATCATTGCGAAAAAGGAACGAGCTTTTGTCGCAAATGCAAGAGCGAATGTTTAGGGATGAACGTTTAGTGGCTTTGGGTACCTTAGCAACTGGCGCAGCACATGAATTAGGGACTCCATTAGGAACATTGAGTGTTGTGGCCCATGAGTTGAAATTAGAGCTTGAGCAAGAAGGTAACCAGTCGGCGAGTCAAATGTTGACTATTATTAACGGGCAAATAAAACGGTGTAAGGAAGTGTTGTCAAGTATCACAGAAACGGCGACAACTGAAAAGTTTGATGCTGGCCAGTTGTTGCCAGTTGTTGAGTATATTGAAAAAGTTATTGCCCAGTGGCGAATTTCTAATTTAAATGTGAATTTAATTGAAGTGGTTAGTGGAAAAGGGGCTGGCCCTAAACTTATTTCGGATATAGCGCTGACGCGGGCATTGATCAATATTTTGGATAATGCAGCGCAAGTATCACCTCATTATGTTCGTCTGACGATTAACTGGAATAATGACAATATCAATCTTATGATTGAGGATGAAGGCAAAGGTATGGATGAGGTTCAGCTTATTCAGCTGGGTAAGCATATGATGACTTCTAAAGACGATGGATTGGGCATTGGAATTTATATCACCCAAGCGACCTTGGAACGGCTAGGTGGCGATATTAAATGGGAAAACCGGCAACCAAAAGGTGTTCGTGTGACTATCCACCTTCCGCTAATTAAATAGAAAACTCAACATATCATGAATCATGACAACGTGAGAATGCTAATTATTGACGACGACGAAGTTTATTGTTCAGTTTTGAGCGATGCGTTTATACGTAGAGGCTTTGATGTTCAGTCAGCACACACTGAAGAGCAAGCGACTGAAAAAATAGATGACTTTGAACCTGAAATGGCAGTTGTCGATTTGAGATTAGGGCGAAGCTCTGGCCTACATTTAATAAAACGTCTTAAGCAAAAGGATGAGAATACCAAGGTTGTTATGTTAACGGGCTATGCGAGCATTGTGACTGCCGTGGAGGCTGTCAAGTTAGGTGCTATACAATATATTACTAAACCAGCAAATGCAGATGAAATTTTAGCTGCATTTGAACAACAAAATGCCGACTCAGGTGTCAAAGTATCGGATAAACCTTTATCTGTTAAACGCTTAGAATGGGAGCATATGCAAAAAGTCTTATTGGAGTGTGGAGGGAATGTTTCTGAAGCAGCCAGACAACTCAATATGCACCGACGGACGTTACAAAGAAAGCTGGCTAAACGACCAGTACGACAGTAAGGGCTTTTTATAGGTTTTTGAATCAGCAATTTTTATTTGGCATGAAGAGTCGTTGATAGCTCGAAGAAATTTGGCTGTTAGCCCTAGGTGGGGAGCGATACAAGGCGACAGTTAATAAGTCAGTGTGAAATGAATAAAGTATGTCCACTAAGAAAAAATAGTTAAAACTTCATTCTCTCTTCTTGATTGATGGAACGCAATGATGGACAATCCTCATCCTGAATTACACCAACGAACAATGGTGACTCATGTCGGTCCCCTCGCAACGTGAAGTCGTGAACCCCGCCAGGCCCGGAAGGGAGCAACGGCAGCGATGGAATCGTGTGCCGGGGTGTGGCTGGCATGAGTTACCACCCATTATTTAGTCACATTTTTGTAGATCTACATGGCTAAAAATTCGCACAAAGTCACCGCCTTTGTTACCCTATAAAACTTATGAGTTATAAAGTCTTTGCAAGAAAATGGCGCCCGTTAAATTTTGCTCAAGTCGTTGGGCAGGAACATATTGTGCGCGCCTTAATCAATGGGCTTGAACATGATCGACTGCATCATGCTTATTTGTTCACAGGGACACGAGGTGTTGGTAAAACGACCATTGCGAGGGTGCTGGCTAAGGCGCTGAATTGCCCTAATGTAGTGGAAGCTGAACCCTGTGGAAAGTGTGATACCTGCTTAGAAGTTGATCAAGGCTGCTACCCGGATTTAATTGAAGTGGATGCAGCCTCTCGAACAGGTGTTGATGACACACGAGACTTACTAGAAAATGTTCAGTACTCACCTAGTCGGGGTAAATACAAAGTTTATTTGATTGATGAAGTTCATATGTTTTCCAAAAGCAGTTTTAACGCACTGTTAAAAACCTTGGAAGAGCCACCGGCTCATGTGAAGTTTTTGCTAGCGACTACCGATCCGCAGAAAATGCCAGTGACTGTCTTGTCACGCTGTTTGCAATTTAACCTTAAACGTTTATTACCAGACCAGATTGAAGGGCAGTTTAAGCTGATTTTAGATAGCGAAGGCATTGAATATCAGCATCAGGCAACGGAACTATTAGCACGCGCGGCTGATGGCAGTATGCGTGATGGCCTTAGTTTGTTAGATCAAGCTATTGTGCATGGTAATGGCGGCCTGCTTGAGAGCGATGTGATTGATATGCTCGGCAGTGTGGCACGAGAGCCAGTACTTGATCTGCTGAATGCGTTGTTAACGAGACAAGGTGCAGCGGTATTAGACAGTATTCAGCAACTTGACGAGTTTGCGCCTGATTATGCTGAAGTTTTACAGTCGTTATTAAACTACTTACATCAAATCGCTGTGTGTCAAATAGTGGGTAATGAGGCGGAGGATAAGTCTTTAAGCTTGCTCGCGCAGGAACTGACTAAAGAAGATGTTCAGCTGTATTATCAAATCGCATTGATAGGGCAAAAAGACCTGCCGTTAGCACCAACGCCTAAAGTTGGGTTCGAAATGTTAATGTTACGTATGCTAGCGTTTGCTCCCGTTCAATTGGATGGTGCTAGTGATAAGCCGGCCACTGAGCAGCGGGGAATAGCCCAGACTACTGCAGCAAAAATAAGTGAGCCTTCGCCTTCAGTCGTAGCGGTGCAACCAGCGGTTGAGAGCAACAAGAGTACTGAGCCATTTAAAAAAGCGCCGAAACTGGTCATCCCAGAAAAAAAAACACTTAAAAATATAGAGGCAGGAAAAATACTGCAGTCAGAAGCAGTCAGTATTCCGGCAAAAGATATACCGCGGGCAGAAGCAGTCAATATTCCAACAAAAGATATCCCTATTGAGCAGCCCGCAGTAATACCTGAATCAGACCTTCCTTGGCATGAGCTTGTACCCACATTAGGCCTTGATCCCATGACCCTTCAGTTAGCTAATAACGCAACCTTGGTAAAAGTGGGTGAACATGAGTGTGAGTTATTGCTGATGGATGGACATATATCACTCAATAAAAAATCAGAGTTGAATTTAGAGCAAGCATTAACAGTCCATTATGGTCGAAAGTTGCAACTTCGATTAACAGAAGGCGCGAAAGATATTGAAACGCCAAACAGTATTGCGAATGAAAAAGTAGCCGATAGGCAACGCGAAGCAGAAAAAGAAGTTAGGGATAGCCCAGTAGTCAAACAAATAATCGAGCTGTTTGACGCTAAGATTATTGAAGGCTCAATTAAACCAATAGATTAACTAGAGTACAGCACGGAGAAATGATGAAGAATCAATTAGGTGATTTGATGCAGCAAGCGCAAAAAATGCAGGAAAAAATGCAAGAGGCGCAGCAAAAATTAGCAGAACTTGAAGTAACCGGTGAGTCGGGTGCGGGTCTTGTAAAGGTCGTATTGACGGGTAAGCACGAAGCTAAACGGTTATCAATTGACCCCAGTTTAATCGCAGATAATGACCAAGAAATGCTAGAAGACCTGATTGTATCTGCCATTAATGATGCTGTTCGTAAGGTGGAAAATGAAAACAAAGAAAGCATGGCAGGTATGACGGCGGGTATTCCATTGCCACCGGGCTTTAAATTACCTTTTTAGCCATGTCAGCAGAACCGGTTCTTAATGATCTTATGCAAGCGTTACGCTGTTTGCCAGGTGTCGGCCAAAAGTCTGCCCAGCGTATGGCATTTCATTTGTTAGAACGTGACCGTCAAGGGGCGTTCAAATTGGCACAAAGTCTCGCTGAAGCAGTCGATAAAATTGGGCATTGTGCGACCTGTCAAACACTAACTTCGTCTGAAGTCTGTAGCCTGTGTTCTGATGAACGCCGAGATCAACAGTTGTTATGTATAGTAGAAACCCCAGCTGATGTGATGGCAATAGAGGGTGCGACTTCTTTTAAGGGCGTGTACTTTGTACTGAATGGCCGCTTATCGCCATTAGACGGTTTAGGGCCGTCTGAAATTGGCTTAGATAAGCTTGTCGATAGGCTGAAATTAGGCATGATTGGAGAAATTATTTTAGCTACTAATCCAACCGTTGAAGGTGAGGCGACTGCGCACTATATCAGCGAGATGGCAAAGAAGAATAACGTTAAAGCAACACGAATAGCGCATGGCGTACCGTTTGGCGGTGAGCTGGAATATATTGATAGCGGAACGCTATCTCATGCGTTTAGTGGTCGTAGCGAAGTTTAAAGGAGCTAGCAATGAGTGATTGTTTATTTTGTAAAATGGTTAATGGTGAAATAACGCCAGATATTGTCTATGAGACAGATTCTGTTTTAGCGTTTAGAGACATTAACCCGCGCGCCCCAACGCATATATTAATTATCCCTAAAAAACATATTCCAACTTTGGCTGATATGGGCGATGACGATACGTTGTTAATGGGAGAAATTATGCAGGCGGCCAAAAAAGTGGCTGAAATAGAAGGCTTAGCCGATTCAGGTTACCGAACGGTGTTTAATTGCAAGCAAGATGCGGGGCAGGAGGTTTATCATATTCACCTGCATTTATTAGGTGGCCGAGCGATGCAGTGGCCGCCAGGCTAGTAGGCCAGTTTGTCTCGCAGTTTGAGATATCTTAAATAACGTTGTTTTGACACGCTGCCACTTTCAACCCCGTCTTTAACGGCGCACTTAGGTTCCTTTAAATGCAAGCAGTTAGAATATTTGCATTGGTCCGCTAACTGTTTTATTTCACGGTAGCCATAAGCTAAATTGTGCTCGGTAATATGTGCCAGGCCAAAAATATTGACCCCTGGACTATCAATAATGTCACCTCCTTCTGGTAATTTATATAAAGTGGATGAGGTGGTGGTATGTTTACCTAAACCAGAAGCGGTAGATAGTGCTTTTGTTTGGATGTCTAAATCAGGTAGTAAAGCATTGGTAATAGTGGATTTACCTACGCCTGATTGACCGACTAGGATGCTGGTTTGATCTTTTAATCGTTCCCTTAATGTGTCCAAACCCGTTTTGTCTACGGCACTGACTTCGATGACTTCGTAGTCAAGGCTTCTGTAGAGCAAGATTAATTCGTCCGTATTTTGTCTTGATTTTTCATCTAAAAGATCCACTTTATTTAATACAATAAGAGGCCTAATTCCTTGAAACTCACTAACGATGAGGTATTGATCGAGTAGCAGGGGGTCAATGTTAGGTTTGACGGCTAGAATAGCCACGATTTGATCTAAATTAGCGGCAACAGGTCTGGTCTGTCCATTTTTTGCTGGCCTTGAAAGCAAGGATCTTCGTTCTAATATTTTTTCGACACGCCCAGCACCTTCTTCAGTTTTCATCCATTCGACATCATCTCCAACGGCGGGTTGTTGAAGTTGGGTACGTTTTTTACAACGGGCGGTTAGTCCATCTTCGCCTTCAACAATTAAGGCCTTACCCAGGTGTGCAACGATACGGCCTTTCATGAGTGGTTGGCTTTGCTGTTTAGCCGAGTTTGACTGTTTATTTATGATAACAAGTCCATATGACTAATTGAATTCACTGAGGAGCAATCAATCTGCGTTTTATTGGCTTTAAATACAGCTATGCTTAACTGTATTTTCACGAGATGCCTCAACATTAGGTGGTTGAATTGGCTAGTTTTTTTAAGTGATTAATTCTAATCCCTGCCGGTGGGTGACTATGGTGAAAGCTAGAATAGAGTGGGTCGGGTGTTAGTGTGCTCGCATTGTCACGATACAGTTTTACCAGTGCCTGAATTAAATATTCAGGTTTAGCTATAGTGCTTGCAAAGGCGTCGGCTTCAAATTCAAACTTTCGTTGGAAGTAACTACCCATGGGCTGCAAGAATGTCGTAAAAATGGGTAAAACCAAAATAAATAGCAGTAACGCTGCTGCGTTATTAATTTGTACAACGCCTAATCCATCAAAAAACCAGTTTTGCTGTTTAAGCCAACCTAAAAGGGCAAAGCCCATTAATGTAGTGATCGTTGAAACAATCATCTGTTTTGTGATGTGTTTGCATTTAAAGTGACCTAACTCATGAGCAAGCACCGCTTCAATTTCGTCTGTGTTAAGTGATTCAATTAACGTGTCATAAAAAACAATTCGTTTATTATTGCCAATGCCCGTAAAGTACGCATTGCCGTGTCCAGAGCGACGTGAGCCATCCATGACATAAATGCCTTTACTATTAAAACCGCAACGTTCAAATAATTGAGTGATGCGTGACGTTAGTTTTTCATCTTCAAGCGGTGTGAACTTATTAAATAACGGTGCAATAAACGTGGGGACTAGCCATGTCATTACAAATGTAAAGCTAATGGTCAGTAGCCAAGCATATAGCCACCAATATTGCCCCATCTCTCCCATTACCCAGAGTAAGGCATACAAAATGGGTGCGCCGATAACCAGCAATAAGGCGAGTTGTAAAAACTGATCTTTAATGAACTGGCCAACCGTAGAACGGTTGAAGCCAAATTGCTGTTCGATATTAAATGTTTGAAAAGCGTCGATAGGAAGTTCTATTAGATGAGTGGCTATAAATACGAACATCATTAACGCTACACCAGCCCAAAGGTCATTATAAATATAAGTTTGAGATGCATCGACAAGTATGTTGAGGAGGCCGCCTAAGGTTAATAGAACTAATATGCCGCTCCCTATTAAGGTGCTTAAATTAGCTAATTTGGTTTTGGCGACGGTGTAATCGGCAGCCTTTTGGTGGGCAGTTAAATCAATTTTTTCACTAAAGTCATTGGGTACTTTGCCACGATGGTGCATGATATAAGCCATTTGACGGCTATTAAGCCATAGGCTTAGTACTGTTGAAACTGATAAAAGAAAAAGAAATAGATAACTAAATTCATTCATGATTTTATTAACATAGAGTGTGTTAGTAAGGTTTTAATCAAGATAATAGGTAATACAATGTCTCAAGACAAACAAAACTTAATATGGATCGACCTTGAAATGACAGGTTTAGAACCGGCTACAGATTCTATCATTGAAATAGCAACGGTTGTTACGGATAAGGAGTTGAATATACTGGCGCAAGGGCCGGTATTGGCAGTACGCCAAACAAAAGAAACCATGGATGCAATGGATGACTGGAATCAAAAACATCATGGTCAATCAGGGCTAATTGAACGAGTGTTGAACAGTCCATTAACAGAAAATGATGCGGAACTAGAAACGATTGAGTTTTTAGAGAAATGGGTGCCGAAAGGCGCTTCACCGATGTGTGGTAATAGTATTTGTCAGGATCGACGCTTTATGGCGAACTACATGCCAACGTTAGAAGCTTTTTTTCATTATCGAAACTTAGATGTCAGCACGTTAAAAGAGCTGGCGAGTCGTTGGGCGCCTGAAATAATGAAAGGCTTTAAAAAGCAAGCAACACACCAAGCATTAGATGATGTGATTGAGTCCATTGAAGAGCTTAAATATTACAGAAAAAACTTTATTAAAGCGGGTTAATCTAAATACTTATTAGCTACTTGAGAGGGCATGCCTTTTTAGATGCTGGGTTTATTTCAAAGGGCTTTAGGGTGACTTTCTTGTTGTTGAATAGCCCACTGTACGTGTTCGCGAATAATAGGGCTTTCGTCGTGGAACTTCTCTTTCAGCGTGCTGATGATGTGTTCATTATGCGGGGCATTGCCTAAGGCAACGGCAATGTTCCTAATCCAGCTTTCATAGCCAATCCTACGAATAGCCGAGCCTTCAGTGGTTGCCAAGAAGGTTTCTTCGTCCCACTTAAAAATATCAATTAAGTTGACGGTGTCTAAATGATGGCGAGCAATAAAGTCTTTCTCTTCCGTTAAGTTGGCAAACCTGTTCCATGGGCAGACTTGTTGGCAATCGTCACAACCATAAATACGGCTGCCTATTGCGCGACGAAACTCTACGGGAATGGAGCCTTTAAGCTCGATGGTTAAATACGATATACAGCGTCGTGCATCAACAATATAGGGGGCGACAATAGCCTTGGTTGGGCAAATATCAATACAGTCTGTACATCGTCCGCAATGTTCGTCAGCCGCGGTGTCAATAGGCAACGGTAAATCAACATATAGTTCACCTAAGAAAAACCAAGAGCCTGCCTCTTTGTTGAGCACATTACTGTGTTTACCGATCCAGCCTAAGCCGGCTTTTTGAGCAATAGCTTTTTCCATAACAGGAGCGCTATCGACAAATGCGCGATAGCCAAAAGCCCCGGTTTTTTGTTCGATGAGATCGGCGAGCTTCTGGAGTTTTTTTCTAATAACTTTGTGGTAGTCACGTCCTAAAGAATAACGTGAAATGTAGGCGCGAACGGGGTCTTTCATTAACGCGTCAGTTTGTTTCATCGGTTCTGGTAAATAATCCATGCGACATGAAATAATGCGAACTGTACCGGTGTGTAATTCATCAGGACGAGTACGTTTAGTGCCATGCTTTTGCATGTAATCTAACTCACCGTGAAAACCAGCATCTAGCCAGCTACTCAGCTGTTCTTCAGCCGTTGATAAGTTAGTATCGGTAATGCCGACTTGTTGAAAACCAAGCGACTGCCCTAGTTGCTTTATTTCCTGTGCAAGTTGTTTGAAGTCGATGTTGTTTGCATCCATCTGCGGTAGGATACATTAAAATGCTAATTGAATTTACCCATCTATATTTAACACTATACAGAATGGCCTTTTATGTCTGAAATCATACAATCTAACGTTAGCGTATTGTCATTCGGTGAAATGATAAAATTGATGCCCTCTAGAGCTGAAGACTCGCATAAAGGTGACTTTGGCCATAGTTTATTAGTGGGCGGTAATACGGGATTTAGCGGTGCGATACGCTTAGCCTCAGAAGCGGCGTTAAGAGTGGGTAGTGGCTTAGTAAGCGTTGCTACAAAGGTAGAGCACGCGGCGTACATAACAATGTCTAGGCCAGAGCTGATGTGCCATGGAATTGATGATAAAAAAAACCTAACATCACTCAGCCAGAAATGTAACGTAATTGGACTAGGGCCGGGTTTAGGGCAAACACGCTGGTCAACTAAACTGTTTGAACAAGCGTTGGATGTTAGTTTACCGATGGTAGTCGATGCCGATGCGCTTAACTTATTATCGACATCGCCGCGAAAGAGTAACCGATGGGTATTAACACCACATGTTGGCGAAGCCGCGAGATTATTGGGCTGTTCAACAGAGCAAATTCAAAAAGATAGACCTGCAGCGATAAAAAAACTCCAGCATGAATACGGTGGAGTTGTTGTTTTAAAGGGCTCGGGTAGTTTGGTTTTCGATGGCACAGGTGATGTTTATATCTGCGATGCGGGGAATTCAGGTATGGCATCAGGTGGAATGGGGGACGTGTTAACAGGGGTGATTGCTGGGTTAATAGCGCAAGGGTTAACGTGCTTCGATGCGGCTAAGTTAGGCGTTGTTCTACATGCAACTGCTGGTGATCGTGCTGCCCAACAAGGGAAGGTTGGTTTGCTGGCTAGCGATTTAATGCAACCGATACGAGAGTTAATTAATGATCATAAAAAATGAACAGGACATGTTAGATGCCGGTGAGCAACTGGCACTAGAGCTAACGCCGGGAATGTTAGTGTTCTTAATTGGTGATTTAGGCGCAGGAAAAACAACCTTGGTTCGTGGCATTCTTAAAGGCTTGGGACATAAAGGCTCAGTCAAAAGTCCAACGTATAATCTAGTTGAGCCCTATACCATCAAAAACCTGCCTGTTTTTCACTTTGATTTGTACCGTTTAATGGGTGCTGAAGAACTGGAATATATGGGTATGCGTGATTACCTAAATAAAGAATCGATTTGTTTTGTTGAGTGGCCTGAAAAAGGTGATGGGTTATTGCCCAAGCCAGACGTAGTGATCAAAATAAATATTTACGGAAGTGAGCGAGAACTGTTAATATCTAAATATAAAGACTCATAAAAACAGTTGGTTATGAAACTATTCTCGAATAATTTTAAACTAAGTAGGCGTTTTTTGATGCCGACGCTAGTTGTTTTTATGCTGTTAGTTAACAGCTTAGCGATGGCTGCTTCAAATAAAAACGTTCAATCACTACGATTTTGGACAGCGCCTGATCATACTCGTTTAGTTCTTGGGCTCACATCGCCCGTGGAACATAAGGTGTTTACACTCGATAACCCACCTCGTTTAGTGTTAGATTTAAATGATGTTAAATTTGATGCGACTCTGCCTGAGTTTTCATCTAACCACAAGGTCGTTAGCTTAATGCGGCAAGCCTCTCGTAATGGTAAAGATTTACGCGTAGTAATTGATTTAAAAACGACCGTGAGCGCGAAAAGTTTTTTATTAACACCTAATGCCAATTATGGTCATCGTTTAGTGGTTGATTTATATCCGGACCAGAAGAAGTCAGCTAAACAAGGGTTGGCGCTGAAGAAATCAGCGAGCGCAATCAAAAGTAACAAATGGATTGTCGCTATCGATGCTGGGCATGGTGGTGAAGATCCGGGTGCAAGAGGCCATAGAGGTACTCGTGAAAAGGTGGTGGTGTTGGCGATTGCTAAAAAATTGGCGGCACTAGTAAATAGGCAGCCTAACATGCAGGCGTATTTAGTCCGAACAGGCGATTATTATATTGGTTTGCGTCAGCGGATGGAAAAAGCTCGCCGTGCTAAAGCCGATTTATTTGTGTCTATTCATGCCGATGCGTTTAAGGATCAACGGGCCAGAGGTTCGTCGGTATACGTATTGTCTAACCGGGGTGCCAGTAGTGAAGCGGCAAGGTGGCTTGCCAATAGCGAAAACTCAGCGGATTTAGTCGGTGGGGTGAGTTTGGATGATAAGGATGATATGTTGGCATCAGTCCTGTTGGACTTATCACAAAACCATACCGAGGATGCCAGCGCAACGGTAGCGGGAGAGGTGTTAAAGAATCTAAAGGGCGTTGGGCATGTTCATAAAAAACAAGTTCAACGTGCAGGGTTTATGGTGTTGAAATCACCTGATATACCATCAATTTTGGTAGAAACAGCGTTTATTTCAAATAAAAATGAAGAAGCTAAATTACGCAGCCCTAAGCACCAATCAAAAGTAGCGAATGCTATTTTGAAAGGTGTTAAAGCATATTTTGCGAACCAACGGTTACCGTCCACACCAACGCTGAGGCTAGCAAATACTACATATAAAATTAAAAAAGGCGATACATTATCGGCTATCGCTCAACGTCATCGTGTCTCGTTATCATCGCTAAAAAAAGTAAATGCTATGCGTAGTAGTACAATCAAAGTGGGTCAAGTAATCCAAATACCAAGTTAGTCTGTTCGTTATTTTTCGATACAATACGTGTCATCTAATCGCATAAAATGTCACCAGTATTGAAGCCCATGTCTATTAAACAACTGCCTCCACAACTGATTAATCAAATTGCCGCAGGCGAAGTGATTGAGCGCCCAGCATCGGCCGTTAAAGAATTGATTGAAAATTCATTAGATGCCGGAGCAACAGAGGTTCTGGTGGAGATTGAGGAAGGCGGCTCTCGCTTGATACGAGTTAGTGACAATGGCGGGGGAATCAATAAGTCTGATTTGGATTTAGCGTTGTCTCGACATGCAACCAGTAAGATTGGCTCATTACACGATTTAGAATCGGTGTTAAGTTTTGGTTTTAGAGGCGAGGCATTGCCTAGCATGAGTTCGGTGTCACGATTGACATTAACCTCGCGACAAGCGAATGATAATGCCGCTTGGTGTGTTAAAGCAGATGGTACTGAAGCTGAGTTAGACCCTGTTCCAGTGGCACACCCGGTGGGTACAAGCGTGGAATTACGTGAGCTCTTTTATAATACGCCCGCTCGTCGAAAATTCCTCAAAACAGATAAGACAGAATTTGGTCATATTGAGACAGTTGTAAAACGCATGGCGCTCAGTCGTTTTGATGTTGGTTTTAGTCTGAAGCATAATCAGCGGCAAGTGATGGACCTCAAACCCGCTTTGACGAATGAGCAAAAAGACGGTCGAGTTGGTCTGCTTTGTGGCGATGGTTTCGTGCATGAGTCGGTAGAAGTTGATGTCATAAATGGTGATTTAGCCTTACAAGGGTGGGTTGGTTTGCCAACCTACTCAAGGTCTCAAGCGGATATGCAGTTTTTTTACGTCAATGGTCGCTTGATTCGAGATAAGTTGATCAATCATGCAGTCCGTCTGGCGTATAAAGACGTTTTGTTTCATGGCCGTCACCCCGTTTACGTTTTATATTTGAGTATTGATCCAACACTAGTGGATGTTAATGCTCACCCAGCAAAGTTAGAAGTTCGTTTCCGAGAAAGTAAGGCGGTTCATGATTTTGTCTACCGACGTATCAAACAGTTATTAACTGATTTCAGGCCAAGCGATCACTACGAAGTTAAAACGCTTGAGCCAAATTTGGCTGAGTCGTCCATACCGTATGCGGATATGCAGCAGCGACATATTCCTATGTCCATTTCTGAACCCGCTTTGAACTATAGCCGGAGTGCCTCGTACCCATCGCATCCTATGAATAGGAAGCCTTCGAATTTCAATGCTGATGTTGTTCAAGAGAATGAAGGGTCACCGCCGATGGGGTTTGCTATTGCCCATTTACATAATACTTATATTCTTGCTGAGTCTGAAAGTGGGCTGGTATTGGTGGATACGCACGCCGCGCACGAACGTATCGTGTATGAAAAAATGAAGAAACAATATGATGCGGGGGATATGCCATCTCAGCCCTTACTCATTCCACAAAAAATTCAGTTGTCGGATGAAGAAATGCTCGTCTTTGAGCAGCACCAACTAATGCTGGAAGATCTAGGACTTAATTTAAGTGTATCGGGGCCGAATACTCTGCTGGTTCGCGCTATCCCTGTGTTGCTGGCTTTAGATGGTGCTGAAGTATTGGTTCGCAATTTGTTGGAAGACCTTGTTCAAACGGGCGAAACAAACAGTGTTCAAGAGGCTTGTTATACGGTGTTGGGAAATATGGCTTGTCACGGGTCAATTAGAGCTAATCGGCGTTTAACAGAAATGGAAATGAATGCACTCTTACGAGATATGGAGCAAACAGACAATAGTGGGCAGTGTAATCATGGTCGGCCTACTTGGGTGTTGCTTAATGCAAAGCAATTGGATTCACTCTTTTTAAGAGGGCAATAATAAGTGGCAACGCGACCTCGTATTATTATGCTGATGGGGCCAACCGCATCGGGTAAAACCGCTTTAGGTGTTGAAGTAGCAAAAAAACTTGATGGTGAAATAATTAGTGTGGATTCTGCATTGGTTTACCGGGGCATGGATATTGGAACAGCAAAGCCAGATGAAAAAGAGCGCGAAGGGATTAAACACCATTTAATTGACATACTGGATCCTTCTGAAAGCTTTTCCGCAGGGCAATTTAGAGATCAAGCATTAACACTCATTAATGAAATTTCTGCTCGAGGAAAAGTGCCGGTACTTGTTGGTGGCACGATGTTGTATTTTCATGTGTTAATAAATGGTATGGCTAAACTGCCAGATGCCAATGAAAAAATTCGGCAGGAAATTAATGAGCTGGCAAATGTAGCAGGATGGAATGCTGTACATGATCGTCTAAAAGAAATAGACCCAGTTGCAGCAAAACGTATTCACCAAAATGATACGCAACGAATTCAGCGAGCGCTTGAAGTTTATTTGGCCTCAGGTAAAAGCCAAACGGACTGGTTGGCGCAGCAAGCAGAGCAGCCGTTGCCCTTCGATATGGTTAAATTTGCCATAGCGCCGAATGATCGTGCGGAATTACATGAAAAAATTGCCTTAAGAATGGATAATATGCTTGATAATGGATTTGTCGATGAAGTTCGCGCATTGTTTGATAGAGGCGACTTAGACGCATCTATGCCTGCTATCAGGGCGGTTGGCTATCGGCAGGCTTGGTCTTATTTATCAGGAGAGCTCGACGAAGCGACTTTCCGTGAAAAGGCGATTATTGCCACGCGACAGTTGGCAAAAAGGCAGTTCACATGGCTACGTCAACAAACTGAAATGATGTGGTTGCAAATGGGTGATAGAACGGTTTTAGATCAAGTTTTAACAAGGTTTAACAAATAAACAACCCTATAGGCTTGAAATAATAGGGTATTGCCATCACTTATAATATTAGAGAATATTAATCGACCTGTTTTAACTGTTTTAAGGTACAATTTGTTGCACTGCAAAATAAAATAAACTCGGTAATTTTAGAGCAGTTGGGTGAAATTGAATAATAATAAGGAGAAACAAAATGTCTAAAGGGCATAACTTGCAGGATACATTTTTAAATACACTAAGAAAGGAGCACATTCCGGTCGCTATTTTTTTAGTTAATGGTATTAAATTACAAGGGCAAATTGAATCATTTGATCAATATGTCGTGATCTTAAAGAATGCGATTAACCAAATGGTTTACAAGCATGCTATTTCAACAGTGGTGCCTGCAAGAGCGGTAACAATGCCACGTGCTGACGAAGAAGAGGCTTAGGCTGGTATTTTGCTTGGGTTAGCGGCTCTAACAGAGTTCATTTAATGGAGTTGTTTGATCGCCCAGGTACGGGTGAAAAGGCGCTCATCATTCATTTATCTATTAATGAAAGTTTTTCAGAAGACGATCTGGGCGAATTTGTACAGTTAGTCATATCCGCAAATGTTGAACCCGTGGCTACGATTACCGGTTCTAGACGTGCACCTGATGCTAGGTTTTTTGTTGGAAAAGGCAAGTTAGAAGAAGTGCGGCAAGTACTGCATGAAACTTGCGCAGATATTGTTTTATTCAATCATAGCCTGAGCCCCAGTCAGCAGCGAAATTTAGAGAAAGAATTAGAGGTTCGCGTGTTAGATCGTACGAACTTGATCCTTGATATCTTTGCTCAACGAGCACAATCTTTTGAAGGTAAGCTTCAGGTAGAGCTAGCGCAATTGCAGCATTTGTCGACACGCTTAATCAGAGGCTGGACTCACCTTGAAAGGCAAAAAGGCGGTATTGGTTTGCGTGGGCCGGGTGAAACGCAACTAGAAACAGACCGTCGATTAATTGGTCAACGTATCCGCCAAATTAAAACGCGTTTAACCAAAGTCAATAAACAACGTAACCAAGGGCGACGAGGCAGGCAGCGTGCCGATGTGCCTACGGTATCCCTTGTCGGCTATACGAATGCTGGGAAGTCTACCCTATTTAACGCATTAACAAATTCCTCTATCTATGTGGCCGATCAACTTTTTGCTACATTGGATCCCACGTTGCGACAAGTAAAGCTTCCTGATTATGGCGAGCTAGTACTGGCCGATACGGTGGGTTTTATCCAAGACTTGCCACATGAATTGGTGGCAGCCTTTCGTTCCACGTTACAAGAGACCATTGAGGCAGATTTATTACTGCATGTGGTGGATGCGAGTAGTCCAAATCGCCATGAACATATTGTCGAGGTTAATTCTGTACTAAAAGATATAGGTGCAGATAAGATCCCGCAACTGATGGTTTATAACAAAGTAGACCGTCTTTCTGCGGTGGATGCGCACGTAGATAAAGATGATATGGGTCATGTGAAAGCTGTCTGGCTCTCAGCGATCAAGAATGATGGAATGAATTTTTTGTTAGAAACGCTGTCCACTCATTGTCATGATGAAAGTACACGAGCGACAATCGTCTTGAAGCCTGAAGAAGCAAAATTACGTGCGCAGTTATTTCAAGTAGCGCAAATAATTAATGAAGAAAATAGAGATGATGGTTGTTGGGTTATAGAATTAAATATACCGAATAAATATAAATATCTGCTGGGTTCAATATAGTCTTGCTTGGGTGAATTAATGGTTTAAATTCTTGCTTAGCATGACATACCACCCTAAAATTGAGCGCTGGAATAAATAATTTTTAATGTTGAGGTTTTAACTATGTCTTGGGATGACTCAGATAACGATAAAAATAAGAAAGATCCGTGGAGTGGGCGTAAAAAAGAACAGCAAACTCCTCCTGATTTGGATGAGCTAGTACGTACCTTACAGGAAAAGTTTGGTGGGTTATTTGGTGGCGGTGGTTCCAAAGGAGCAGCTAACAAAAAATCACCGAGTGGACCATCTGGTGCCAATATTGGTATGTTAATTGGGTTGGCTGCTTTGATTTGGATGGCATCTGGCATATACATTGTTGATGAAGGAAACAGGGGTGTGATCCTGCGTTTTGGTAAGTACCATGAAACAACCTTACCTGGACCACATTGGCGTTTCCCTCGTCCAATTGATAGCGCAATGATTATTAATGTCGATCAACAACGATTTATCGAAATTGGCTACCGTTCTGGTGCTAATCAACAGGCGTCTAGCGGTGTTCGGAAAGAAGCGTTAATGCTAACTGAAGATGAGAATATCATTGATGTACGTTTAGCGGTTCAGTACAAAGTTAAAAGTGCACAAGATTATATCTTTAACGTCAGAGCGCCCGATGTGACACTGAAGCAATCAGCAGAAAGTGCCTTACGGGCGGTGATTGGTAAAAATAAAATGGACTTTGTATTAACTGAAGGTCGAAGTGAAGTGGTGGCTAAGGTTGAAACTAACCTTCAAACGATGTTAGATGACTATCAAACAGGGCTTGTTATTTCGTCAGTGAACCTGGTTGAAGCTCAACCACCTGAGGAAGTACAGGGCGCTTTTTCTGATGCGATTCGAGCACGTGAAGATGAACAGCGTTTTATCAATGAGTCTCAAGCATATTCTAACGAAATAATACCCAAAGCTCGCGGTGCGGCATCAAGAATTGTACAAGAAGCAGAAGGGTATGAAGAACGTGTAAGGGCTGAAGCATTAGGTGATGCATCTCGTTTTAACCAGCTACTGGTGCAGTACGAAGCAGCGCCAGAAGTGACCCGGAAACGACTTCATCTAGAAACAATGGAAGACGTACTAGGTAACTCTAAGAAGGTTATTATGGATGTGAAAGGAGGTAATAACGTCATGTATTTACCTATTGATAAACTAATGGAGTCCTCAGCAACGAAAGCAGCAGCTCCAAATCGTTTTATTACGCCACCAGAAAAAACCGCACCTGTTAATACAGGTCGAGATACCAGTTACAGAGATAGAGGGAGGGAAAGATAATGAAAATGAACCCAATGATGTTGATTGTTATAGCGGTTGCCATTTTTATCGGTGCAGGAAGTATCTTTACCGTGGATCAACGTGAAAAAGTTATCGTATTTAGGTTAGGTGAAATTGTTCGAACCGACCTTGAGCCTGGATTACACTTTAAATTTCCATTTATTAACAACGTGAAGAAATATGATGGGCGTATTCAGACACTTGACTCAAGACCTGAGCGTTTTTTAACGTCAGAAAAGAAAAACGTGATTGTCGATACGTTTGTTAAATGGAAAATTTCTAATGTTGATAACTTCTACCGGGCTGTTGGCGGTGACCCTCGTCAAGTTGATACTCGTTTGAATCAGTTTGTAAAAGAAGGTCTGAGAGCTGCTTTTAGTAAACAAACAGTTAAAGAAACAATTTCTGTTGGTAGAGATAAAATCCGTTTGGGACTTGTTGAAGATATTAACTTGTTAGGTAAAGGTTTAGGTATTGATATCATTGATATCCGTATTAAACGTATTGATTTACCAGAAGAGGTGAGTGCATCTGTATACAAAAGAATGGAATCAGAACGTGAACGAGTAGCACGTGACTTTAGATCAAGAGGTAAAGAAGCGGCTGAAAGAATTAAAGCTGATGCGGACAAGCAAGGCGAAATTATTTTAGCGACAGCCTATAAAGAATCTCAAGAATTACGTGGTAAAGGCGATGCACAAGCGGCTAAGACATATGCGAGTGCCTACAATAAGAATAAAGAGTTCTTTGCCTTTTATCGTAGCTTAGATGCCTATCGTAAGAGTATGGGGTCAGGAAATGACCTTATTGTTCTTGAACCTACATCGGATTTCTTTAAATACTTTAAGACACAGTAGGCTTGTTTTAAAAGCATATTGCTGAAGAGGTTTACGTAATGGCGTGGGAAGAATTATTTGCAGCAATTGCGTTGGTGCTGGTTTTAGAAGGGATAGTCCCATTTATAAGCCCCGACGCATTACGTAAAACCTATCAACGCTTAATGGAAATGGATGATAAAACTATCCGTATGTCAGGGCTCGTCAGTATGATTGCGGGTGTCATATTATTAACGCTCGTTCGTTAGGGTTTAAACAAATAAATGGTTAAGAAAAGAAATTGGATGTTGCCAGAGGGTATTGAAGCATTACTCCCGAAGGATGCAGCTCGTCTGGAAAAAATGCGTCGTGAATTATTGGATTTGTTTCAAACATGGGGCTACCAATATGTTATTCCACCAATGGTCGAATTTCGCGATACCTTGTTAACAGGGACTGGGGGTGAATTAGCACTTCAAACCTTCAATTTGACGGATCAAATTAGCGGTAAAGCATTAGGCATTAGAGCGGATATGACACCGCAAGTAGCGCGTATGGCTTCACACCATATTCATATTGGGAAGGCGCCAACAAGGGTTTGCTATTTAGGGTCTGTGTTACAGGCTCGTGGTGCTAAAATTGAAAAATCCCGTAGCCCTATACAGGTCGGTGTCGAGTTATATGGTAGTCAGCATGTTAAAAGTGACGTAGAAATTATTCGTTTAATGCTTGAAACATTAGCAGTAGCTGGCTTGCAAGAAGTTCACTTAGATTTAGGGCATGTCGCAATTTTTAGAGACCTTGCTAAAAATGCGGGCCTAGGGGTTGAGCAAGAAGCTGAGTTATTTGAAATACTACAGCGTAAAGCTACCGATGAACTAGAAGAGCTGTTAACCGCCTATCAACTGGATACGGCTTGGCATAACGCCTTTTATCAACTATTGAATTTAAATGGTGATGTATCGGTGCTTGAAGAGGCCAAATCAAGTCTAGCAGTTGGCGGTGTTGGTGTTATTAATGCTATCGAAGAGCTCCAGCATGTTGCTGAATTGTTACAAAGTATATACCCAGCATTACCCTTGTATTTTGACCTTGGTGAGCTACGCTGCTATCAATATCAAACGGGCATTGTATTTGCGGCGTTTGTCCCAGGCTTTGGCTCGGAGGTTGCCCGTGGAGGTCGTTACGATAATTTAACGGGTGAATTAGACGGCCAGCCATTACCAGCGACGGGTTTTAGTGCTGACATTAAAGTGTTGTCACGGTTAAGTACGTTAAGTGACGAGCAAGCGGATGATGTCATTTTAGCGCCAGATGTAAATGATGTGAGTTTGCATGATGTTGTCCGGCAGTTAAGAGCATCGGGTAAAACAGTTATTCAAGAACTGCCTGGTGACCAGCAGCAACCAGAGCACTCATCGACCATTACAAAGGTAAACGGTCAATGGCAAGTCAACCAGTAGCGGTATTGACTTAAAATTCAAATTTTAAAATATAAATAGAGATAGAAAATGGGAAAAAATGTTGTCGTAATTGGCACCCAGTGGGGTGACGAGGGCAAAGGTAAGCTGGTTGACTTATTAACTGATGATGTAGCAGCAGTTGTACGCTTTCAAGGGGGGCATAATGCGGGCCATACCTTAGTAATCGGCAATAAAAAAACAGTTTTACACCTAATCCCATCGGGTATATTAAGAAACAACGTTCAGTGCCTAATTGGTAATGGGGTTGTTCTTTCACCAGAAGCTTTGTTAACAGAAATGGGTGTTTTAGAAAAAGCCGGTGTTAAGTTGGCTGGGCGCCTAAAAATTAGTGAAGCTTGCCCGCTGATATTACCCGTGCATGTAGGCTTAGACCTAGCGCGTGAACAAGCGCGTGGCGCAAAAGCAATAGGCACTACGGGTCGTGGTATTGGCCCAGCGTATGAAGATAAAGTGGCAAGGAGAGGGTTACGGGCGGGTGATTTGTTAACGCCGACGATTTTTGCCGACAAACTTAAAGAGTTATTGAAATACCACAATTTTGTGTTGGAGAATTACTTCAATGCTGAAACCTATGACTTTCAAACAATGTACGACCAAGTGATGGCTCAAGCAGAGGTTATTAAACCGATGTTGATAGATGTCGCAGATGAACTGCATAATTACAGTCGAGACGGCCAAAATATTTTATTTGAAGGTGCGCAAGGCGCGTTATTAGATATTGATCATGGTACTTATCCTTATGTAACCTCGTCTAATACAACAGCAGGTAGTTCAGCCAGTGGCAGTGGTATGGGCCCGTGCGATATGGATTATATTTTAGGTATAACAAAAGCGTACACAACGCGAGTTGGTAGTGGACCATTTCCAACAGAGTTGAATGATGAAGTAGGTGAGTACCTTGGAACAAAAGGACATGAATTTGGCGCAACGACTGGGCGTGAAAGACGTTGTGGCTGGTTTGACGCGGTCTCCCTTCGACGTTCAGCACGCTTAAATAGTTTAACAGGTATATGTTTAACGAAACTTGATGTGATGGATGGTCTTAAAGAAGTTAAAATTTGTACGGGTTACAAACTAAATGGTGAGGTGATTGATGTACCTCCAATAGGGGCAGAGCAATACGCAAAATGTGAGCCTGTATTTGAAATAATGCCGGGTTGGCAAGGTCAAACAGAAGGTAAAAAATCGTTGGACAATTTTCCTAAAGAAGCTTTAGCTTACATAAAACGATTAGAAGAGTTAGTTGAAGTGCCTATTGATATTATTTCTACGGGACCAGAAAGAACGGAAACTATCGTCTTAAACAACCCCTTTAAATAGCGTCAGACATTTACTAATTAGTGAAAAAGCCTCCATAGAGATATATGGGGGCTTTTTTATGTTATTAAGAAAATAAATTGATATCGAATTTTATGGTAAGAAAGTTAAGGTGTGTTTTTTTGACTCTTGATTAGAAAATGATAAGCTACTACAGATAATAAGATAAATAAGAGGAGAGTCCGTGGTTAATATGACAAATTACGATGAAACTAAATCATCGTTCAAACTAGATGTGCCAGAATTTTACAACTTTGGATTTGATGTCATTGATAAAAGAGCTAATGAGGCGGATAAACTTGCGTATATCGAAGTAGATAGCACGGGCGAAAAAATAACGCATTATCAATTTAGTGACTTGGCTAATAGTTCTAATCAATTTGCTAATGGGTTACTGAGTTTGGGTGTAAAAAAAGGCGAATTAGCCTTTGTGATGATTCCACGTATTGGTGAGTGGTACTCAGTAATGATCGGTTGTTGTAAATTAGGTGTTGTTACGATGCCAGGAACAAACTTACTGACCTCTAAAGATATCGAATACCGAATTAATCGCTCAAAAGCAAGCATGGCCATTGTGGCAGCTAATAATGCTAATAAGGTAGATGAAATAAAACGTAACTGCCCTAGTCTCAAAACGTTGATTGTTATTGGTGAACAACGAGAAGGATGGAACACATTTGACGATTTGACGAAGACGTTCAGTGTAGATTTAGATAAATCTCAGTTAGAACCAAGTAAAGCATCAGACTTGATGATGATTTACTTTACCTCTGGCACAACGGGCATGCCAAAAATGGTGCCGCGTGATAATGCGTATGCTTATGCGCATACTATTACGGGCAAATACTGGATGGATCAGCAAGAAAATGATATCCATTGGACCTTATCTGATACCGGTTGGGCAAAAGCAGCGTGGGGTATGTTGTACTCACCTTGGCAAATGGGGTCCGCTATGGTGTTGTTTGACGGTTCAGGTTTTGATGCTGAGTTACACCTAAAGTTGATTGAGAAACTAGGCGTGACGACTTTTTGTGCTCCGCCGACAGTTTATCGGGTGTTTGCTCAAATGGATTTATCTAAATACAATTTAAGTTCTATTCGTCATGCGTTAGGCGCGGGTGAGCCATTAAACCCAGAAGTTATAAAAGTATGGCAAAAAGCAACAGGAGGCAATATTTATGATGGTTATGGTCAAACCGAAACCATCAATATTGTAGCAAATTACCCTTGTATGCCAGTTAAGCCGGGCTCAATGGGTAAGCCCGTACCAGGCGTCAACGTGCAAATTGTAGATGAAGATGGTGATATTTGCGCTGTAGATACGGTAGGAAGTATCGCTGTTGAGATTACAGAGCCGCTTCAACCGGGAATGTTTGCAGGCTATTGGGAAGATGATGCGGCAACGGCTAAGTGTTTTAAAAATGGTTGGTATCATACGGGTGATAACGGTACGGTTGATGAGGATGGCTATTTTTGGTTTGTTGGTCGTTCAGATGACATTATTACTTCATCAGGTTACAGAATTAGCCCATTCGAAGTGGAAAGTTCTTTATTAGAGCACCCAGCGGTTCTCGAATCTGCCGCTATTGGTAAACCTGATGAAGCGCGTGGTGAAATCGTTAAGGCGTTTATCATTTTGGCGGAAGGCTACCAGCCGAGTGGTGAGTTGACCAAAGAAATCCAAACATTTATGAAAACACACACGGCACCTTATAAGTACCCGCGAGAGATTGAATACGTCGAGTCGTTACCGAAAACAATTTCGGGAAAAATTAGACGCATTGAATTAAGACAAAATAGTTAGGAGTTAGTTATGTCAGCAGCACAAGATACGATCATAGACCCAAGTAAAATTATAAAATATAAAGCTAAAAATCACGTTCGTTTTGTGACAGCAGCGAGTTTGTTTGACGGCCACGATGCAGCGATTAACATTATGCGTCGTATTCTCCAGTCTACAGGTGCAGAGGTGATTCACTTAGGACACAATCGCTCTGTTCAAGAAGTAGTGAACGCAGCTATCCAAGAAGATGTACATGGCATTGCCATTAGCTCTTATCAAGGTGGCCATGTTGAGTATTTCAAATACATGATTGATTTGTTAAAGGAAAAGGGCGCTTCTCACATCAAAATATTTGGTGGTGGGGGCGGTGTGATCGTACCAGAGGAAATTGCAGAGCTTCATGCTTATGGGGTATCTCATATATTCAGCCCATCAGATGGTCAATCGATGCAGTTGCAAGGGATCATCAATGAGATGATCGAAACGTCAGACTACGACCTGGCACATGCGGATGTTCCAGAAAACTTTGATGATTTGACGGGTAATGAATATAGAAAACTATCACGATTGATTACAGCTCTTGATGAAAAGACCGTCTCTAAAAAATATACAGATAACATTACCGCTAAGGCCAATGAGTTGGTTAAAACACCTGTTCTTGGTATAACAGGCACAGGCGGCGCGGGTAAGTCGTCACTAACAGATGAATTGATCCGACGTTTCAGTTTGGAATTAGAGCACCTCAAAATTGCCATTATTGCGATAGACCCAACCAAACGTAAAACAGGTGGTGCTTTATTGGGTGACCGTATTCGCATGAACGCCATTAACCACCCTAATATTTATTTTCGCTCTATCGCAACGCGCGACACACAAGGTGAAGTGCCTGATGCGTTACCCAATATTATTAATGCCTGCAAAGTAGCAAATTTTGATTTGATTATTGTAGAAACACCGGGAATTGGGCAAGGTGATGCGGGTATCGTGCCCTATGTAAATACATCTATGTACGTAATGACACCGGAGTTTGGTGCGGCCAGTCAGTTAGAAAAAATTGATATGTTGGACTTTGCAGATTTGGTGGTCATTAATAAATTTGATCGTAAAGGCAGCGAAGATGCCTTTCGTGATGTCAGAAAACAATACCAGCGCAACTACGAACTATTTACAACGCCGATAGAAGACATGCCAATATACGGTACGATCGCATCAAAATTTAATGATGATGGTGTTACTGCGTTATATCAAGGGTTATTAAAAACATTCGAAGATAAAGAACTTAACACATGGGAAGGTGATTTTTTTGCACCAGTAGAGGTAAAGCGTTCAACAACGAGTACGTCTATTATCGCCGCGGAACGTCAGCGTTATTTAGCGGAAATCGCCGAAGCTGTTCGTGATTACCATAAAACGATTAAAGAACAAGTCACCGTTGCACGAGAGCGCCAACAGCTTAAAGAAGCGCAACGTATGTTGGGTGATGCGGTTAGTGTTAATGAGGCGTTTAGTAAACAAATTGCAAAACGAGAAGATGCGCTAGACCCAAGATGTAAACGCCTTTTAGAGGTATGGGAAGAAATAAAAACGGCGTATAAAAAAGACACTTATGTTAATAATGTTCGTGGCAAAGAATTCACCACGAACATTGCAAACTATTCATTGTCAGGAACACGCATTCCTAAAGTATCAACGCCCACTTTTGAAGACGATGGTGAGCAACTACGCTTCTTATTAAAAGAAAATGTACCGGGTAATTTTCCTTATACTGCTGGTGTATTTGGTTTCAAACGTGAAGGAGAAGACCCAGCGCGTATGTTTGCAGGTGAGGGTGATCCGTTCAGAACCAATCGACGTTTTAAATTATTATCAGAAAGCTCAGATGCGACACGTTTATCAACAGCATTTGACTCGGTAACGTTATACGGTAATGATCCGGGCGTGCGCCCAGATATTTACGGTAAAGTAGGCAATTCTGGTGTTTCGATAGCCACCTTAGATGATATGAAAGTATTGTTTGATGGGTTTGACCTATGCGCACCAACAACGTCCGTTTCATTAACAATTAATGGCCCTGCACCAACGTTATTATCATTTTTCTTAAACACGGCCATTGATCAACAGTGCGTTAAGTTTGAAGCAGAGAAAGGGCACTACCCATCGGAAGCAGAACGAAACGTGATTAAGGGTTGGGCATTAGCGAATGTACGTGGCACGGTTCAAGCGGATATTCTTAAAGAAGACCAAGGTCAAAACACCTGTATTTTTTCAACTGAATTTAGTTTGAAAATGATGGGGGATATCCAACAATATTTTATTGATAAACAAGTCCGTAATTTCTACTCGGTATCAATATCTGGCTATCACATTGCTGAAGCTGGCGCTAACCCAATATCTCAATTAGCATTTACCTTATCGAATGGCTTTACCTACGTGGAGACATATTTGTCACGTGGAATGCACATTGATGATTTTGCCGCAAATTTATCATTCTTCTTCTCGAATGGTATGGACCCAGAATATACCGTGATGGGTCGCGTTGCTCGTCGAATTTGGGCGGTGGCGATGCGTTTTAAATATGGCGCGAATGATCGTTCACAAAAACTCAAATATCATATCCAAACATCAGGTCGTTCACTGCATGCACAAGAAATGGACTTTAATGATATTCGTACGACATTACAGGCGCTGATCGCGATTAACGATAATTGTAATAGCTTACACACCAATGCGTATGATGAAGCGATTACCACGCCAACCGAAGAGTCTGTACGTCGTGCGATGGCGATTCAGCTAATTATCAATAAGGAATATGGATTGGCAAAGAATGAGAATTCTTTGCAGGGATCATTCATAGTTGATGAGTTAACAGATTTGGTAGAAGAAGCTGTTTTGCGAGAATTTGAACGTATTTCAGAGCGAGGTGGTGTATTAGGTGCGATGGAAACAGGTTATCAGCGTGGAAAAATTCAAGATGAATCGATGAATTATGAAATGCTAAAACATACGGGTGAGCTTCCAATTATCGGTGTTAATACGTTTAAAAGTCCAACTGCGGACGATACAGAAACAACCATTGAGCTAGCGCGCTCAACGGAACAAGAAAAGCAGAGCCAATTGAGCCGTCTAAAGACTGTTCATGAGGAAAATAAGGACAAGGCGGCCGAGTCGTTGAAAGCTTTAAAAGTGGCCGTTCAGAACAATGAAAATGTTTTTGAAGTGTTAATGGAAGCGGGGCGTTATTGCTCGTTAGGTCAAATAACCGATACATTCTTTGAAGTTGGAGGGCAGTATCGTCGTAATATGTGACCCTAGGAGATATATTTGGCTATAAAAAACAACTTTATAGATAAGTATCTTGTTTATGGCGATTAAAATCTCCGACGTAATTTGTTTTAATTTTTATGGCATACCTATTGCTTTATCTTTATTTTAAATACTATTAAGCGATAGGGAGAGATGACAATGGAAGTACCCGCTATGTTAAGCCCACAATTGGGTCATCCTACAAGTTCTGGTGCCGATATAACCATGAGTGATTCGAGTAAATCGGGAAATCATGGGTTTTCGGAGCATTTAGAAAAAAATGTTGACCGTCTTAATACGGGACGTACTGAAACGTCATCAGAATCAGGAGAAAAACCTGGGAAGCTAGGAAAGCCAAAGGTTTTGGCTAATGGTGAGAATGAGCAAAGAGTAACCACAACAGCTGATGCTGTCAATACTGAAGAAGTGGAATCAGAGCAGATACTGGCATTTGATGATGGGTTGCCTAAAGGCTTGGAGTATCAGTTGGATCAAATACCTAGTCATTCAGCGGCCATTGGTGTTATTTCAAATAAACGTAACGCTGGTGTAGATGTTTCCAAGGTTGCTGCCAGCGGCAATGAATTGCCACAGGCGGCAGATTTGGGAGCCATATCTAATGACGTACAGGTTGTTAATTCAGACTTATCCAATAAGACAATAGTATTTGACCCATTGAGTCAGGCAAAAGAGTCTTCGGTTCAAATAGCCGCGTTAACAGCGGGTCATTTAACTTCAGAAAAGGTTAGGTTTAATGGAAAAAGTAGTACCTCTGAATTTTTTAATTCAACACCCGCTGTATTGTCCTTAGAGAAATCTCAATCCACAGAGGCACTTGGTATCCCTTTAGGTCGCGTTCAAAAAACAATGCCAGATACTAACTCGATCGTCGCTTTAACTAAGGAGGTTAGCGCAGTTAATGTTGCCAAAGGTACGGATAGCTCGTTGTCAAATATAGCCGTATTGATGACAGGTGCAGGGCAAATACAACAACCCTCAACAGATAGAGCGAGTCTTCAACTCGACACGCCAATGAGTAACCCTAAGTGGGGTGAAAATTTTAGTCAGCGTGTGCAATGGGTGGTAAATCAATCGATGAGTGGTGCACAAATTAGATTAAATCCACAACATATGGGGCCGGTTGAAGTCAGGATTCATATGCAAAATGATCAAACGACGGTTTCTTTTACAGCGCAGCATGGTGCTACCAGAGAAGCAATTGATGCTGCACTACCTCGTCTGCGTGAGATGTTGAATGAGCAAAATGTGAATGTAGTAGATATTGATGTTTCTCAGCATTCGTTTGCAGAACAACGTGATCAGGCGTCAAAAAATCAAGAAGGCGAGCAGGGTCAGGTAAATGAATTTGCTCAGGAACAGGAAGGCGCTCTATTTGATGGATCAGATAATCAGTTATTGCGAAAATACGATGGGTTGTTTAGTGAGTTTGCTTGATGCATAAATAAGCCTTACGTCGAAGCGCTAATGCCCGGGATGCCTTTAAAGTATTCCGGGCATTTTTGTATTTAGACGTGTCTAAATTTTGACGTACACCACGATCAAGTAATAATAATAATGCCTATAATTTGACAAAGTTAAAAATATTATACGTAACCTATTGTAATTTATGTATTTATTTGATGGCACAGCAATTGCTTTAAGCAGATATATAAAGAATAACTAAGGACTTATCATGGCAGAAGAAGAGCAAGACATATCAGTTGATGAAACGGGTAAATCTAAAAAGAAATTAATGATGATTGCAGGTAGTGTTGTGCTATTGGCAATTATTGCCGGAGTTGGCCTGTATTTTACAGGTGTCTTTGAAGCTGAAAAAGAAGCCGTGACTGCTGAATCGTCTGACTCTGAACAAGATGGTTCTGAAGAAAACGATACTGACAGTGAAGTTGAGATGGTGATGAGTATTTACCACGCGTTAACGCCACCTTTTATGGTGAATTTCTCAGGTGGCGATATTAAGGTCATAAAACTAGCGATCAGCCTAATGGCGAAAGATGAACAAGTTATTGATGCGGTGAAAAAACATGACCCTGTTATTCGAAATAATATCTTGATGCTGTTATCTGCTCAAGACCCTGAATCATTAAAGACCGCTGAGGGAAAAAATCTATTACAAACAGGAATAACAGAAGAGATTAATAAAGTATTAATCGAGCGAAAAGTATCCACTAAGGTGGAAGAAGTTTTTTTTACAGACTTGGTGATGCAATAAGTGTCTGATTCGGATTTACTATCGCAAGATGAGATTGATGCATTATTGCACGGTGTCGATGAGGGCGATGTAGAGACTGAAAGGGGTGTAGATGCGCCAGTTGGTGAGGCGAACGAATATGATTTTAATAGCCAAGATAGAATTATTCGTGGTCGGATGCCTACTCTCGAAATGGTCAATGAACGTTTCGCACGTTATTTCAGAATCAGTTTGTTCAATTTCTTAAGACGCTCAACGGACGTTTCAGTGTCGGGTATTCAGATGTTGAAATTCTCTGAATATGTACACAGTTTATTCGTTCCGACCAATCTAAACATTATAAAAATAAAGTCATTACGTGGATCAGCGTTATTCGTTTTTGACCCCAGTTTGGTCTTCATGATTGTTGATACTTATTTTGGTGGCTCAGGTAAGTTTCATAACAAAGTTGAAGGGCGAGAGTTTACAGCGACAGAAATACGCGTTATTCGTATTGTGTTGGATATTGTCTTTGAAGACTTAGCAAAGGCGTGGGAGCCCGTACTAAAACTTGAATTTGAATATGTTAATTCTGAAGTGAACCCTCAATTTGCAAATATTGTTAGTCCAACTGAAGTGATGGTTGTGTCAACGATTCACCTCGAACTTGAGGGTGGCGGAGGCGATATTCAATTTAGTTTGCCCTATAGCATGCTTGAGCCAATTCGAGAGCTACTCGACGCCGGTATTCAAAGTGACAGAGGCGATATTGATGTGCGCTGGAAGTCCGCATTAAGAAACGACATTAAAACAGCGGACGTTGATGTTAACTGTCTGTTATTAAAGCAAGAAGTATCTCTTAAAGACGTCATAGACTTTAAAGAAGGCGATATTTTACCTATTACATTACCCGATCAAGTGATACTTGAATCTGGAGAAATGCCTTTATTCAGGGCGAAACTTGGCGAAAGTAATGGCCATTTTGCAGTACAGCTGCAAGAGAAAATGGAGCGTGAAGAAGTGAAAAGTTTGGGCAATGAAGGGGGTAAATCATGAGTGATGAAGAAAACAACAACGAGGGATCTGAATTGAACGACGAGTTAGATGAAAATACAAATAATGAGGCTGAATGGGGGGATCCTTCAGCTGATTCAGATAATGCTGAAGCAGCCGCTTTCGCACCGATATCAGATACCAGCGCAGCTACGAGCGCAGATAGTGAAATCAACTTAGATGTGATTTTAGATGTGCCCGTCACTGTTTCGATGGAAGTGGGTAGTACTAAAATAAGTATTCGAAATTTACTCCAACTCAACCAGGGATCGGTTATTGAACTGGATCGCTTGGCAGGTGAGCCGATGGATGTATTAGTGAATAAAACGCTGATTGCGCGTGGTGAAGTAGTGGTTGTGAACGATAAGTTTGGTTTACGTTTAACAGATATTATTAGCCCTGCAGAGCGGGTTAAAAAGCTTAAGTAATGAAAAACTTATGCTGCCTATTGTTGATTGCCACCTCTAATGTCGCCTTATCGGCTACAGGGCCTATTGTCGGTTCGAATAGTGCTGATCCCTTATCTACGGCAAACTTGACGCAGTGGACGATAGGATTGGTATTTGTTTTGTTGATGATTCTGGTGGTTGCCTGGGCAGCAAAACGGTTTGCAGGGTTCGCACCCAACCATAAAGTTGACCTGAAAATAGTGTCTGGTATCTCCCTTGGAAGTAGGGAAAAAGCGGTATTAATCAAAGCGGGAGATCATCATATTTTACTGGGTGTTGCACCAGGTCGGGTGGTGAGCTTACATACATTTGAGAAGGGTGAGATTTCAGACGAAACAAATAAGGGTGCTCTTTCAGGAGAGGCCTTTAAAGAGAGCCTACAAAACATCATGAAGAAAGGGTCTGCCGAATGAGGGTGCTAATAATTCTGGCTCTTTTTCTTGCGTTGACACCGTTCAGTGCCACAGCCGCAAATGGTATTGAGGCCATTACAATAGCGGGCGATGGTAAAAGTTATTCTGTAACACTGCAAATTCTAGCGGTAATGACGGTATTGACCGTCTTGCCTAGTTTATTAGTCATGATGACCTCGTTTACACGAATTATTATCGTTTTTTCTATTCTTCGCCAAGCGATGGGTACGCCACAAACGCCTAGTAACCAAATTTTATTAGGCCTCGCGCTATTTTTAACATTTTTCATTATGTCGCCGGTGTTAGAAAAAGCGAATAATGAGGGGCTGCAACCTTATTTGAATGACCAGATTGCGGCAGATGTGGCGATAACCAAAGCAATAGAGCCTTTTCGTAGTTTCATGTTGCGTCAGACCCGAAATGATGACTTGGAAATGTTTGCCAGGATTTCAGGTGCTGAGCCGATTACAGATGCTTCTGATGTTCCGTTGTCATTGTTACTCCCAGCGTTTGTTACCAGCGAGTTGAAAACAGCTTTTCAAATTGGTTTTATGATTTTCGTTCCTTTTTTAATTATTGATATGGTGGTTGCTAGTGTTTTGATGTCAATGGGTATGATGATGTTATCTCCGCTGATCATTTCTTTACCGTTTAAGTTAATGCTATTTGTTTTAGTAGATGGTTGGGCATTGATAATGGAAACCTTAGCCGCGAGCTTTTTCACTTAAGGAGGCTTGATCGATGACACCTGATAGCGTTATGAATTTAGGAGAACAAGCATTACAAGTGACAGTCTTGTTAGCGGCGCCTCTTTTGCTATCAGCGCTGGCGATTGGATTGATTGTTGCGATGTTTCAAGCAGCGACTCAAATTAACGAGCAAACATTAAGTTTTGTGCCTAAGCTATTGATAACGGTGGTTGTTTTATCTATTGCTGGTCCCTGGATGTTGCGCTTAATTATTAATTTTACGCGTCAAACATTTCTAAATATTCCAGATTTAATAGGCTAAGCGGGCATCGTCAGCATGGTTTATAGCGAACAACAAATCATGATTTGGGCCTCTAGCTTCTTTTGGCCATTACTCCGTATTAGTTCCATGTTTATCGCTATTCCAGTGTTTAGTGGTCGGTTCGTTGATAATAAAATTCTCGTGGGTGCGACGTTGATTATTACCTTCTTTACACTCCCTTTATTGCCCGACCGTCCGGTAGTGGACGTGTTTAGTCATGAAGGGATTATGACGGGATTGCAGCAAATTTTTATCGGCGTATCAACGGGGTTTGTTTTACAGCTGGTGTTTAGCGCGATTATTTTTGCAGGGCAGGGTATCGCATACAGCATGGGTTTAGGTTTTGCTTCTATGGTTGACCCGACAACCGGTGTGAGTGTACCGGTGGTTAGTCAATTCTATTTAGTACTGTCTACACTTTTATTTTTAACCTTGGGTGGGCATTTAGTACTTATTGAGATGTTGATCGATAGTTTTAATACCTTACCGATCGGCGCCATGGGTATGGAGCGATCAGATGTTTGGTCGATTCTTGCGTGGTCGAGCAGAATTTTTTCTGCAGGGCTATTGATGGCGATGCCTGCCATTACATCGTTATTGATGGTGAATATCGCGTTTGGTGTTGTCACTAGAGCTGCGCCACAACTAAATATTTTTGCGGTTGGTTTTCCTATTACCTTGGTGCTGGGCTTACTTTTAATGTGGGTGACGATTCCATCAGTTTTAGGTAATTTCACTAATTTGCTGGCCGAAAGTTATGGCGTTATCGGTGATTTTCTGCGGATAAGGCGTTGATATGGCAGATGATAGCGACCAAGAAAAGACCGAGGAACCCACCGCCAAACGCGAGGAGGATGCCCGAAAAAAGGGGGATATTGCTCGCTCGAAAGAACTTAATACCGTCGTTGTTTTAATGGTAGGCTCGATGATGATTTGGATGACGGGAGAGCGAATCATTCAAGGTATGTGGAAGGTGATGGAAGGCGCGTTTACGATTGAAAGAAGCAGTCTATTTGATCCGTTAGAAACGGTAAACGGATTACAACTTGCGATGCAAGAAGCTTTATTGTTTGTAGCGCCTTTTTTGGCGGCGATGGTGATTGCTGCGTTAGCGGGCCCTATTGCGATGGGTGGGTGGTCTTTTAGTGCCGAGGCTTTTGCTCCTAAGGCGAGTAAAATGAACCCGATTGAAGGTTTTAAACGTATGTTCGCAATGCGTAGTTTGATAGAGCTTGTTAAGTCATTATTAAAATTTGGTCTGGTGCTGGGGATCATGGCCTTATTGGTTAAGAATTACCTTTCCGAGTTTATCTACCTTAGCCGATTACCTTTAGAGGATGCGCTGTTGCGAGCAAGTGATGTGATGACCCTGGCATTTGTTGTTTTGTGCGCATCTTTATTGTTGGTTGTTGCGATTGATGTGCCATTTAGTTTATGGGAATACAAAAAGAAACTCAAAATGACGCTTCAAGAAGTTAAGGATGAAATGAAGCAAACCGAAGGTAGACCAGAAGTAAAAGGCAAAATACGTCAATTACAGCAAGAGATGTCGCAAGGCAGAATGCTAGAGGCGGTTCCTCAGGCTGATGTTATTGTGACTAACCCTACACATTTTGCGATAGCGTTGAAATATGAAGAAGGTGGTAATGGCGCGCCAATCGTAGTGGCTAAAGGTGCGGACCTAATAGCGGCCAACATTAGGAATATTGCCGTTGGCCATGGTGTGACGCTGGTTTCTGCCCCACCTTTGGCAAGAGCTCTATTCTTTACGACAGAGATTGATCAAGAAGTTCCAAAGGGTTTGTATTTAGCAGTTGCTCAAGTGCTGGCGTATGTATATCAGTTGAAAATGGCAACAGAAAAACGCTGGAAAAAACCGGAAGCGCCTAGCGATATATCTATTCCGGATGAATATAAAAAATATGCCAATAAAACACAGTAACCTTTCAATAATGATGATGCAAAATGAACTTTAACGATATTTCTAAACTATTATTAGATTTTGCGCGGAATGGCTTAGGCGCACCCATTTTAATTATGGTGATATTGGCGATGCTCGTGTTGCCATTAGCACCCTTTTTATTAGATATATTTTTTACCTTTAATATCGCACTATCATTGATTGTTTTATTGGTTGTAGTGTATGCCTTACGACCCTTAGATTTTGCCGTTTTCCCAAGCTTCTTATTAGTGGCTACCCTGTTACGGCTTAGTTTAAACGTGGCATCTACACGAGTTGTTTTGCTTGAAGGGCATAATGGTGGTGATGCGGCCGGTAAGGTGATTGAAGCGTTTGGGGCGTTTGTTATTGGCGGTAATTATGCAGTCGGTTTAGTCGTTTTTAGTATTCTGATTATTATTAATTTTGTGGTTGTTACAAAAGGTGCGGGGCGGGTTTCAGAAGTGAGTGCTCGTTTTACATTGGATGCGATGCCAGGTAAACAAATGGCGATCGATGCTGACTTAAATGCAGGTTTACTAACGCAAGATGAAGCACGTGATCGGCGCAAAGAAATCAGTCAAGAAGCTGATTTTTATGGGTCAATGGACGGTGCCAGTAAGTTTGTTCGAGGTGATGCTGTTGCCGGTATTCTGATTTTATTAATCAATATTGTGGGTGGCTTAGGTGTTGGGGTTATTCAGCATGATTTGCCATTTTCACAAGCCATGGAATATTACACCTTGTTAACGATTGGTGATGGCCTAGTGGCACAAATTCCAGGCTTGTTACTATCCACCGCAACAGCGATTATTGTCACTCGGGTCAATAGCAATCAAGATATGGGTGAGCAGGTAAATTTACAGGTGTTAAGTAACCCCAAGGCATTAGCTATCGCTGCTGCGATTATTGGTGCATTAGGCTTGATTCCTGGAATGCCAAATGTAGTTTTTATTCTATTATCGTCTGCTTTAGGTTACGTCGCGTATTCAGTTTACAAAAAACAATCGTTGGGAGAAATGGAGTCTGATGAAGTAGAGCCACTGGTTCAAGCCTTGCCTGATGAACCTAAAGAGCTATCTTGGGATGATGTGGCACCGGTGGATATGATCGGTTTAGAAGTCGGATACCGTTTAATACCGTTAGTGGATAAAACTCAAGGTGGTGAGTTGATGTCTCGAATTAAAGGCGTTCGTAAAAAATTGTCCCAAGAGCTAGGGTTTTTAATCCCTTCCGTGCATATTCGTGACAATTTAGATTTAGCACCGAATGTGTATCGTTTGACCTTGATGGGTGTCAATATTGGAGAAATAGAAATTCATCCCGATAGGGAGTTAGCGATTAACCCAGGCCAAGTGTTTGGAGATATTCAAGGGATAGCAACAAAAGACCCCGCCTTTGGTTTGGATGCTATTTGGATTGATTCAGGGCAAAAAGACCAAGCACAAACGATGGGTTATACCGTGGTTGACCCTGGCACCGTTGTGGCAACACATTTAAGCCAAATCATTCAGACGCATGCGCATGAATTATTAGGCCATGAAGAAGTGCAACAAATGCTCGATACCTTGAAAAAATCCGCACCGAAATTAGTCGAAGATTTAGTCCCTGAAACCATTTCATTAGGGGCCGTTGTAAAAGTACTGCAAAACTTGTTACAGGAAAATATTCCCGTTCGTGATATGCGAACAGTAGCTGAAACATTGATTGAGCACGGCCGAATTAGTCAAGATGCTGGCGCGCTAACAGCCGCGGTTAGGATTTCGTTAGGTCGGTCAATTGTCCAGAAAATCAGTGGCTTAGACAGTGAATTATCAGTCATTACTTTAGATCCAGATTTGGAACGCTTATTGCAGCAAAGCTTACAAGCGTCAGAAGATGGTAGCGCAGGACTTGAACCAGGATTAGCAGAAAGAATGATAAGCGCATTACAAGAAAGTACTCAGAAACTAGAAATGGAAGGAAAAAGTGCCGTACTTCTGGTGTCTGCTTTCTTGCGTCCTTGGTTGGCCCACTTTGTTCGCCATTCAATATCAACGTTAAATGTTTTGTCATACAACGAAATACCTGAGGACAGGCAAGTGCGTGTTGTTGGGAGTGTTGGGCAAAATGGTTAATAGATTTTAAGAGGTTATATACGATGAAAATTAAACGGTTTTGTGCCCCAGATATGCGAGAAGCACTGCGATTAGTGAAAGAACAACTGGGTGCGGATGCAGTTATTCTGTCGAATAATCGAGTGGAAGATGGCGTGGAGATTGTTGCGGCTAAGGACTACGATGAGCAGGCAATTCAAGCCGCGGCGGATAAAAAAGAAGCTTTGTTTGACTCTAGGCTTGATGCGGAGTTGAAAAAAGACCGAGTGTCGATAGATTGGAATGAAGCACCGAAACAAGCGTATCGTGAGGACTATACGCCGTCCAAAAAGAAAGCCGTACGAGAAAAAGAGCAGGTTCGCCCAAAGGCAGCTAAAAAGACGCCGATAGCGAATAAGCACGAATGGTTTGAAGACCCTGCTATAAAAGCGGTAAAGCATGAACTCGATATGATGCGTCAAGAATTTAGGACGACATTAAACGAGTTATCTTGGGCTGATAGGGCACAACAAAATCCAGTCAGGATAGATGTGATTAGGCGTTTATTAGATACCGGATTTTCAAAAAAATTGAGTGTTAAATTAGCCGAAGCTGTTGTCACCGATACAGAGCTTGAAACGGCATGGATTAATTGTCTTAAACTGGCCTCAGATGCATTGCCAATTATGGAAAATAAAATATTAGATGAAGGTGGTTTGGTCGCCTTGGTTGGGCCAACAGGTGTTGGGAAAACAACCACTATTGCAAAAATTGCTGCGCGTTTTAGAATGCGACATGGGCCAGAGTCATTAGCATTAATAACGACGGATAATTTTCGTATAGGTGCGCATGAACAGTTAAATAATTTCGCAAGAATATTAGGTGTTCCAATGCGAGTTGCATCAACGCAGGATGATTTTCGTGACGGGTTAACGGATTTTGTCGATAAACGGTTGGTATTAATAGATACAGCTGGAATGAGTCAACGCGATATCCGTATGACTGAACAGTTTAAATTACTACGAGATGAAAAGTTTGATATTGAAAACTATCTTGTTATTTCAGCGACGACAGAATCTCGAGCAATGCGTGAAGTGATGAAAACCTTTGCAGATGCACAACCTGTTGGTTGCATATTGAGTAAATTAGACGAAACGGATTGCCCAGGTAGCGCGCTATCGGCGATTATCGAGCAGCAAATGCCATTGAGTTTTGTGACAGATGGGCAGCGAGTGCCTGAGGACCTTCATTACCCATCAGCGAGTGAGTTAATGGCGAAGTTTATTGAACCAACCGAGTTAGTTGATGAAGATGATATTGCGTTGTCGGTTTTATTAGGTGGATCGTCGCGACATGCGAATGTTTAAGGAAGGTTTAGATCAGGCATCAGGAATTAGAACTATGGCAGATAAAAAACCCGTTAGGGTTATAGCGATAGCAAGTGGTAAAGGTGGGGTTGGTAAAACAAACTTGTCAGTAAATCTTGGTATTTCATTGTGTAAATTAGGCCGTAAGGTTGCACTACTTGATGCAGATATGGGTTTGGCCAATGTTGATATTTTGTTGGGGCTACATCCAGAATATAATTTAACGCATGTGTTAAGTGGCGAAAAAACATTAGATGAAATTGTCGTTGAAGGGCCACAGGGCCTAAAAGTAATCCCAGCATCATCAGGTGTTCAGCACATGGCGGAAATGGGTACGATGGAGCAAGCGGGTATTATTAATGCCTTTAGCGAGTTTCAAGAAGATATTGACTTGTTATTGGTCGATACAGCTGCGGGTATTCATGGTGGTGTGGTTAATTTTGCTAGGGCCTGCCAAGAGGTGTTAATCGTTGTGTGCGATGAGCCAACATCGTTAACCGATGCTTATGCGCTGATCAAACTATTAAACCGTGATCATGGTTTAAGTCGATTCCATGTTGTTACCAACATGGTTGAGTCACTTCAACATGGAAAAATGCTGTATCAAAAACTCTGTAAAGTAACGGACCAATATTTGGATGTTGCGTTGTATTTTACGGGCGCTGTCCCTTTTGATAAAAGCCTACGTAAATCAGTTCAAAAACAACAAGCTGTTGTTGAAGCTGCGCCTAATAGTCATGCTGCCGTAGCGATTAAAAACTTAGCGAAAAAAATTGATCACTGGCCTGTGCAACGTGGCGCGGCGGGTTATTTAGAATTTTTTGTAGAACGGCTTATTCAATCAAGTCAGATAGAGGAATCGACGGGGTGAACGGCATTGCGATGTATACCAACCTTCAAGCAAAAACTGCTGGGGAGCTGGTTGCTAAGCATGCGCCATTAGTTAAACGAATTGCCTATCATCTATCCGCAACGCTTCCTGATACGGTTTTGATTGAAGATCTTATTCAATCGGGCATGGTCGGTTTATTAGAAGCCTCCAGTAACTTTAACGATAAGCATGGTGCTAGCTTTGCTACGTATGCAGGTATTCGGATTCGTGGCGCGATGTTAGATGATGTTAGGCGCACAGACTGGACACCTAGATCGGTGCACAGAAAAGCGCGTGAGATTACTAAGGTTATGAGGCAGATTGAGCATGAAACTGGTCGAGATGCGCGCGATACCGAAATAGCGTCTTTGCTAGAGATTACGATTGAGGAATATCATAAAATATTGCAAGACAGTACGTGTTGTCGATTGTTCAGTATCGATGAGGTAGAGAGCGACAATCAACAAGTTTCTTCATCTGAAAATATTTTAGAAAATATTAATGAAGAAGATTTTAGAGTGGCGCTCGCTAACGCTATTTCAGGTTTACCAGAAAGAGAACAAATGGTCGTGTCATTGTATTACGACAATGAACTTAATTTAAAAGAGATTGGCGCTGTATTAGGGGTGAGCGAATCACGTGCTTGTCAAATTAATAATCAGGCGATGCTTCGTTTAAAGTCACGCCTATTTGATTATGCGCCAGCTAAATAATTACTTGTTTAATAAAATAAGCGTTATTGCTTTATGCTCACTTTTTTGATTGGGAAATTTGGGTGGGTAATGAAGGTTTTAACCAATGATATTTTGTTTTCAGTTCCGAAGGTAAATAATGAGACTAACGGGACAGGCTCTGCTTTGTCATTTGCTTATCAATACCATCAATTAAGGAGTTTATAAGTTGGATATTTTGACTATATTGGGGGTAATTATTGGCTTTGGTGCCATTTTGGGTGGAAACCTCATGGAAGGAGGCCACCTCGAAGCACTTATCAATGGCCCCGCCGCATTAATTGTGATCGGTGGAACCTTTGGTGCCGCTTTATTACAATCCCCGGCTAAGGTATTTTTTGGCTCGCTTAAATTATTGCATTGGGTTCTATTTCCACCAAACCTTAAATTGCAGCACTCAATTGATAAAATCATTGAATGGAGCGAGATAGCTCGACGCGAGGGTCTACTCGGCCTTGAGGCCATTGTTGATGAAGAGCAAGAAATGTTTGCAAGAAAGGGATTGCAGTTATTGGTTGATGGTGCAGAACCAGAAGTGATACGAGATATTTTAATGCTTGAGTTGGAAGCATTAGAAGCTCAACAACTACAAAGTGCAAAGGTTTATGAATCAATGGGGGGTTATGCGCCTACGATTGGTATTATCGGTGCTGTTATGGGGCTTATCCATGTGATGCAAAATTTATCTGACCCAAGTAAATTAGGTGCAGGTATTGCTACGGCTTTTGTTGCAACAATTTATGGTGTGGGTTTGGCTAATTTATTGTTTATACCAGTGGCCGCTAAGCTGAAGTCGCACATTCAAGCATTCTCGCAAGCTAGAGAAATGATGATAGAAGGGATTGCCGCGATTGCAGAAGGTGAAAACCCGCGCAACGTTGAAATAAAACTGCAGGGTTATTTGTAAGCTATGGCCCGACGCAAAAGAAAGTTCGAAGAGCATGATAATCACGAACGGTGGATGGTCTCTTATGCGGATTTTATTACGCTTTTGTTTGCTTTTTTTGTGGTGATGTATTCTGTCTCATCGGTTAATGAAGGTAAATATCGAGTACTCTCAAGCACGTTAGATGGGGCTTTTAAAGGGCAACCAAAAACAATGACCCCGATTGAAATTGGCGATATCCTTCAAAATAAAGAGCTTATTGAAAGGCTGATGAAATTAGAGAATGGCGGAGATAACATTATTCCTGAGTTGTTTTCTGATTCTAAACCGAAGTTAACCGCTGAAGTTGTTGATAATGGTGTGGAAGGTGCTCAAAAATTAAGTGAAGCAAAAGTACTCGATCAGCTTGCTGATAAGTTAGAGTCAGCGTTGTCACCTCAGATTGATAGGGATCTTGTATCGGTTGAAAAAAATGACCTCTGGGTTGAAATAGAGCTGAATAGTAATATGTTGTTTGGAAGTGGTAATGCCACTTTATCAGATGAGGCCTTACGAGTGCTTTGGAAAGTGGCCAAACCAATCCGGCAGCTAAACAATACGGTACAAGTAGAAGGGTTCACTGATAATCTCCCAATTAATTCGTATGAATACCCATCAAATTGGGAGTTATCTGCTGCTCGTGCCGCGAGTGTTGTTCATTTATTTGCTAAATATGGGGTTAATCCCGAGCGTTTGGCTGCGGTAGGCTATGGCGAACACCAGCCAGTTGAAGATAATAGAACGCCAGAGGGTCGAGAGAGAAATAGGCGGGTCGTGATTGTTATTCAGTCTAATGCGATATCACGATTTACAGATAAAAGAAAAACTACCGATAATGCGGATAAAGAATCGTTAGTTGTTGAAGAGAAAGCGGTTGAGTTAATAGAAGCGATTGAAGCTCCACTAGGTCATGTTATTGATTCAGATGAGCCGATGATTGAGAAGATAGAAAAACTTGAAAAAGCTAAAAGTAGTCGATTTAATAAGTTCTTAAGACAATGACACAAATAGGTGATATTCATGGCTGGTATAAATAAAGTGACACCAAGTCGTGTGATTCGGCCCATTAAATCGGGTGATAAAAACCAAACAAATACCAAAAAACAGGATACAGAACCCGAGTTGAAAGATAAGGTTACTGAGTCGGATACACCTGTTAAACATATAGATGAAAGGGTCTGATGGAACTATATATTGTGATCTTGGGTGTTTTTTTCTTTGTGGCTATTGTTATGTTATTCATTGCTCTATTTAAAATGCAACGCTTGAATAAGTCTTTAGGGGCTAAGGTGGCTGAGGTATGTAAAAAGATAGAAACGGTGCAGCATGACGTTTCAGCGCTTTGTGCGAGTGGCTTAGGGGTTGATGAGCGTGTTGGTGGAACTGAACGCCGAGTTCGTAACTTAATTGAGCGTTTAGAAGAACTGGAAGAAAGCGACTCTTTTGAGCACTTACAGGAATTTCAAGGTGCGATTGAAATGGCGCAAAAAGGCGCTGGTATAGAAGAAATTGTCGAGAAGTTTCATTTAACGGTGGATGAGGCGGGCCTCCTGATTCGTTTACATAAAGCGTAGTGTTACTTGTTAGAAACGTTATCCGGTATTTTGTCGGATAGTAAATAAGCAAACGCTATAACTTCTGCAACTGCAATGTATAAGGCCTCAGGTATTTCTTCTCCCAAGGGGATACTGCTGAGAATCTTTACTAGCTCTGGGTTGTTGTCCAATGGGATATCATTAGCAATGGCAAGGTCAATAATTTCTTGAGCGAGACTCCCACTGCCTTTGGCGGTTATTGTTGGTGCGTTTTGACCATCGTATTTTAACGCTACGGCGATATCGGCAGGGTTAATAATGTCAGTCATTATGCCTTCTCACTTAAGATAGACGTGCTGGGCTTTACTGGCTGAATGACCGGGTCGGGCCCATTGCTAACTTGGATGCGCTCGGGTTGTAAGTTAGCGCGAGTGAGTTGCTCTTTAAATAAACTTAAATGACGTTGAATTAAGTTTTTTGTTTCTGGGCTTTCGGCCCAAAAATTGGCATCAATTTGCTGGTTATTTATGCTTAGTTTGTTCTTAATTAAGCCAAGTTTTGGTGGGTTCATCTCCAGAGAAACAGTCCATTTCTGTTCGACATCTTTGTCTTGTGTTGTGGGTGAGTCTTCTTGCTCAATTTTTAAAAACACGGATTCAGAAGCATGATGATTTAAAAACGGAATTTCAACTTGCCAAGTTTGGCGGTTGCCAGTGTTCTCAGTATGGGAGCTAGCTAATTGGTTTAAGGTGATTTTTGCAACACTACCTTCTGTTTTGTTGATTAGCTCCTTTATTTGATTTTCTAATAATAAGGCTGGGTTTATTGTTTGTGCGATAGAAGCGGGTGATTTGATTGGTATTGGAAGAGGGTTTTGACCTGTTGGCTGAGGGGTGTTTACTGTTGCTTTTGGCCAAGCTTTTAATAACTGAATAAGTTTAATAAGATTGCTTTTTAGGTCAACTTGAGTAAAGCCAATAGGGGCTTGGTTAATTGGCAGTAATGGATTTTGGCCAAGTGTGAGGTTTTTTTTTATAACATGAGTAGTTGTATTTAGGGTCGCATTATTCTCCAATAGTGCTTGTCGTAATTTAGGTTCTAAAAACATGCCTGAGTTTTGTAGGGCACTCTTAAAGCCCTCGCTAGATGCAAGTTTCTTTTGATCGGGCAATGACTGGAGAATGCTTACGGCTAACCGTTTGATCTGCATTGATTGAGATGTGAGCTCTTGGGCATGAGAATTAGCAGTAGGACTAGTGGCCATTAACGTTTGCTGGTTAATACTTGTAAAGACACGCTTTAGAGAGTGTTGAAACTCATTAACAGCTGTTTGCTTTGGAATTAATCGGCGCAAGCTAGCGTCAATAATACTGGCTTGTTGAATAGGAGGTTTTACCTTAAGGATAAGTTCTGTTGCCGTTTTTTCTACCAATACGTTGATAGTTTCTCCAACGGTGACTGGGACACTGGTTTTAGCTTGGAAAGTCTGGTTACCTAGGCGAATAATAATGTCAGTTTTGTTGGGTAACAACTGGATGATTTTAGCCTGTGTAGATTGGCCAGTCTGTAGTTTATCAAGGGTTAATGTTGATTTCGCAGTCTCTAATATTGGACTGGTAAAGTTACTGGGTATCTCCAAAGAATCTAAGCAGCGACTTAGTTGAACAGTTGTTTTATGTTAGCGAGTTCTTCTTGTGCATTCTCTATAACATCGATTGAGTCACTGGGGTCCTTGAGCAATTTGCTAAGACGCTCATAAGCTGGAACGCTTGAGGGCTCCGGATGCTTTTCTTGTAGAGGCGTGTTTCTAAAACTGAGTAATTGAGCAACTATGACCAAGTCGGTGTAATTAGCAGGCTGATCAGTTTTACGCTCCCAATTCTCGGCATTAAGGGCTAACTCAACAAAGTCTTCAGTAAAATTCCATTTTTTCAACACCATTTTTCCTATAACAGGTGTTAGCTTTTCAAGGGTATGCTGTACATCACGTTTATTGGTTATTAAGTTCGGGTGTTTATCAGCATGCGTTAAAATGGGTATGGTGCCAATATCGTGTATCAAGCCTGCTAACATGGCTTTATCTGTATTGAAGCCCTTAAGTTTCTTAGCCATAATGGCGCATATTCCAGCAACATCTCGGCTATGCAACCAGAGTGCTGAAATTAATTCCTTAACATCTTTTGTTTTTGCATTAAAAACCATTCTCATGGTAAAGGTAGTGATGAGGTTGCTAATGGCTTTTAGTCCTAGTCGTGTGATCGCAGGTGGAAGAGCCTCAATTCGTTCACGTCCTCGAAATAAAGGGCTATTAGCAACTTTAATTAGTTGGGCGGTAATCGCAGGGTCCTGTTGAGTTATTCGTGCTATTTTATCTGATGTTGCATGAGGGTCGGAAATGGCCGTTCGAACTTTTATGGCGGTTTCTGGAATAGAAGGTAATTCCAATTTATCCGCTTGCATTTCCTGAGTAACTTCAAAATAGAGCTGGTTATATAGTAAGGAATCTTCGTTTTCTTCAAGGATTTCAACCTCAGTATTCTCACCAAGTGATACGCCATTCATCAACGCGTCTAAGGTTGAGCGCTTTATAGAAAGTAATGTCACTGGTTCGAGTGCGACAGCCGTTGCTCGGTGTGGAGTGTTGTTATCAATAGGGAAGCGAGCCTCCATTTGCCCACCTTCAATGATTCTCTCTTGGTTACTAGAAAGAGTAAGCCGTGCCTTGCCTTCTAAAAGATACACTTGTTTGTCGTCATTACTACCGGCAGAAAATAAAATGCTATTGGTATCGAAACTTTCTGTTTGTGCCATTTCTTGAAGTTGTCGTTTGCTGTTATCAGAAAAATTTCTAATAGGGAATAAAGAGTTAACTTCTTCGTTTGTTAGATTTCTAGTAGACATCTTTTAAAGTATTTTGTTGGTTCTTAATTGAGTTAAAATGATCAGTTAGCACGTTGCGTTAAATATAATCCTTTCTATGGCTTTATGACAATCAAATTACAAGAAATAAATACAATTAACCAGTTAGTTAGCTATGGTGAGCATTTGTTTGATGAGGCTAGACTGTATTTTGGCCATGGCACGGATAATGCGATGGATGAGGCTGCGTATATTGTGTTAAGTATCACGAATAACTTACCACTATTAGATGATCAGGTGTTTGTTGAAACTGTTGATGCTGATGCTAAGAAAAAAATACTAGATGCTTTTGATCGAAGGGTCAAAGAAAAAATCCCTGCAGCTTACATAGTAGGTGAAGCTTGGTTTGCAGGATTAGCATTTTCGGTTAATGACGATGTTTTAGTTCCGCGTTCACCGTTTGCTGAATTGATTGATAGTGGTTTTTCGCCCTGGGTTGATGTTGATAAAGTCGGCCATATTTTAGATTTGTGTACAGGAAGTGGTTGTATTGGTATTGCTTGTGCGGTTTATTTTCCCAACACGATGGTCGATTTAGCGGATATATCAACGACTGCACTGGATGTGGCCAGAAAGAATATTCAGCGACACGCAGTAGGGGGAAGGGTTGAAGCTATTGAGTCCAATTTATTTGATGGTTTGGTTGGAAAAAAATATGACTTAATCGTTAGTAACCCGCCTTATGTTGGGCATAGCGAACTATCTGCTTTACCAGAAGAGTTTTATAAGGAGCCTAGGCTTGGTTTAGATGGGGGAGCATCAGGGTTGGACTTGGTGCATAAAATTCTCGTCAATGCACTAGAGCACCTTAATGATGGGGGTGTTCTGTATGTAGAAGTCGGTAATACAGATGAAGTGCTTCAGTTGTGTTACCCGAAGGTGCCTTTTTTATGGCAAGATTTTGATTATGGTGGCCATGGGGTTTTCATGCTAACAAAAGAACAATTATTGGAATACAACAGTCAATTTCAAGCTAAACTAACATAATTAATTAACGAGTAAGCGGACAACGATGTCAGGAAATTCAATTGGAAAAATCTTTACTGTTACTGGCTTTGGAGAAAGCCACGGTCCTGCTATCGGTTGTATTGTAGATGGTTGCCCTCCTGGGTTAGAGCTATGTGAAGCAGATTTACAAAGGGACCTCGATTTAAGAAAACCAGGCACGTCGAGGCATACGACTCAACGAAAAGAAGCAGATGAAGTTAAAATTTTATCAGGTGTGTTTGAGGGTAAAACAACAGGTACACCTATTGGACTGCTTATACAAAATACGGATCAACGCTCTAAGGATTATTCTAATATTAAAGATACTTTTCGCCCTGGTCATGCAGATTATAGTTATCAACAAAAATATGGTTTTCGTGATTATCGTGGGGGTGGGCGATCGTCTGCTCGTGAAACTGCAATGCGTGTTGCTGCAGGTGGAATTGCCAAAAAATATTTAAAAGAAAAATTGGGTATAGAAGTTAACGGCTATTTGGCTCAATTGGGTCCGATTAAAATTGATGTTGTTGAGATGGCAGGTGTACATGAAAACCCTTTCTTTTGTCCCGACCCCAGTAAAGTGGATGAATTAGAGGCGTATATGGATGCATTGAGAAAATCTGGTGATTCAGTGGGTGCTCGAGTTAATGTTAAAGCAACGGGTGTTCCAGTGGGTTTGGGCGAACCTATTTTTGATCGCTTAGACGCAGAATTGGCACATGCTTTAATGAGTATTAACGCGGTTAAAGGTGTGGAAATTGGCGCTGGGTTTGACTGTGTTGAGGCATTAGGGACGGAGTTTCGTGACGAAATGACACCGAATGGTTTTCTTAGTAATCATGCGGGTGGGATTTTAGGTGGCATCTCAACGGGGCAAACAATTTCGGCGAGTATCGCATTAAAGCCTACGTCCAGTTTGCGCCTTCCTGGCCAATCGGTCGACAGTGAGGGTAAGCCTATTGACGTGGTGACAAAAGGGCGTCACGACCCGTGTGTGGGCATAAGGGCGACACCTATTGCTGAAGCGATGATGGCGATTACGCTGATGGATCATGTGCTTAGGCATAGGGGGCAAAATATGGATGTTAGATCAACGATGCCGATTATTCCATCAGGTGAGGAATTGTTATAAACCTCGCTTCGATAGTTAGTCAGGTCTAAATTGCAACGACAGCAAAAGCTGCCATATTGGCGGTTGTCCGGATTTTATTTCTTTTATTTTGCATCGTTGGGTGCATTTATGCCATATCTAGGCTTGTACCTAACATCTCTTGGCTATATGGCAGCGCAAGTTGGTTTAGTCTTTGCGGTGATGCAAGGCACGAAGCTTGTTTCGCCCAGTATTCTGGCATGGTTCTCAGCTAGGTTTGATAATCGAATGCGACTTGTTCAGATGGCTTCATTTGTCGCTGCGGTCGCCTACAGTAGCCTGTTATTCGAGCAAGGTTTTACTGGAATATTGCTAGCGACTTTTATATTCAGTTTCTTTTGGAACGCAATGTTGCCACAGTTTGAATCGATTACGTTAACGAAGCTTGGTAGTGAAACAAGGCTTTACAGTGGGATACGATTATGGGGTTCTGTAGGTTTTGTTGTGACGGTTGCTGGTGCAGGGTATATCCTGAATATGAAGAGTTTAAGTGATTGGCCTTTATTGGTTAGTTTGTGCCTAATAATGATTTTTCTATCGGGCCTCCTTTTAAGTGAAAAAGGACGGCGTAAGCATAAAAAAGGTGGCCCCGCAATTTTCTCGATTTTGAAACAAAAAAAAGTTGTCGCTTTTTTTATGGTGGTCTTTCTCATACAAGCTTCTCATGGTGCTTACTACGCTTTTTTTTCCATCTTATTGGATAAATTAAACTATAGTGAAACCGAGATAGGGCAGCTTTGGTCTTTGGGTGTGCTAGCAGAAATTGTATTATTTGTTGTTATTCAAAAGGTTCTTCATCATGTTTCTTTACGCTGGGTGCTATTGCTGAGTATTTTGTTAACGGTTATTCGGTGGTTAATCATTGCTTGGCTTAGTGAAAGTGTTAGCGCATTGATACTTGCTCAAGTGTTGCATGCAGCATCATTTGGTGCATTTCACGTGGTTTGTATCCAACTAACGCACCATTATTTTAAAGGGGCTACTCAAGATAAGGGGCAGGCATTATATAGCAGTGTAGGTTATGGCGCGGGAGGCATGTTTGGTGGTTTGATTGCAGGTTTTTTGTGGGATGGTTTTGGCTCTGAATGGGTTTTTACAATAGCCTCATTGTTAAGCTTGATAGCATTTTTTATTGCCTGGAGATGGGTTGAGAAAAATAACCCAGAAGACCTTCAGGCAACGGGTGAAAGTGTTAGTTCTATTTGATGTGTAAAATATTCCAATTGGGAAACTTACCTAACTTAAATGACTTAAGATAACTAAACAACTTTAAAATTTAGATATTATGAAACCTTTGGATACTAAAAGATTAACGATAGGCATCTCTTCGATGGCCTTATTCGACCTTGTTGAATCAAATAAGGTGTTCGAAACCGAAGGCAAAGAAGCCTATTGTGCTTATCAAATTGCTAGAGAAGACGAGCCTCTTAATCCGGGTGTTGCTTATCCATTAGTGAAGAAGCTTTTAGGGTTGAACGATCGATTACCTGAATCTTTGGTAGAAGTCGTCTTGTTGTCGAGAAATAGCGCAGATACGGGATTGAGAGTATTTAACTCTATCAGTGAACATGATTTAGATATTAAACGGGCTGCGTTTACTAGCGGTGAAACGCCTTTCGGTTATATATCTGCTTTCGAAGTGGATTTGTTCCTGTCTACATCCCCAGACGATGTGCGTAAGGCATTAGAAGCTGGACACGCTGCTGCGACTATTTTATCAGGTAAAGGTAGTACGACAGATAATGGCCAGTTACGTATTGCTTTTGATGGCGATGCGGTTATTTTTTCTGATGAGTCTGAGCGAATATATAAAGAAAAAGGCTTGGATGCTTTTACCGAAAATGAGCAATTATCAGCAAAAGAACCGATGACAGGTGGGCCTTTTAAATCATTTCTCGCCGCGCTTCATAACTTGCAAAGTCAATTCGCCGAAGATATATCGCCAGTTCGTACGGCGTTAGTGACTGCTCGTTCGGCGCCAGCACATGAACGAGTTGTTCGTACACTTCGTTCTTGGGGTATTCGAATCGATGAGGCGCTTTTCTTAGGTGGGTTGCCAAAAGGGCAGTTTCTTAAATCATTTGGGGCGGATATTTTCTTTGATGATCAAGCCGCGCATTGCGAGTCTGCCCAACTACATGTTGCTACCGGCCATGTGCCACATGGTGTCGCTAATGAAGATTAGTTATTGAGGTCGAAGTCGAAACGCATCGTGTCGGATGGTTCTTGTAAGAAGTATCCCTGAACAGCGTCTATGCCAATATTCCATAAAAGTGCGAGAGTATTCGCATTTTCAACGGACTTAGCAATAGTTTTAACGTTGTTTCTACGGGTTACCTCGATAATATTTTTAATGATGTCTTGCGATTCTTTGTTATTAATTAGGTTTTGGCTAAAAGTGCCGTCAATTTTTAAGTAATCAACACAATATTCCCTCAGCATTTTATCAGTGATTTGGCTGAAGCCAATTTGGTCGAAGGCGATTTGGCAACCACACTCTTTTTTAACCAAATTGATGAAGTTTTTTAATATAGTCGGTTCAGTCTTCACATCAGAAAAACTAATTTGGAAGACTAATAAACTAGCATCAATGTTATGAAGTGTTAACTCACTCACTAGTGTTTCCATAAATGAATCATTACGATAAGTTGCATTAGAGATGGAGATAAAAAACCTCCTTTTTATCCCTTGTCGTGAAGCTTCCCTAATTTGTTTTACCGTGTTCTTCAGTACCCATTCGTCTAGTTGGTTAATATAACCCGTTTTTTCAGCAGTAAGAATGAAGTGATCGGGTGCTATGTGTGCATTATTAGCATCAAGAATACGTAGTAGAACAGCATAGTTTTCTGTCGACTTTTGTGAAAGCTCGACAATAGGTTGGTACATTGAGTGAAGCCTATTTTGTTCTAATGCATCCCTAATTAAACGTGTGTTATTTTCCTCGTCAATGATGACAGTTAAGGGTGTCGTTACAGAGTCAAACACATGGATTTGGTTGCCACCATTTGAGCACGCGTTGTCGCAAGCCTTATCTGCTTGAGAAATAAGTTGTTTTGACGTTGTAACTCGAGGGTCAATAAAACTAACGCCAATGCTTAAGGTTAATTTAATGTATTGACTATCGTCACCGAACAACATGTTATTTACGTTAGTTAATATCTGTTGGCAGTTTATTAAGAAATCTGAGCGGTTTAATTTATCTGAGAACAAGGTGAATACAGCATCACCATATCGAGCCAAGATTTCATTACTGATAGAAGACTCGTTGATGATATTGGCGACTGAACGGACAACATCGTCAGTATAGGTAATACCGTGCAGTTCTCGAATATTACGGAAATCATCAATAAGAATAATAGCCAGTGAACCATGCGGTTCATCACTGACCATCTCTCTATCTATATACTCGATTGAAAATCGTTTGTTGTACAAGCCTGTTTCATGGTCAAAAGTACGTAAATCGGTAAATCCCTTCTCTACATTGCTCCATGCATCAGGGTTATGAATTAGGACTTGAGTACATAGTTTATCGTTAACAAAACAGTGCGTTTTGTAGATCGTGGTAATAAATGAGTCATCATCTCGAGTTTGGATAAGAACGGATAGGACGGTTTCATCAGGTAAAGACTCTAATGAAGTGTTTAAGTTTCTTTTGGATAAATTCCCACCGATAGGGCAAGCGGTTGGGCTACTAAATTCAAGCACCGGTGAGCAAATAATATTTTCATCGGCAGGTATGTTGAAAATCCGCTTGTAGGCCGAATTGGTTGCCCAGTATTGTCCATCATGAATTAGTGCTACACCATCTTCAGTATGTTTTAAAAATGAATCAAATCGATAGGATTCATTTTTAAATTGTGAGCTGACTTGGTGAAGTTGGTATTTATTCTGTTGGCACTTTATCTCACGTGAAATGGATTTTGCAACAAGGAAACTAGGGTTAAATGTGCGAATATCAATGATGTTTTCGACATCGTAGCGGCTGCTTTCTTGCGGATCTAATTCATTGTTAGACACTAAAATAAGAGGGAAGTGAAAAAAGTGTTGTTTAACTTTTTCTAACAGCTCAGTATTTTTAAGTTCGGTGTCATGAAGCTTCACTAAGACCAAGTTTATGTTAGCGAACGTTTTTTTTGCTGAGTTTAATTGAGCTATAGAGGCTGGTGTCAAGACAACATCTACACCAATGCTGGCTAACGCAAGATCTAAAACCTTGTTTTCTTCTATTGAAAAATTGAGAGTCAGTACGGTCCGCTTAGTCATCCATTAGCCAAATATTAGTATTAAACTACCTTAATCTAGATTGGTTTCTTTTGAAACCGTGTAATGCGTAAAAACTTGATTTGTTTCGATAATTTCACCAATAGAAAAAGTGCTTACATTGTCCTTTGTTTTTAGCACGATATCTTCGTGCGCATTATCAAGCAAGAATGGGCTGATAATAGCGTCAGGCTGATTAATAGTAGGAATACCTTGGAGAAATATGACCGGTTTTGGGGGGGCTTCTTTATCGTGTGGTTTAATGTTGGCAATTTTGAGACTAGGCGACATCATTTCTGCACCTACAGAAATATCTCCGTCCTGAAGGGTGTTGATGCGTCTAATAATAGCCAGTTGAACCGTTTGGTTTTTGGTTTGAATACCAATAAGGTCGCTCGCTTTTAAAAGGGCTTTATTATTAGCGGACACTTTAAACCTTAATCCTTGTAGGCTTGTATCGTTTGTTTCAGCACTTATTGATTCACCTTTTTCGCCTAGTTTCGCGGATTTTTTCTTGCCCCAAATGCTATTGGCGGAAAGTGAGTTGTCGGCAGATGCTTTGAGGACCTTGTTGATGGAAGCGTCATTCTTTAAGTGCTGACTTCTTTGGTGGTCATCTATAGGAATTAAGCTTAGGTTGTCAATATCTAAGTTTAGAGGGTTATTTATTTTGGTCAGAGTCTTTTGATTAAAGTAATCAGGGTTTTGTTTGATTATTAGAGCTCTGATGATGCTATCAAACCCTGGGTAGACGGTCACTTCTTCAGATTGCTCATGCCGAGTTTCTTTGCGACTTTGTACGCCACGCCAGCTGGGCAATAATTGCTGAATAACCCCTTTGGATAGAATGGGCTTTTTAGAAACTAAAGAGATTGCGCCATGTCTTTCTGGTGCAATAATGTCATTACTTTGCATGAACTGGATGAGACGCTCATTGTTTAAAAACCGGTATTGGTTGTCGCTGACTGATAAATCGGATATGGGGATAGCAGGTGACGATGATGATAAATCAACGCAAAAGCTCGAGGCGTCATCGCGTGTTGGGGTTATTAAAATATTATCAGACTGTAAAGATAATATTCGTTGAATGGTTTTTATTTCACTTTGTCTAAACCGGTTAGATGCGGCTAAATGAAAATAATGGATTTCTTTAAATTCATTTTCAATCGTCGTCGACTTATCTTCATCTAATGTTAAGTAGTCATGCTGGTGAATACATAGGCTTTCGGCAAACTCAAATAGAGCATTAGTTCGATTCCAAAAATCAAGGCTAACTTGCTTGTAAAGAAGTGATTGTAAAAATTGAATAACTTCAAGCAGCTCAAGAGCACGATGCAGAACGAGGCCTCTTTGGTGCTCAGAAAAATCGAACGACTCCTTACTATCGCCAGAAGTACCAACGTCCATAAAGCCTGTAGAACAAGCAATATCTATATAAATTAAACTAAAGTTTGTTAACACGGTTAGTGTTTTTGAGGAAATTTCAGATAGTTTTTTTGTTAAAGGCAGGCTCGCTCTTTCTAACTCTTCTGAACAGATTGAAAGCAGTTTTATGACACAAGGCTTAACCGCCTCAGAAATTTTAAATTTATCTAATGGGTTAATATCGGTCGTTAAAAGTGCTTGCGATGCGACGGACATCATGTCGGCCGTTGATGTTGTATTTAAAACGGGTAATGAATCGGCCCATTCTAAGCAAGAGGTGATATTAGGCTCGAACGGTAAATCTACCTGAGATTTTATTACTGTAGGCCTAATTCTATCCTTGAATTTTTTCTGCGTATCCATGTTGCTCTCTAGTGTCTGTTGTAGTGGCGCGTATCTAATGTGTTTATTGATAAGGTGTGTTGATTATGCGCCTTATTTTTAAAAATGTTAATAATTCTAGCTGTTTCTTGCAATGATAGTTTTATACATTTTGCCTGGCTCCTCACGAACTAACTTTGGTACTAGATAGCCGGGTAGTTTTTTTTGTATTTGATGATAAACGTCATCGGCATGTGACATGGTGGAGTCAAAATGCATAGCACCGGTAACTTTATCAAGTAGGTGTAAGTAATAAGGTATCGTGGAGCAATTGAATAAGCGGTGGCTCAACTTAACCAATGTCTCTGCGTTATCATTGACACCACGTAATAATACCGTTTGATTCAGTAGGGTGACCCCTATCGTTTTAAGTGATAATAAAACGTTAGATACGTCATCGCTAAGTTCATTCGGGTGATTGCTATGAATCACCATAATTATTTTTTTGCTGGTGGATGATAGGGTGTCTAGTAATTTTTTCGTTATACGGCTTGGTAACACGATGGGAAGGCGGGTGTGTATCCGAATACGCTCAACCTGGGGTTGCTTAGCCAGTTCTTCGATTAAATAATGAAGTTTCGAGTCACTCAGGGTTAAAGGGTCGCCGCCACTAAGAATAACCTCTGTTACATCTGGATGGTTTGATAGGTACTGATTGATTGAGTCGAGTTGTGAGCGATGTGCACTGTTATCAGTGTAAGGGAACTCTCGACGAAAACAATAGCGACAATGTATGGCGCAAGCTCCCGTGCTGATGACCAAAATACGGCCATGGTACTTATGTAATAAGCCAGGTGAAACACTAGCTGGATTATCGCCAACGGGGTCGCTTAAGAAATCGGGATGTTTTTCAAGCTCATCCGGATGAGGAAGGACTTGCCGAAGCAGTGGGTCGTTCCAGTCGGATTTAGCCATGCGTTCAGCGTAACTTTGGGTGACGAGTAATGGAAAGTTTTTCGCCGCTTCGTTGTATAGTTTTAAATCAGTAACATTTAACTCTAAAAAACTTAATAATTCATTAATGTTTGTAAAGGCAGATTGCAGCTCACGTTGCCAAGTGGGAATTAAGGAAGTTTTTTCAATGTTAATCATGTTAACCATTATAATGGCGATTAATTGAAGAACATTATAATTTAACTATTAACGAGAATTTATATGGCGACCTATAGTACAAGCGAGTTCAAGGGTGGTTTAAAAATCATGTTGGATGATGCACCCTGTTCAATCATGGAAAATGAATTTGTAAGACCGGGCAAAGGCCCCGCGTTCAGTCGCGTTAAAATTCGTAACCTAAAAACAGGCCGCGTCATTGAACGTACGTTCAAATCAGGTGAATCGGTTGAAGCAGCGGATGTTATGGAGACAGAAATGTCTTATTTGTATAACGATGGTGATTTTTGGTATTTCATGGATGATGAAACATTTGAACAGGTGTCAGGCGATGCGACTGCTGTTGGAGATGCCGCGAAATGGATTAAAGACCAAGATAAATGTACGGTCACACTATGGAATGGGGCACCTTTACTGGTGACTGCGCCTAACTTTGTGGAGCTTGAAGTGACCGATACTGACCCAGGATTAAAAGGCGATACCTCTGGTGGAGGCGGTAAACCTGCTACGCTTGAAACGGGCGCGGTCGTACGTATTCCTTTATTTGTTCAAATTGGTGAAGTGATCAAAGTCGATACCCGTACAGGCGAGTACTCTGCACGAGTAAAAAGTTAGTTTTTAATTGACCGACCATTATAATCAGCAATGGCCGCCGACTTGTTCGGCGGCTTTATTGTATAAACGAGCCGAGCTTTACCAGTCGATCAGGGCGTTTTTTATGGAAAAAAACGTGTTAGAAGTTGATACGCCTGTGTTATCAACTGCGGCAAGTTGTGACTTGAATTTAGACAGCTTCAGTACCGATTTAACAAAAACAAAGAAGTTGTATTTGCAAACATCACCAGAGTTTGCAATGAAACGTTTGCTAGCATCGGGTTCTGGTTCAATTTACCAAATTGCGAAATCCTTTCGTCAATCTGAACAAGGGCGATTCCACAACCCTGAGTTTACATTATTAGAATGGTATCGGCTTGGGTTTAAATTGGATGACCTAATCGGCGAAATGATTGAGCTATTAATGCTTTGTTTTGGGCAAAATTTAGCATTTACAACTGTAACGTACCAGCAAATATTTTTGCAATTAACCGGTATAAACCCTCATCAGGCAACGTTAAGTGAGTTAATGAATTACGCAGCTAACCGTGGTAATCCAGAGGCTCTTGGTATTTGTGGTGACAATTTGGCAAATGGGTTGGATTATGTCTTTAGTCAATACGTTCAGCCTAAGCTAAAAAAAGAAGTCGTGTACTTTGTTACGAATTACCCAGCATGCATGGCGATGCTAGCAAAACTAGATGACGGCGAGCCCGTCACGGCAAAGCGTTTTGAGGTGTACTTTAATAATGTGGAATTAGCGAACGGTTACGAAGAGTTAACCGATGCAGTTGAGCAAAGGCAACGTTTTCAGCATGAACTAACGGAACGGAGCGAGGCTGGCTTAGATGAGGTGCCGATGGATGAACGTTTATTGGCAGCGTTATCTCATGGGTTGCCAGAATGCTCAGGTGTCGCGATGGGCTTAGATCGCTTGTTAATGTTGATGACAGAGGCGAAATCTATTGATGAGGTATTAATCTTTCCCATCGATAGAGCTTAATTGCTTATCGTGTAGACGAGATAAGCTGAAAATAGCAACAATGGCCCCAATGAGGGCTAACATCATATCTGATTGAGTGTCCCAAATATCCCCTTGAGTACCTAAAAAAGCGTGGGCGTCTTCTCCAGATGCCAGCGCGACCCACCATTCAATCAGTTCATAAAACGCACTAAAACCTAAGCAGAAACAGATGATGAAGAAATTCATCCAGTGTTTAGACAGGATGACCGCCTGACGTATGATGATTTCCCTCGCAATAATGGCAGGAATAAAGCCTTGAGCAAAGTGCCCCACTTTATCGTAGTTGTTTCGAGTAGAGCCCATCAGTTCAGCCAAGTCATCAAACAAAGGTACGTCGGCATAGGTGTAATGCCCGCCGATCATTAAAATAATCGAGTGAATAAGAATTAAGAGATAGCTTAGCGGTGTAAGAGGGAATTCTTTTCGTGTTAAGGTTAAGGCGCATAGCGCAATAATGGCGGGTAAGACTTCAAGAAACCACGTGAAATTATCTTTCGGTGCTATACCAGACCAAGTGAGAACGCCAAGAAAAAGAATAAGCCACAAATAGGTTCGAATGGTTCCGGTTTTCATTAACCGTTATGCGTTAATTTTACCAATCACTTGCCCGTGTTGAACCGCATCGCCAGCGGTTAACTCATCGGCCCAAGCGACCTTGTCTTTGCCATGAAGCAAAACAATGGTTGAGCCCATATTAAATCGAGCCATTTCATCGTTCTTTTTATAGCTCAACGTGTCATCATTATACGTCCAACGTCGAATTTGATTGTGGCGAGGAGGTGTTACTTCACCGTACCAAACTGTTTCGATGCTAGAAACAAATATAGCACCCACCATCACCATTGCCATAGGGCCTGCGGGGGTGTCAAAGAAGGCGATGACGCGTTCATTGCGTGCAAATAATTCATCAATAGAAGCGACAGTCGTTTTGTTAACACTGAATAGTTCACCAGGTACGTGCACCATTTTTTTCAGTGTGCCATCCACTGGGAAGTGGATACGGTGGTAGTCTTTAGGCGATAAGTAAATGGTCGTAAATTGGCCATCTTCAAACTCGCTTGTTAGTTCATCGTTACCCAGCAAAGCAGATAGGTTGAATGACTTGCCTTTGGCCTGGAATATTTCACCTTTTTCTACAGAGCCAATTTGACTGATTTCACCATCTACTGGACAAGCAACCGTTGTGTGTTCATGTTCTAGCGGTCTTGCGTCTTCGCGTAACTCGCGGGTAAAAAATGCATTGAATGACTCATAGGCTTCTGGGTTGGGTTCAGCCGCTTCGGACATATTAACGTCAAACTGTTTGATGATTACCTTGATAATGGCGTTCTTTATCCAGGGCGTTTTGCAACGGGCGAGTTTATGCATTAACGCAGAAAGACTGTGCTGTGGCAGGATATGTTGCAAAATAATAAAGAGTTTAGCCATCATAATAAAAACCTATAAGTTTAACTGAACGTTGCTTTTTGGGCAGCAGGAAGGGCTACCCCCGTTTTTATATCTGCACCCATATCGCTTAAAATAGATTCGAGTGATGCAAGGCAAAACATGACGTTGCTTGCATTTGCTGAGTGACCCATTAAACCAATGCGCCAAACTTTGCCGGCCAAAGTGCCAAGACCTGCGCCGATTTCTAAATCGTACTCATGAAGCAGGCGTTTACGAACCACGGCCTCATCAACACCAGTGGGGATAATAACAGCATTGAGCTGTGCTAAGCGAGAGCCTTCAGGCACAATAAAGCCGATACCCATTGCTTCTAAACCAGCTTTTAAGGCGCTGTGCAGTTTTTGGTGTCGTGCCCAAGCGTTTTCTAGGCCTTCTTCTTTTAACATCAGCAACGATTCGTGAAGTGCATATAAGCTGTTGACCGGTGCGGTGTGGTGGTATGAACGACCGCCGTCGCTGCCCCAGTAGCCCATTACTAAGTTTAGATCCAAGAACCAACTCTGTACCCGCTCTTTACGTTGCTTAATACGTTCTTGTGCACGCTCGCTAAAGCTGACGGGCGATAAACCGGGAACACAAGACAGACATTTTTGAGTACCTGAATAAATGGCGTCGACAGCCCAGTCATCAACGAGAAGTTTTGAACCACCAACGGAGGTAACAGCATCCACGAGGGATAAACAGTCGTATTGATGCGCCAAGGCACATAAGGTTTTAGCGTCGGAAAGAGCACCGGTGGATGTTTCTGCGTGTACGAATGCTAATACGCTAGCTTCTGGGTGTGCTTTTAACGCGTCTTCAACTTTTTGCGGGTCAACGGCTTGCCCCCAATCATCATGGACCATAATGGCGGTGGCGCCACAACGTTCAACGTTTTCCTTCATGCGCCCACCGAATACACCGTTTTGACAAACAATAACGCTATCGCCAGCTTCTAATAAATTTGAAAAGCAGGTTTCCATACCAGCAGAACCCGGTGCCGAAACAGGAAAGGTGAGTTGGTTGTCGGTTTGAAACGCGTACTGAAGCAATGTTTTTACTTCATCCATCATCTGTCCAAAACTTGGGTCGAGGTGACCAATAGTTGGACGCGCAAGAGCAGATAAAACACGCGGGTGTACATCAGATGGACCGGGACCCATTAGCGTTCGAACAGGTGGATTAAACGTTGTTATTGTCATACCTTGTTAGCCTTCAATCTTTTGGCCTGCCATAAACATCCATGTTTCGATCACTGTGTCTGGATTTAGTGAAACACTTTCGATGCCTTCTTCCATTAACCATTTAGCAAGATCAGGGTGATCAGAAGGGCCTTGACCGCATATACCGATATATTTATTCTGTTTGCGACATGCTTGGATAGCCATTGAGAGTAACTTTTTGATAGCAGGGTCGCGTTCGTCGAATAAATTGGCAATGAGCGCAGAGTCACGATCAAGCCCTAGTGTGAGTTGTGTTAAATCGTTTGAACCGATGGAGAATCCGTCGAAGTATTCGAGGAACTCATCAGCCATTAGAGCGTTTGAGGGCAATTCGCACATCATGATAAGTTTAAGGCCATTTTTACCGCTTTCGATGCCATTCTCTCTAAGTAACTCGGTTACTTGACGTGCTTCATCTACGGTACGAACAAACGGGATCATGACCCAAACGTTTGTTAAACCCATTGTATCGCGTACAAATTTCAATGCGTCACATTCCATGTTGAAGCACTCGCGAAATGACTCAGAGATATAACGTGATGCACCTCTAAAGCCGAGCATTGGGTTTTCTTCTTCAGGCTCGTATCGGTCGCCACCGATTAAATTAGCGTATTCGTTTGATTTAAAGTCTGACATGCGAACGATAACTGACTTAGGAGAAAAAGCCGCTGCGATGGTTGATATGCCTTCTACTAAACGTTTCACGTAATAGTCTTTGGGGCTGTCGTAACACGAAATACGTTTATTGATTGTTTCTTTTAAATTGGCGGGCAATTGGTCAAACTCTAAAAGCGCTTTCGGGTGGATGCCAATCATTCGGTTGATGATGAACTCTAAGCGTGCCAAGCCGACGCCTTCATGCGGAAGTGCAGCAAAGTCGAAAGCACGATCAGGGTTGCCCACATTCATCATGATTTTAACTGGGATTTCTGGCATCGAGTCGAGGTTGATTTTATCAATTTGGAAATCGAGCAAGCCGTTGTAAATAAAACCAGTATCTCCTTCAGCGCAAGAAACGGTGATGTCGGTATCTTGCGTGATATGGTCGGTAGCGTCACCACAGCCAACCACAGCCGGTATGCCGAGTTCGCGAGCAATAATTGCTGCGTGACAGGTTCTACCACCACGGTTGGTAACAATAGCGGAAGCTCGTTTCATGATTGGTTCCCAGTCAGGGTCGGTCATGTCGGTGACCAGTATTTCGCCGGTCTGCAGACTATCCATTTCGCTAGCATCGGCAATGATTCGGACTTTACCAACACCAATTGACTGGCCCACGCTGCGACCACTCACTACTAGCTCGCCCTGCTCTTTCAGCTGATAACGGCGCAATACCTGGCTATCACTACGGGTTTTCACTGTCTCCGGGCGGGCCTGAAGAATATAGAGTTTGCCGTCCTCGCCATCTTTACCCCACTCGATATCCATGGGGCGGCCGTAATGTTCTTCGATCAACATTGCCTGGCGAGCCAGTGACTCAACGTCATCGTCGTTTAAACAAAACTCCAGCTGCTGAGCCCGCTCGACATCGACGGTCTCAACCGACTTACCCGCACTGGCGCTGGCACCGTAAACCATTTTTATCGCTTTACTACCGCGGGTACGCCGTAAAATGGCTGGCCGACCCGCCGCAAGGGTCTGTTTATGAACGTAAAATTCATCGGGATTAACACTGCCCTGCACCACCGTCTCGCCCAGTCCATAGGCAGCCGTAATAAAAATAGCATCGCGAAAACCGGACTCGGTATCGAGGGTAAACATCACTCCAGCCATGCCAATATCGCTGCGCACCATGCGCTGAATGCCTGCTGACAGGGCGACCTCGGCATGGTCAAAACCCTGATGGACCCGATAGGAGATGGCTCGGTCGTTAAACAGGGAAGCAAAAACCTCTTTAATGGCGACCAGCACATTATCGATACCGACAATGTTTAAAAACGTCTCCTGCTGGCCAGCAAAGCTGGCGTCGGGCAGATCTTCAGCAGTGGCGGATGACCGCACAGCCACGGCAGCTGGCCCCTGTTCAGAGAGTTCCGCATAAGCGTCACGAACACTCTGTTCCAGTTCTGCCGGAAACGGTAGCTCAATGACCCAGCGGCGAATATCGGCACCGACTGCAACCAGCGCGGGCACATCCTCAACATCCAGCTTGGCTAGCGCCTCATTAATGCGTTGATCAAGACCGTCATGGGCAAGGAAAGTCCGAAACGCATCAGCCGTCGTGGCAAAGCCGTTAGGAACCGTTACCCCGGCCCCCGCCAGGTTACTGATCATTTCGCCCAGAGAGGCATTTTTTCCGCCAACCTTATCAACATCGCCCATGCCAAGAGTGTTGAACCAACGAACGTAATCGACCATCAATTTTCCTGTCTGGATGAAGGTGCGCGAATAGCACGTACCAATGCTGAATTTTTCTGGCCTGAAGGGCCAAACTGACCCGACTTTAGCTTTCGGCAGAAAAGTCGTTTGGGGAGTAAAACGGGTGGGTATTTTGCCTAATTTTTTTACCGATCGCCACCCGGTTAATGCCTCAGCAAGCACCCCGCAGCACTGACGACGGGCAACCACTAAGGCATACTTGGGCGCTGCCTTAAAATCGGGTTTACGCCGCCCCAAGCGGCATTAAAAAATCTAATCAAACTGCTCACTCAGGGGGAACAGCATGTCCAGGTCTTACGAAGAAGCGTATCGGTCGTCTATCGAACAACCTGAAAGCTTCTGGCAGGAACAGGCGCAACGCATCGACTGGCACACACCACCAGCTGAAATGGTCGACAGCAGTGACCCGCCGTTTATCCGCTGGTACCAGGGTGGCCAGACCAACCTCTGCTACAACGCCATCGATCGTCACCTGGAAAGTCGTGGCGACCAGCTAGCCATGGTCTGGGAGTCCACTGAAGTCAATCAGACCCGCTCCTATAGCTATTCCGATCTCTATGATGAAGTCAATACCGTGGCGGCGATGCTCAAATCACTCGGTATTGAATCCGGGGATCGCGTGCTGATTTACATGCCGATGATTGCCGAAGCCACCTTTGCCATGCTTGCCTGTGCACGGATCGGCGCCACCCACAGCGTGGTTTTTGGCGGATTTGCCTCCGGCAGTCTGGCCAAACGCATTGACGACGCGCAGCCCAAACTGATTATCACTGCGGATGCGGGTCTACGCGGCGGCAAGACCATCTGCTACAAGCCGTTATTGGACGAAGCCCTGAACCTGGCCAGCCATGACCCTGGACAGGTACTGCTGGTAAACCGGGGTCTCGACCCCGAGCTAACCTGGATGGAAAACCGAGACCTGGATTTTGCCAGCCTCGCAGAACGTTACGCGAATATCGAGATTACACCCACCTGGCTCGACTCGAACCACCCGAGTTACATCCTCTATACCTCCGGCACTACCGGTATGCCCAAGGGGGTGCAGCGAGACACCGGTGGCTATGCAGTATCGCTGGCGGCATCCATGGAGTATGTCTACGGCTGTAATCCCGGTGAGGCCATGCTTACCACGTCGGATATTGGTTGGGTAGTCGGTCATTCCTACATCGTCTACGGACCCCTGATCCATGGCATGACCACCATTGTGTACGAAGGTCTGCCGATTCAACCCGATCCAGGTATCTGGTGGCACCTGGTGGAGAAATACAAGGTGGGGGTGATGTTCTCGTCCCCCACTGCAATCCGGGTGCTGAAAAAACAGGACCCAAAGTACTTCTCGGCCCACGATACCAGTAGCCTGCGCACACTATTCCTGGCCGGGGAACCGCTGGACGAAACCACTCACGCCTGGACTACGGACATTCTAAAAACCCGAGTCGTTGACCACTACTGGCAGACTGAATCGGGCTGGCCAATGTTAGCCAACTGCGCGGGACTAGAGCCACAGCCCACCATCAAACCGGGCTCTCCCACCTGGCCGGTTTATGGTTACGACCTGGAAATTGTTGACGACGCTCTGCAACCTCAGGCCGCGGACGTTAAAGGCCGGCTCGTCGTCAAGCTGCCGACTCCCCCGGGGTTTCTTTCCACTGTGTGGGGCGACGATGAGCGCTTCGTCAAGCAGTATTTTCTGCAGCGGGACAACGACTGGCTATACACGACCGGCGATTACGCAGTTCGCGATAGTGATGGTTATTATTTCATTCTAGGGCGCGACGACGACGTCATAAACGTGGCCGGACACCGCCTGGGCAGTCGAGAAATTGAGGAAACACTGAGTGCTGCCACTGATGTACTGGAAACGGCAGTAATCGGTGTCAAGGATGAACTTAAAGGCCAGGCCGTCACGGCCTTTGTGGTGATGCAGTCTGGAATTCCGGACGGAGATAACGCCAGGCAGGCAGAATTCAAGCGACTTCAAACCCACGTTGACCAGGCCCTCGGGGCCATCGCCAGACCTTCGACTGTCTACTTTGTGGCGGCCTTACCGAAGACTCGATCCGGCAAAGTGATGCGGCGGACCCTGCTCGCACTCTGCGAGGGAGACCCCGTCGGCGACATCTCTACCATCGAAGATCGCCAGCCGTTAGATGCTATCGAGGCACTACTGAAAAGCACCTGACAGGAGCACGACGCCCTTCGACAGTCCGGCCCTACGGGGCCGGGTTTTCAGGGCTATCCGATCACTGAATGGTGAATAATTTATCGAAGTTAGATACCTGCAGAATCTCCAGGATATCCTTGTTGCAATTAACAATGACCTGCCGGTCACCGTTACAGCCGAGTCGATCCCGCAAGATCAATAACATGCCCAGCGCGGAACTATCCATGTACTCCGTTCCGGCCATGTCAATAATAAACTTGCTGGGGTCACCTTCGCGCAGGACCCCTTCGTAGGCATCTCGAAACTCACCATGCAAATTGAAGTCAAAACGGCCGTCTATTTTTAACACCACACCCGATTGAGTCTGTTCCACATTTACCGTCGCCATGAAGGCCTCCTTAAACACCACGAAATAATCATCGGATCTGTGGCAGGAAAACTTGACGACTGCACACCAAGCTTCCACCACAGGATAATTAGCGGCGAAAGTCAGCGCGACTTTAGGCTGTTTTTATATTCTCAGGCAGAAACAGTCATAGCGCCTGCGAAAACTGTTAGAAAAACTCAGAATATTCAACATTGAGTAGTGATACGGCTGCCATCAGGCTCGATTAAGAAGCCATGTCACGCAGAGGGTAGATTGCCGTTCCCCCGCGTAGTTAGATAGTTTGATCCGAATTAGCACTCCATCCGTCCGGAAAACAACTGATCAGGCATAACGGTCCACCAGACCGGATTGATAACTCCCTGTCCGGGTTGACGCGGGCCCCTCATCAGCCAGCTGCGAATCATCCAGATTTTCATCGGCCTCAGCCGATTGCCCTGGCCCTTCGCCCGCTGCCCCCCACGGGGACTGATCAGAAACCAGATTCTGTTCCAGTGAAAACCCTTGCTGCTCAAGCATTTCCCGCAGCCGTGGAGTGGACGACTCGAGCATTTCCCGAACTGCTGCATGGGGCGAAATCATGGTCACGCTGGCTTTCTCATCCTGCAGTTGAAGCTGCAGATCAATGGGACCTAGCTGCGCGGGGGTAATGGTTATCTGCGCTTGCTGTAATCCCTGCTGAATGGCAACCACTGCGCGCTGGGCTACCGCGCCGCTCCAGCGTGAATCCCCCAGGGGAATTTCAATGGCGGGTAGCGCCGGTTTAGCTGACGGAGCAGCGGAAGCTGTTTCAATCACGGGGGAGCCGCTAACCGCCGCACCCAAATTTGCGCTGGGAGAGGGGGTCGCAAAACTCAAACCACTGTTTGCGGCCTTACTGGTCGGAATCTGCTCCAGGAGCCCCAGACCTGCCGATTCCCGCTGATTCAGCGTTGACCGGGCAGACTCTGCGTTTTCGGAGATGGCCACCGCTACCTGTTCCACCGGACGTGGCGTAGCAATGGTCGAAACGTCTTTGACCTGAACGAACGACTCGCCGCCACGAAACTGGCCGCCCACCTCACCGGGACGAGACAACGCTAACGGATCACCGGACTTTACCGAACCCTGGGCGTTAGTCAGGCGCTCTGCGCCCGCAGGTGTGGCCGGGTGCGCAGCACTCAAAGGCGGCTGAACGGCAAGGTTCGTCGCCATCAGCGGCAACTCTTTGCCGGTTTCAGTTGCCGTAGGAGTCGCTTCAGCGGCCTCCAGCGTTTCGGAATCTTCGGTACGCCCGCCGTCATCAGGCGACTTTTCGGGCTTCGCCTCCATCGAACGTTCGGCCGCGTCTCGACCACTGCCTTCCTGTTTCAGGGTCTCCGCAAAGCGGCTGTTTTCACCGCTTTCTTCGGTTGTTGCGGTACTCCCAGCCGCGCGACCAGCGGACTGGTTTTGCGATAATTCATCGATCTGAAGGCTAGTAACGGGTCCCTGCATCATGGGATTTTTACCTCGGCTCTGGGGGTAGGCAATGAAGTCTCCACCGGAATAAAGCGAATTTCATGCCAGTTTTCCTGGCACGGAACCGGGTCGGAAGCCCCGGCAGCTATTCAATCCCTAGTGCGACCGATTGCGATGAGCATCTTCCTGTTGATCCTGCTCAATCACCTCAGCCAGCCGCTGGCCCTGGCGGGCATATTGATGACTCAATCCGGATAGCGCTTCTACCTGAGAGCGGGCAACCTGCCACGCCTCGTGGGCTACTCGCCAGTCATTTTCAGCCCATTGAAGTGCCGTTTTCTGCTTCACCAGCGCGTCATCCAGTTCGGCCAGCATGGCCCGGTAGGCGTCGAGCTGAGTCACCGAAGTACCCCCTTTCAGCGCGCGCTCCATCTGCGCGAGATACTCCTCACGGTAACGCTGTAACTGGTTTAATAGTTGAGAATGATGCTCTCGCTGTTCGTTACACTGCTGAAGCTGCTTGCCAGCCTGCTGCTCGCGACGCTGCTTGAGCTTGATCACTGGCTGTAATTTGCCCCGTCGAGCCATGATTGATTCCAGGTTCACTCTTTAAATACTCCCCTTTATCGGCCGGGTTCGGAAGAAATTGAGCCGACTTGATCACCATCGATGGGATCCTGCGAATGCGGTTGATCGCCCAGGTTGATGGATTCCGCCAACTGCTGGAGTGCGAGTTCAAAACCCACCCCCGAGTCCATTTCCTGTTGCAGAAATTCCATCATCTGCGGATAAAGAGCGACTGCCTGATCCAGTTGCGGGTCCTGACCACTGGTATAAGCGCCGACTCGAATCAGGTCTGCGCTGCGACGATAAAGCGAAAACAGTCGTTTGAATGCCAGCGCCAGTTTCTGATGCGATGAATCGGTCACGCGGGTCATTACCCGACTGATGGAAGCTTCGACATCGATAGCCGGATAATGGCCTGCCTCGGCAAATTCCCGGGACAACACAATATGGCCATCGAGCACCGAGCGAGCGGCCTCGGCCACCGGATCGGTGGTCTCTTCACCCTCGGTAAGCACGGTATAGATAGCGGTGATACTTCCGGCTCCGCGATCGCCGTTACCCGCGCGCTCCACCAGTTGCCCTAAACGAGCAAAGGTGGATGGCGGATACCCCTTGCTCGCGGGAGGCTCGCCGATGGCCAGTGCAATTTCTCGTTGCGCCTGACAATACCGGGTTAGCGAATCCATCAGCAACAATACCCGCTGACCCGCATCACGAAAATATTCGGCAATCGCCGTGGCCCGCTCTGCGGCCCGTAACCGGCCGACCGGCGAAACGTCGGCGGGGGCGGCTACAACAATGGCGTTTTCCATTCCCTGCTGGGCCTTTAACGACGCAACGAATTCCTGAACTTCTCGACCGCGTTCTCCAATCAGACCGATCACCACGACATCCGCACGAGCAAACCGAGTCATCATTGCCAGCAAGACACTTTTGCCCGCACCGGCCGATGCAAACAGTCCCAGCCGCTGACCACCGCCTACGGTCAGCAGGCTGTTAATGGCACGCACGCCCACGTCCAGCACCTCCACCACCGGCTGGCGCTGCAACGGATTGATCGTGCGCCCACCGATCGGTACTTTGTTCTGCGTTCGAATCGGACCACCACCGTCCAGGGGAAGTCCCTGAAAATCGACTACTCGACCCAGTAAAGCATCTCCGACCGACACTTTTTCGCCGCCAGCAACCGGTATTACCCGAGCACCGGGTTGTAATCCGAGCGGTTCGCCCAGAGGCATGAGCAATAACTTGTCATCTTCAAACCCGACCACTTCGGCGTCAATCAGCTGACCGTTGCGCCCCTCCACCCGGCAGCGGGCGCCAATGGCAGCCATGCAGCCTCGGGCCTCGAGGGTAAACCCCACCATCCGGGTGAGCCTGCCCTCCACCTGACTGCCATCACTGGTAATCGCTCGCGCCTGCATCCGCAGTAGTTGCTCATGAATAAACCCCCCGCCCGGATGCCAGGGACGAGATTCCCGAGGTGCGACAGAACTGACCATAGCGAATCCTCACCCCGGCAGCGGGGCATCCTCATCAAGTAAGGTGCCCAGTAGATTTTTCAGGCGGGCATCCAGTCCCAGATCAACCCGGGATGGATGGGCCTCCACCCGACATTCGCCCGGCAGAATCGACGGATCAGCGACCAGTATCCAGGTCGCAATATCATGCCCATTAGTTGCACCGGCATTGTCAGTCGTGCCGGTCCCCGCTGCCTGTTCGGCCTGGGCACGAGCGACTAACTCCATATCCTGGGGATTTAATAACACCCGCGGGCGCTCATTGTTCATCGGTAGCTGCTCGATGGCCGCACTGATCACGGGGATTAATCGGGCGGGGTCCAAGTCCAGCTCGCGCTTTAATAATTGTCCCGCCAGGCGTACCGCCAGAGATGCCAGGCTTTCAAGCACCTGATTATCGAGGTCAACTAGTGGCTGATGCAGATAACCCATGATCTGTCTGAGCCGCTGGATTTCCTGCTCGGCCTGTTCAAGGCCCAGCTGCTCACCCCGCGCTCGGCCCTGTTCCAGCCCCTCTGCGTAGGCCTGCCGTTTGATCTGCTCGTTACTGACGGGTGCACTTCTGCCGCCGCCGGCGGCACCATCGAGCGAAGGCATGGCCAGTTTAATCGCACTATCGCCCACTTTATCCACCCGCGCTGCCCTGAGGGCCTCGTCGGCCATCAAACAAACTCATCACCACCCCCACTGTGCGCTATTTCGCCGCTATCCATTAACCGCCTGGCAACGCCAAGAATCTCTTTCTGGGCAGCTTCAACTTCGACCAGTCGTACCGGGCCTTTGGCCTCAAGGTCCTCACGCAACATGGCCGCTGCTCGCTGAGACATGTTCGAGAATATTTTTTCCTTCAGCTCTTCCGATGCCCCTTTTAGCGCTAGCAGTAGCGGCTCAGAGGAAACCTCGCGCATCAACACCTGAAACCCTTTTGGGTCCAGATCATTCAGGTTTTCAAACACAAACATCAGCTCTTCGATTTCCTCACCAATGGCGGCGTCGGCCGCCTTGATTCGCTCGAGCAACTCGGAACTAATCGAACCGTCCATGTTATTAACAATCTGGGCCACGGCCTTAATCCCACCGGCGGTCGAGTTGTTACCTCCGGTATTGGCCAGTGTCGTCTCCATCACCGCGCTAAGTTCGTGTAGCGCTCGTTCCTGCACCCCATCCAGCACCGACATTCGCATGAGTACATCACTGGCAACTTCCTGCTTTAGCTGAGCCAGCACATCCGCCGCCTGGTCGTCTTCCAGATAGGTCAGCACGATGGCGATAATCTGCGGATGCTCCAGCGCCAGTACCTCAGCAATCGCGGCGGGGTCCATCCAGCGTAAAATATCGAGGCCGCTGGTATCGCCGCCGCCGAAAATCCGCTCCATCATGCTTCGCGCTTTATCTTCACCCAAGGCTTTCTGCAACACCTGCTTTACAAAGGATTCACTCTCAACCCCCACCGAGGTGGCGCCCTCCGCCTGCTCAACAAAACCACTGGCGACTTCATTAACCTTCTCCTGGCTAACCGTGCCCATTTTGGTCATCGCCTCTCCCAGACGCCTGACCTGTCCGGGGCTCATAAATTTCATCACTTCGGATGCGCCCGCCTCACCCATGGAGAGCATCAACACCGCCGCTTTTTCAACGCCTTCCATTCAGACCGACCTCCGGATAATTAAATTGGTGAAACTGACATCACTCATCGACTTCAATCCATTCCTTGACCACTTGAGACGCTTTTTTAGGGTCGCTGCTGGCCAGTTCCCTTACTCGTTCCAGCGGGGAGGCCGACGGTAATTGCGGGGCTCCTGGCGAACCGGCTGCGACGGCCCCGGACATATCCGCCGGGTACCCTCCGCTTTCCACCACCCGAGCTGGTTGCGCCGGGGGAATCTCAGTCAAACGCCGCGAGATGGGTCGTAGAACAACCAGTACGACCGCCAGCAGCAACAGGACTCCCAGCGACTGCTTGATCACGCCCGGGACCCAGCCCTGCTCCCAGATCGGCGACTCCACCGTTTCTACCTTTTCAGGCTGTACAAATTCCATATTGCTCACACTCAGGGTATCGCCACGCTCAGTATCGATACCGACCGCTTCCTTCACTAGTGACTCGATCCGCTGCAACTGCTCTTCGCTGCGGGGGGTTGGCGGTTCCTCACCCACGCGCAGGTAATCAACCAGCACCGCCACGGACAGCCGCGTTACCACCCCGGAAGCCCGGCGGGTATGGCGCACCGTGCGGTCAACTTCATAATTAACGACGTTACTGCTGCTGGCATCGCCATCGACGTTAGCGCCTCCCAGTTCTCCAGAACCCGGCGGTGAATTACTCAATGCACCCGGCACACCGCCGGTGATCAAAGCTCCCGCGAGACGCTGCGACGCACTCTGTTGAGAGCGCACGGTCTTGCGATCCGGGTCGTACTGTTCGGCGGCTTCTTCCACCTGGGTAAAATCCAGTTCGGCGTTCACCTGGGCACGAATTCCGTCTAACCCGACAACAGGTACCAGAATGCTTTCTATGCGCCTCACCAGCTGCTCTTCTATGCGTTGCTCGAAACCGAGCTGGCTGTCTGAGAGGGCCATCGAATCGCCACGATTTCCGCCATTGAGCATGCGACCCATGTGGTCAAGCACGGTTACGTTAGCCGGGGTCAGGTCGGCAACGCTGGAGGCCACCAGACGGGCAATCGAAGCGGCCACGGCTTCATCGACACGGGAGCCCGGAAGCGCACTGACCAGTACCGATGCCGTCGGCATTTTCTGCTGTTTTGCAAAGGGTGATCGTTTCGGAATGGCAAGGTGCACACGACTCGTCGCAACGCCGGCCATACCATTAATAGAACGCTGTAACTCGCCCTCGGTAGCCTTTAGCAGGCGCGCCCCTTCGAGGGCCTGACTGGTGCCGTAACCCTGCTCATCCATGATTTCAAAACCACGACTACCGCCACCAATTCCCTGACTGGCCAGCGCCATCCGCGCTTCGGCATGACGCTCTGCCGCAACCTGAATAGCACCGCTACCACGCTCCAGCTGGTAGGCAATATTGGCGCGACTCAGGGCCGCCACCAGCTGCGCTGACTCTCGGTCGGTCTGGGGGGTAAACAGGGTCTGCCAGGCCGGCTGACGCATCCAGTTAAGCACGACTACCGTGAGGGCGATGGCCGCAGCAATCACAATCATTAAACTAATCTGCCGACTGACCGGCAACCCGGACAGGCCTTCCAGTTGTGAGCCCAGACTCTTATTTGCCATATCGTTTATCCAGTTACTGTCACGTTAAAAGCGGCTCGCCAAATCCTCGTCTGATCAGTCCATGTAGCCTGTCGCTGATCGACGCCGAAATAGCTCATATCGGCATTCTCATAATCTCTTCGTAGGCGCTCACCACCCGGTTTCGCACCTGCATCAAGGATTGAAACGAAATTTCGGCCTTCTGCCCCGCCACCATGGTCTGCGCCAGCGTGACCGACTCATCGCCCTGCAGAAATCGGTCCTGCAACTGGCCAGCGGTTTTCTGGGCAGCATTAACCTTGTCCAGAGACTCGGCCAACAGGCCGCTAAAACCAGAAGTCGGTTTAGCCTCCCCCACCACCGGCAATTCAGCGGAGGGAAGCTCAACGCGACCCTCGGCCAAAATCGTCCGCATCTGACTTAATACCGAGTCAATCCCCATTTCACTCATTGTCTAGCCTCAACTCACCAGCCGCCGTCCGCCCGGCAGGGCCACACCCTGATCCCGCAGGCGGGCCAGTTTGTAACGCAGCGTGCGTTCGCTAATACCCAGAAACCCTGCCGCGGCCTTACGCGTGCGAAAACTATTCAGGGCATCGATCAACTGTGCCTGTTCTTCGTGCTGAAGGGCTTCGCGAAGTGGCGGTTGGGCAGCCATTGACCAGGATTCAGACGGCGCCTGCGGATTACCAGCGCCACCACCGGTCGAATATTCGTTGGACAGGGGTTCCTGCCGCTCTCGACCCTGGGCATAGACGGTCTGCAGGTTGGCAACCGATTCATCAAACTGGAGATGGCAGGGGCTGATCGGCGCCTCATCCGCAAGAATCAACGCCCGCTGGACCAGGTTTTCCAGCTCCCTCACGTTACCGGGCCAGGAATGGTTCTGTAATCGATCCGCCGCCTCCGGGGTTAACCGACTGGGCGACTCACCCAGTTTTTTCAACATCGTTTCAGCCAGCGGAACAATATCGGCTATGCGCGCAGCCAGGGGTTCGAGCCGTAATGGGAAAACACTCAATCGAAAATAGAGATCCTCGCGGAAACGTCCTTCCCGTACCGCCTTCGTCAGGTCCCGATTAGAAGTGGCAACAATCCGCAAATCGAGCTTGATCAAGTTGCGGGCACCGAGGCGCTCAACTTCTCTTTCCTGTAGAACTCTCAGGAGTTTTGCCTGCAACTCGAGGCTCATTTCCGATATTTCGTCCAGCAACAGGGTGCCCCCCTGAGCCTGCTCAAACTTGCCGGGAGTGGCCTGTAAGGCATCGGTGAAGGCACCCTTTTCATACCCAAACAGGGTTGCCTCAAGCATGGTTGCCGGAATGGCGGCGCAATTGATCGCAACAAACGGTGCCGCTTCGCGGGCCGACTGCAAATGGACATAACGGGCCATCAATTCTTTACCCGAACCGCTTGGCCCGGTGATCAGGACGGTTGCGTCGGTGACCGCGGCACGCCGGGCCAACGCCAGCCGCTCCTGACTGGACGGCGCTATGGCCACCATGCCACTCGCGTCCTCGCTGATCGCGGGTTCAGCAGGCAGGTACTTCTCCACCGCCTTAATTAATTCCTGGGTAGTAATCGGTTTACTCAAATAATCCACGGCGCCGTCACGCATCGCCTCGACGGCCTGGCGAACATCCACGTAGCCGCTAATCATCAGAACCGGCGGGTGACCCCTGTGCGTGTGAATCTGCTGCAGAAACTCGTGGCCGGACAGGGGGCTCATGCACTCGTCACACAACACCAACGCCAGATCCTGCTCGGCGGCGATCGCCAGACCTTCCTGACCATCCTCAGCCACCACCACTGCATAGCCGACCGATTCCAGGGTTGCCCGATAGAGGTTCCGGATGGTTTCGTCATCTTCAATTATCAGCAGTTTCTTTTTGCTCATCGTCTCTCAGCTCTATGCCCTTGTTCGTTCTGAGTTGGTCCGGGTCGCTCCAGCATTCGCCCTTCTACGCATTGTTTAGCAAAGACCGTGCCCAACCGCACAGACCCCTTGCAAACAATCCGTAAATAATTATTTTTGTATTAATTTTCATTGGGTTAATGATGGTTTTAGCCGGACTAATCGAGTGCAAACAACCACCACCGGATCGGAACAGGAACGCCGGTGCCAGTTTCCCGACTCGCCATTGACCTGCGGCAGTAACCGGCGACAAATTGCCGACACCGGCAATGTCGGCATTCCCTCTGGTCTCAATGGCAACCACCACCATCTAATTGATGGGCATTCATCACCCAGCATTGGCTCCCCCGTAGCCACCATCAATCCACTGAAAAAAAATAATCTAAAGGATTTTTCAGGTCGTCCGAAACATGTACTGAGGCGACTATCGCGTGGTGGAGAAATTCCTCTTCATTGCCCTACAGGATGCCGCAACCGCCGGTCCATAGTCCGGCATGCCAACTATCAGGAGACTTCCGAAATGGCGAATGTAATCAACACCAACGTGCTCTCGCTCAACGCTCAACGAAACTTGAATTCGAGCCAGAACTCGCTAGCAACATCTATCCAGCGGTTATCATCCGGCCTGCGCATCAATAGCGCCCGGGATGACGCAGCTGGCCTGGCCATCAGTGATCGCATGACTTCACAAATCCGTGGCTTTAACCAGGCATCCCGGAACGCGGCCGATGCCGTCTCACTTTCTCAGGTTGGAGAAGGGGCGCTACAGCAGGTAACCAACAACCTACAGCGCATGCGTGAACTGGCGATCCAGTCAAGCAACGCTACCAACACCGCAGAAGACCGAATTTCACTGGATGCGGAATTTCAGCAACTGCTGGCTGCAAATGATGAACTGGCAAAAAACACTTCTTTTAACGGTCGAAACGTGCTTGACGGCACCCTCGGCAACGCCACCTTCCAGGTTGGCGCCAATGTTGGCGAGACCATTAGCGTCGATGTCAGCTCCAGCATGCGCAACACCGATGTTGGGCAGGTCGCGACCACCAGCCTGACGCAAACCGCCCAGGCCGCCGACACCGGATTAAACTTTGCGGCGCTAACTGCGGATGCGGCAGCACTTAATGCCGGAGACATCCAGATTGGCGGCATTGATATCGGTGCGGCAACAGCAGCTGCCAATGGTTTGGGTGCCGGTAGTTCTACTCAGATCGCCGCTGCCATCAACGCATTGACCGGCACCCATGGAGCCACCGCGACTACCAATGCGACCAGTGCCACCATCACTGCTTCCGACTTTGGCAGTGCGCTGAGCTTCACGGACGCGGGCACCGGCGACACACTGCTTTACACGCTGGAAATTAATGGTACTCAAATCACTACCCAGAACGAAACACCGACCATTACCACTCAGAGTGATCTGATCTCACTTATTAACAGTAACGCGTCAACCACCGGTGTTACCGCCACGTTGCAATCGAATAACGATATTGCCCTCACCGCCAGTGACGGTCGGAATATCGAATTTGCCCAGCAAATCTCTGGTTCAACCTCTGGTGATGCCGATAGCGTAACCGGTTTTCTGGGTAACACCCTGACCGCCACCGGTGCGGTCAGTGCCGCTCGGGTGGATACTTTCAAAGGGACCATTGATCTGGTTTCGGCCCAACAGATCACGGTGACCGACGTGACCGGCAATGAGACCTTCTTCGCAGGTATCGCGGACGCAGGAACGCAGACCACCAACGCAGCCGCCATTGCTTCGGCCAACGTGCTAACCGTGTCCGATTCCAACACCTCGATTCGCCAGATTGACCAGGCGATCCGTGATGTGGATACGCTGCGCGGTACTTTCGGTGCTATCCAGACCCGCTTTGAAAGCACTATCGCCAGTCTGGCCACATCAGCGGAAAACCTCTCCGCTGCCCGTAGCCGGATTCAGGATACTGACTTTGCATCAGAAACCGCTGAGCTAACACGCTCGCAAATTCTGCAGCAGGCCGGTACGGCGATGTTAGCCCAGGCCAACTCGTCACCACAGAGCGTGTTGTCACTACTTCAATAACCATATGAGTCGTTAAAAAAGTGAAACCAGGATCAGACTTTTTCTGATCCTGGTTTTTCTGCTTTCTCAGGAGGACTCAAAATGTCTGAAATCTCCCCCACCAACCTACCGCTACCGGCGCAGCCTGCCAATGCCGGAACGACCTCAGGCGCGACTTCGCTACCTACTACACAGACAAGAGGTTTTCCCACGTCCACGGATTCGCCACCCCCGCAATCCGAACTAGTTAACAGCGATGCTACCAGCCCAAAAAACCTTCAAGATACGACCAACGCGGTCGATACCATTAAAGAGCTTGTTCAACACCTGGATCGCGACCTGGCATTCCATATTGACGATGTCAGCGGCAAAACAGTTATCACGGTATTAAACAAGAGCACCCAGGAGGTGATCCGGCAGATACCCAATGAGGAGGTTCTGTCGATGGCCCAACGATTAAAAGAGGGTGGCGGGTTAATCGGAGACCTTATCGGTTGACCTGACCAACTACCATTTAGTGAGGATTGGACATGCTGACTTCAGCGGGCATCGGCTCCGGCCTTGACATCGACGGTCTTGTAGCCAACCTGGTTACTGCCGAAGCGACTCCTACCACCAATCGTCTCAATGCCCTTGAAACGGGTTATCAGACCAACCTCTCCGGCCTCGGCCAGTTCTCGTCAGCGCTGGCCAGTTTCCAGAGCGCGCTGGATGGGTTAAACAATCTGGACAATTTTCAGAATCGTACTGTCTCTCTGAATAAATCGGAGTACGTCGAGGTCGCCACCACCAGTAAAGCCCCGCTCGGTGGCATTGACGTCATTGTCGAAAACCTCGCTAAAGTACAAAAACTTCAATCCGTGGATTTCGCCGGCCCAACCGACTCCGTGGGTAGCGGCGATTTAACTATTATTGCCGGCACAGATATTATTCCGGTAACCATCGAAAGCAATGCCGACACGCTGGCTGACGTTCGCGATGCCATTAACAGTGCAGCCTCCGGCAAGGGGATTCAGGCCGTTGTAGTCAACGTAGATGACGGTGCCGGCGGTACGGTCAGTCGTTTACAGATGACCACCACCGATACCGGCGTTGCCGCCTCGATCTCAATTTTCGTTAACGACAGCGATGGCAATGACACCGACACCCTTGGTCTCTCCCGACTCGCATTCGACACTGGCACGACCAACATGACTGAGACCCAGGCCGCCGAAGACGCAGTTATTCAGATCGACGGCCAGACAGTCACCCGCAGCACCAACATCATTGACGATGCCATCGACGGCGTTACCTTTACCCTGCTCGATGAAGATGTTCTGGAAACCACCCGGGTAACCGTCGACTTTGATGAGGCAAGTGCCAAAGCCCAGGTCCAGGCGTTCACCGGCGCCTACAACAACATAATCGACGTCGTCAAAGGACTACTTCAGGTTAATGTGGAAAGCCAGCAGGTTGGCCTGCTCCAGGGCGATTCGACCGTAAAGGGATTTGAGCGGCTATTACGCGAAAACCTGTTAACCGAATCCGCCGATACAGCCTCGATCACAAACATCACCCAGCTCGGTATCAATTCCGATCCGCAGACGGGTCATCTTTCCGTGGACACCGACGCCCTCGACGCGGCAGCAGAGCTCAATATTCAGGATATCGGGCAATTTTTTGCCGGTAACGACGGCCTGACAAAGCGTATTAGCGCCGTTATCGATGATTTCATCGGTGACGACGGTTCGATCGATCAACGGACCAAAAGCATCCAGGCAGGCATCGATGACGTCGATGATCAGCGCGACCGCCTCAACCTTCGGCTGAACAATCTTGACGAGCGATTACGTCGAGACTTTATCGCCATGGATATCCTGGTCGGTCAGCTTAATGCGGTGAGCGGGTTTTTAACCCAGCAACTCGCCAACCTCCCAGGCTCTACATTCAAATCCAGCAACAACTAATCAAACTACTATTTAAATTAAGGAAACGCCCATGAGCTACCCCAACGCCATGCAAAGCTATCAGCAAATCCAGAGCGACAGCGCCCGCGATGCCTCTCCGCACCAGTTGATCATGAAGCTTTTTGATGGACTTTTGCAAAGGCTGGCCAGCGCCCGCGGTCACATTGAACGTCGGGAAATCGCCGCCAAGGGCCAGTCTCTCGGCAGAGCAATTTCCATCATTGGCGGTCTGAGAGGTAGCATCGACCATAGCGCCGGCGCAGAAATAGCAGCCAATCTGGACAATCTTTACGAGTATTGCGAACGTCGACTGTTCGATGCGAATTTGAAGAACGATACGGTGGCTATTGATGAAGTGATTGGCCTGATTAAAGATATCCGTAGCGCCTGGCATGAAATTCCCGCGGGTCAGCGACTACAGCCCGAGGCGACCAGCGCGGCTGCGGTTTCGGTGGCTCGTTAAAGCCGTGGCAGATCAAGCAACCTGGCAACGACTGGCTGCGCTGACCGAAGCGATGGTTTCTGCCGCTCGCGCTTCCGAGTGGGAAACCCTTGGCGAACTTCAGTTTGACCGCGACCAGCTGATCACCGCCCTGCCTCCTGCCAGTAACGACGACGCTAAAATCTTGCAGGAACTCGTTGTCCTCAATCAGACACTGGTGACACTGACAGAAAATCAGCGCAGCTCGATTGCCGAGTCATTGCGACAGGGGAAAAATAATCGACGCGGCATTAATGCCTACCAGAAGGTGACCGGCAGCACCCACTAGTCACCTGAAGGCGCTGATATAAGCAGTCATTCAAGACCAAAATTGGCACGTAGCGGGTGAGCTAGGCTAATAGCCCCACGGAACAGCCCAAAATAACGCGGAAGAATACCCCCAGGGCAAACAGCCTGGGGCGGGATCAACATCGGAAATTCGACAATCTCGCTCAGTGCGTCCGACACAGGCGACCGGCATTGCCGCTAAAACTAGTACCCTTAAATATACTCAAACAGTGACAAGCCCTGTACTCGGGCAAACGCCGCCTGTGAAATCTGCAGCGCGTTTACCTGGTCACCCAGCCGAGCGGCTGCCTCGGTAAAGTCCAGATCATTGATCTCAGACAGGGTGGTACGGTAGGCAATCTCAAAGCTCGCATTGGCTTCCCGAACCGCATCCACTGATTGGAGGCGATTACCTAACCGCGAACGCACCGTGCTGCTCTGCTCCAATGCCGAGCCCAGATTTTCCAGGCCACGATTTACCTCGTTGGTGAGCCGAGTTACTCCCGCCGGGTCAGCAATTTCCAGTTCGGTCACCAGATTATCAAGGGTCGTTAACAGGTTCTGGCGCGTGCTAGGTTGAAAATCAAACTGATCACCCGCAGCCGGTACGCCATCGATGGTAGCCGTCACACCGCTAATAGTAAGGGTGTCGCCAGGAGTAAAAGCGACGCCGGATGCGACCGTAGCAGCCGTGGTTACGTTGACCAGGTCGTAACTATCCGGCCCATTAAAAACCACCCGCAGATGTTCACCGTTGTAACTACCCGGCTGAGTCGGGCCAACCTGCCCAATCACTCCATCGCCAGTATTGGCCGTGTTCGCACTGGCGCTAACGCCCTGATTGCCATTAAAAATATCAACAAATACGTCAAAGCCACTCTGTCTCTTATACACATCTGACGCTGCCGACGAAGAGGATAGTGTAGATC
>OJFP01000031.1_pt1 | contig 107445 bp, 101 predicted proteins | sample 1594141 | NCBI WGS metagenome assembly OJFP01 (sample SAMN05416843, study PRJEB24817) | seawater metagenome | isolation source: Sea water | place: Canada:Atlantic | collected 2013-07 | reverse complement strand
CTACACTATCCTCTTCGTCGGCAGCGTCAGATGTGTATAAGAGACAGTTACTGGAGTAGTAAAATGTGTTGCTAAACCTTCAAAATCGAAGGCCATAAAATCTTCTAAATAACTATTATATTCGGTCCTGATTTCAGCCTCTTGGGCCATTACCAGAACTGGGAAAAAGAATGATATTAGTACTGTAGCTTTTAAATGCATTGTTTACTCTCCGTCATAAAAAATCCTTTTTTTTCAAATTTACCTTTTGCAAGTGAGTTAGCCTACTATAATTATTAACCGCAGAACCAGCCCCCCTCCGCCAACTTAATCATGCTCGCCTTGGTGTTTTTAGAGGAGGAGAGATTCGAACGCTCGCCGTACCCTTCTGTGACCCTTTGCGGCACTTTCTTGCACTTATTGAAGTTATTGATCTATCTGCTAAAAGAGTAAATTAGTGCCACTTAGTGCCACAGGGGTGTAAGGGCTATGTGAGGTCAATTGATCACAAAATTGACCATTTTTATCGGACAGAACTTTCAACTTTTGTGCGTACATCAGGGATTTACGTCACGATACTCTAATGCTATTCTCCTAATATCCTCCCGTAAATTTTTCCACTAAGATATTTCTACTGCTACTGACCAAATAGTGTTTGCTTTGATTTTCTATGTTTAAGAGACTTTCTATGAATAAAATTTTAGTTAGAATATTTGAATCCTATACTTTTTTGTTTCTCAGTAGCGCCGGACTAATCATGTCTCCTAGTGTCGTTTTAGCACAAGATTTTTCAGAGGAAGCCAAGCAAGAGATCACGGAAATTCTCGATCGAAGTCAGAAAGAATTTAACATACCTGGCTTTGTAGCCTTAGTAACTAATTCTGACGGAGAAATTTATGCAGAGGCATTTGGCTTCTCGGATGTTGCGAATAAATCCCCCATGCAGGTAGATAATATTTTTGCAATTGCTTCTATGACAAAGCCGATTACGTCTACGGCTGCAATGATTTTGATCGAGGATGGAAAACTTTCGTTAGAAGACCCGATATCCTCTCACATTGAAGATTTACCTCCCTTCGAAATTTTTGATGAATTTGACTTTGTGAATGGAACCTACACCACAGAAAGAGCTTCAAATGAAGTTACGATCAAACAGCTTTTAACGCATACCTCGGGCCTAGCTTACAATTTCAATAGTAAAGAGATAGCCGCTGCTGGACTCCCACTGACTGGTGCAATAAGTTCAGATCGGTTTCTTCTTCAACACGAACCAGGTGAAAAATGGACTTACGGTCCCTCGACCAACCTCATAGGTGACCTAGTTGAGGAGATTTCAGGCAAAGGATTACTTGAATTTATGGAAGATGAAATCTTTACTCCATTGGGTATGACCGAAACCTTTTATACCGTGCCTCAGAATTTTATGGATCGAGTGGTAACCACGCATATTAAAATAGGCGATAACTTCATGGAACGTCCGAAACCCGAACAAATAATCCAGCCTGAGGAAGGTCATGGAGGACTGAGCTCTACTGCACGGGATTATGCGAAGTTCATGAGATTGTATCTAAAAAGCGGCGCAGTTGACTCGGGTGAGAACCTGCTATCACCCGAAACTATTGAGCTAATAACAACGAACAGCATTGGAGGCCTGAAAGCAGAACTTCAGCCAGAGGCTATGCCGAACTTGTCAAAAGCTTTTCCTCAGGGTGCCGGGATTGATACTTGGGGGCTCGGCTTTCAAATAAGTGAGTCACAAGGTAAAGATAAAAGAGCTCCGGGTTCTCTGTCATGGGCTGGCTTACTTAACACTAAGTTTTGGATTGATAGAGAAAGAAATATTGCAGCCCTTCTTTTGATGCAATATCTACCTTTCGAAGATGAATCTCACTTAGAGGTTTTAGCTAGATTTGAGGAGGCTATTTACTCCCGGCTTTTATCCGACTGAGGATGCTAAGGAGCATTTTGCTAGGGTGATAATCGGTGTGTGGTTACTATGGCGGCGTACAGCCAATTTATTAAAGAATTCAGCAAAGTCGATAACTCGATTTTAGAGTCTAAAACTCAGATCAAGTAAAAACAAATTGACCACAAATTGACCATTTTCGACCCCCCAACTCCTCTGAAGGCCGCATTTTTATTGGCGGAGGAGGATAGATTCGAAACAACAAAGACAAGCAGATCTTGCCGGATATTTGTATCAACCTGGGCAAGAAGCGAACTACTCAACGCCCCTTCTAGATTTGGTAAGAATTGGATATTCCCGAACACGCAAAATAATAACCTGGTAAAGCCAGAAGTGTTTAGTGAGGAATGTGCAAGGATTCACGCCGAGTTAAAAATACCTTATGGAAGGGCATCAAATCGAACGCCTTACACTTGTCGGCATACAAGGGCGGCTGAACTGCTGACGAACGGTGTTCCCCCAGCAAAAGGAGCGGAGCAATTAGGCAATTCTGTGCAAGTGTTTTTAGCGACTTATGCGGAGTGGATCGAAGAGTATTCTGGGCTGGATAATGCCCTTTTAGAGAGGAAGATTAAAACTGAAAGGTGGACGAAACCCGATTTAATGGTCTTAAAATTAGTTAAGTCATTGAATTATATTGATATTTAGTGGCTGAGAATGTGAATTCATTGAGATTGAGTTCTTAAAATAAATTCAGCCAGAGGTTAAGCATTGAACTGTAATGATGGTGGGGGCTGAATAGGTTTGGGAGAACAGGGTTATTGTTGTCAGTAGTTTATTCATTACATTTGTCTTGCATCGATTGAACGACTTCTTTGAAGTTTTCCGAAAACATCGGAGAACGGTCTTGATAAATATCCCTAGCAACACAGAGATTGTAATAAGACTCTATTCCGCGAAGTTTGGCTTGCCATACTTCTTCTTCCATAAGGCCTAATTCATATTGCTCGAAGTCGCTTTCGTAAACATACCACCATACATTCGCGTCTGACCTTAAAAATGAAATTTCTTCTTTTGTTAAGTCACGCGCGTTGGCTCGGAAAAAGACTGATGTATCCATTCCATTGTCTGACCAGTGAAATGCTGACTCCATTCCCATTTGTGCTCTCGTTTGTTGTTGAGCACCTATAGCTATTCTCTGAGACTGTCTCATCTCGAGCCCTACGAATAGCAATCCCGCAAGCACACTTAACATACCTAGCAGTTGAACCCTTGTATCTAAGCTAACTTTTTCCATATTCATACCCAGAAGATACTATAGATATAGGCTAACCAGGAAGTGCCTACCGAGAGTGACCATCTTGTCTTCTGACCAATTAGTTACTGAACCTGAGGTTGATAATCATAGTAACCACTGACAGGAATCATTAGATGAGCATCCGGGGTGCCTTGAAACATGACGTAAGGTCCTCCCTCATTAAAGTCGCTGCTAAACGCACTCAAGGACGATGGATCTTTAGGCATGAGCATTAAGTGCGCTCCAGATTCGATCCAATTTTGCGAATCGGAATCGGCCTCATTCAAAACCATTGGGGTGGTATTGTCTTCTCCGACGTCGCCGTGAAGCATCCAAATATAAACATCCCTTTCGATCACAGGTGGCTGCCCCGACATAACCTGCGTCAACCAACTAAGACCAACACTGTCCATGCATAGCGGCATCGCCTCGTGAGCGCTCGCCCATCCCGCATCTGGCTCGCTGCGCGGATTACCTGAACGGCAATACCATTCGTTACTGCCTTGCCGCAAAACGTCACCATTAGCATCAAGTATCGTCGCCGCATCTCCAATGAAGCTTGGGGCAGCAGTTGAGTAAGCAGAAATTTTCCACTCGACTGAGGGATGTGAAAGGGTAGCATCATGCTGAGGAGCATCGCTGCATCCAGCGATCCCTAAAAGCAATCCAATTAGTACGTATGTCCGCATTAAATTATTCATTCGTTGTTCCTTCTCATTTCATATTCATACCCATAAGATACTATAGATATCGGCTAACCAGGAAGCAGCTTTGTTAGATAGAGGAAGCAAAATTTTGATATTTACTGCTTGGCTCTCATAAGTGCTTCCCAGAAAGCTTCATTGAAGCTTTGGCCGCCAGCGCTTCCATTAGAACCGAGTCTTGTCACAATAAGATTTAAACTGGGGACGAGGTAAAGTTTGCGATCCAAAGCACCTTGCATAGCCACAAGGTCATCGGGAGCAGAAGGAATTAATTGTCCATCATGGCGAACTGTTTGAGGAGTAAACCCGAGAGAAAACGCCTGCCCATTTAGCCACCATAAATATCCATATGAGGGATTGATATCCTGAGCGGGCTTCATCATAGCTTCTATAAATTCGGAGTCCCTAAAAATTATTTCGTTATCCCATCGACCACCAGCCTGAATGAATAGACCATAACGCGCCAAATCTCTGGCTGTCGTGGAGAAGCCTACTCCAATGTCGGATCCGGTCCAAGCCCTAGGAGTCCAGGAAGAACTAGTCATGCCTAAAGGGCTCGTTAGCCATTCTCTAGTTAGGACTTCTCTCGGTGTTTTTGTGGCGGTACTCACCACTCGCATTAAAAAATGATACGCTGGAGTATTGTAAAGCCACTTTTTGCCAGGTTCGGTTTCATAAGTGAGGTCGCTCGCCAAGCCGCTTGTCATTGTAAGGAGATCATAGATTGTAATTGCGGCTTCTCTGGGCATAGGGGCTTTTGACCATGCCGCTCCCAAATGACTGGTAACTGAATCCTCTAAAGAGAGAAAACCCCGTGCTTGTGCCATACCAACTAAGACAGTCGTAATATTTTTTTGCGCTGAGGCCACGTCTTCTATTGCTCGATTTTGCGAATCAAAGCCCTGCAGAAAGTTTTTATATCTAATTGATGTGTCAGGTTCAGACCAATACCGTTCAGCCATGATACGTCCGTTGTGCAAAATCAAAACGCCACTGCTTTTTCTTTCGCCCGCAAGCTTTAATGCTTCATTCAGTAAATCTTGGTTCCAACCTACTTTGTTCGGAGCAACAGTTTCCCAATCTGAGTCAGAATCTGGGAAGTAAAGCTCTTCGGCCGAAAATGACAACTTAGTCACTAAAACGCAGAGCAGGGTTATTGTCGTTAATAGTTTCTTTATATTCATATCCAAACCTCTAGATATTATCTAAAAAGTCAAAATAATTAATCGGAATGAGGATCGACTAGCTTGAGTTGGCTCTTCCCAACGTTGGTGGGGTCTATTTTTAGAGTCGACTCTTGTATGCGTTGTGGAAACTATAGCAATAATCAGGGGTAAATGATGGGCCCATCTAAAATTCGGCACATTAGCGATACACAGACATTTCGCAGCGCCAGTGAACCTAAATCAGTTATTTACGTATTAACAGTCTATTATCAATCGAAAGCTGCGAACTCAATCAGTCCAAGCAATAAAAGAGGCGGTTTAGCAGTGTAAAGCCTCAAATACAATGAAATCTGGGCGCATTACATTGAAACGATACATATACGGCATATATTTCTTACTGTTGACCTCTCAGGCTTCCGCAGAAGATTTACCTGAATTGGTGGGCGCGCTTGCAGTCTCTGGCATACCGACAACCTCGCTTTTCTATGGAGGCGTCACAACTGACGGCGGCGTTTCCTACACAGATAATGTGGACGCGAATGCCCTAGTTACTATTGAAGGTTTGGTTAAGGTGGAAAGCTCCCACGTAAGCAAGCTTGGCAATTTGTATGTGGTAGTGCAGCTCGGAGAAAGTTACTTTTTCCGCAGCGAAAACGGCAATTTCGTCGGGTGGGATTTGGACTTTAATACACTGGGAGCCGCAAAATCAGAAACAACGCTTGTTCCTAGCGAGCCGTTAATGATTCTTAATAATGTTCCTTTGGGTTCTGCAGGGCTTTCAGGTCGAACTTTTTATGTTTATCTAGCATACGATTCAATCGGAGCCCCAGGTGATTTATTTTATTCAGGATCACCCATTGTGCTGTCAGTTAAACCTGAGGAGGTAATCGAGTCGGACAAAGCTATTGATGCTAGCGCTAACACTCCGAATGAAATCCCAATTGTGAAAATTATTGATGGTGATCGTACGGTCGAAGATTCAGATGGGAGCGAGGGCGAAACGACCACTATTTATGGAACCGCTTCATACAGTGATGGAAGCATATTGAATACAGTATGGTTAGTTGGTGGATCGGTTGTTGCCACGGGGACTAGCGCGACGCTACCTCTTCCAGATGGATCGACGGTAGTGACCTTCCAAGTGACGGATAACAGCGGCAATACCACTGAGGACTCGATTACAGTCACTGTAGCAGCGCCACCAGCGTCCGCAGAAAGTATGACTATCTACGAAGCCTCTATTTCCAACCAAATTATCCAAGCACGCTGTGTTAACTGCCATGGGAGCAATGCCTCACTCCGATTGGTTCGAAGCGGTATCAGGGGCTACGTAAACACCAACTACAACTCTATGGTTAATTATATTCGAGGAGGCGGATCAAGTTCTATTCTTTCTAAGCCTCAGGGTATTGGTCATGGAGGGGGAGTTCAATTGTCGACCGGTTCACCTGACCTCAGCAATCTGATGCAGTTTGTTAGTGCTGTACTTTCTGAATAGTTTCGAGGGGCGTAACGCGCGTAAACCTTTCTGTTGCAGAGCGCTCGAAGGCTGGCTAAAAATCCTCGCGTCGGTGGTTCGATTTCGCCTCTTGGCACAATAACTCACTGATAAATTTCTAGTTTATATTTACCCTCCCTCGAAAATCCTGTAGCACATTCGAAGTACACTTTTCCTTCTGATCAGGTCCATGGAAGCGCAAATAACTAATCAGAATGAAGATCGACTAGCTTGAGTTGGCGCCCCCCAACGTTGGTGGGTGTGGGTTTATCAGGGATCGAGGCTTCGTGACTATGATCTTGGGGCCACCGGTAGTTACGCCAGTGCTCAGCGGTAATCTCCGCAATTTGGCGGCGTGTTCGGCGGTATCTAGCTTCTAATACTTCATCAATCATGGGTCTTTTTCCTTTTAGCTCTAACGTGGCAAGTAGGTATAAATCACGAGAAATCACTTTAATACGAAATATTTCTGGATTCCAAGCGAAAATTCATACTATCTCACGCGCGCATACAGCCTATGAGAGAAATTAAACTCTATTACATCATGGGATTTTTTTAGAAAAAAAGAACAGTACAACGAATACCTCTGTCCTCTTATATACAGATACCCCACCGGTTTCTAACTGGGGTGGGGCTATTGGAGCTAAACCGTAAGGCCTAAGGTTTGGATTAGCATCAAGCCAAGGATGGCGTTTAAGGCCATAGCAGTTGCTACTCTCGCATCTGAGTCATCACTACCGGCAAAAAACAGTCCTCCATAAGCACGGGCTACTGCAAGAAAAGTAGATACTCCTACCCAAGCCCAAGCAAACCAAGCTGCTATCTGTGTCCACTCCATTAGCTTCTCCTTTCAAATTCAGCTCAAGCAAGTTTGAGCGGCAACTAATGATAATGAGCCTGCGCGGCAGCACCCCCCGCCACCTTAATCATGCCCGCCTTGGTGTTTTCGGACATTTTGGGAAGGCAGGAACGTGGCGTCCCACAAGGAGTTAAATATCTTTGGTGAACCACCATAAAAACAGGGCTATTCCAAGTACTGCATAGAGAACTGTAAAGACGGTATTCGCTTTGCTATCAGGCGGAGTATACCCGTCTTTGGGTCTATTAGCAGACCTGATGGCACCACCAATAAACATCCCAAGCAACGCATAGGCAATAATACCAACGTTAAAAACTATAACGGAACTTCGAAACAAATCTGACCATTCCATAAGTTATCCTCAAGTTCTAGCGTTTGATCCTCCAATAATGCTATCTCGCTTTTGGCGCGGCGGGTTGTAGGAATAATCACGGCAAATATCAGTATCAACTACAAAAGTATAATTCTTATCTGAGCCTTTTTTCTCTTCAACAATCACACCGAAGGCTAGGTCCATAGTTGTAAAGATACTAGTTGCGCAAAAGTAAATGTCAGTCTGAGCCGCACCTGAACACGCAAGAGCTGCCGCGAGCAGTAGAGTCTTCTTCATAGCTTTATCTATTCTGACCCATAGTTTATCAACCACTTATTAACTTCACGCACATGAACAAAGGTTTGTTTGCCTACAGTTTTATAGTGCGTAACTTTAGTCCAGTGACGGGACATCCAATTTTTTACTACGTTGTCCGTTATCCCAATTTCCGTGGCGTATAGCTTTCGGTGAATATAATCTAATTTCATTATTTTTCTCCTAGGTTAAAACGGAACTGCTCAAAGTTTCTTTGCTTTCTCTGCCGTCATCCACTCCTTGCCTTTAACTTTGTGGATGTAATTTGAAATGAGGTCATCCAAGATTTCACCGGCAGGCATTCGCAGCCGGGCAGATGCTGTGCGCAGAGCTTCATAATTCTCAGCCTGCAAGTTAGATGTGATCCTGCGTTGATCAGCGCGCGGAAACTTAGACTTGGAGCTGTAGCCTTTCTCCTCTTGCTTAGTAGGTACTCTAGACAGATTGGTTGCTCTATCAACTAGCGTGTTGGTTGCTTTGGCGGCGGACGGCTTAGCCATTATTTCATCCTCAGGACATACCAACACTCTGAGGTGTATTGCGGGCTGTCAGCATCAATAAGAAGTGTCCTGCCTCTCTCTGCCAACATTGCCGCAAGGTTAGTGGCTACAGTGGACTTGCCTGCGCCGCCTTTGAGTTGAATGACGCTGATTATTTTAGTCACGGTGTCTTTCAATGCAATTTCTCCCAGTTTTCTACCCAAGGCAGCAGACTCCTGTGGCCCATGAGGATGAAGTTGCTAGCCCATCCCAATCCGTACAAAACAAGAAGAAAAAACACTTTTACAGCTGTTTCTCTAGCTGAGAATGTCTGTCCTTCAGTAACGAAGCTGTATAGAAATACTAAAATGTAAATGGCACTTAGCACAAACGTGAACCAATGAATCATTAAACCGAGCTTTGGGGGCATTGTTTTATATCCTGTATCTCAGGTTAGAACTGCAATGAGAATGGCGGATAGAATGACTGCATTGCTTATCCAATAAATCATGTATCCAAAACGCTGTAGTAGTGTGTTCATGTTTTATCCTCCTATTGGCGGAAGCTGAATAGCGGTCTTGTTTAATACTGGACACCGTAGGTGTATTTAATATTGGTAGATACTGGAGCATCTCTACAGCCCAATAACCACGTGGCTTGTTTTGCTTGGCTTCGCTGGCATTGTTAAAACCTTTTAGCGCTCTGCTGTTAGGTTAACGGTATACGTATATGATTAAGTTATCTGCTGACTGGATAGTAGCTTTAGGATTGATCAAAAAGAAAGGATTAAAAAACGTTGGTGGGAGGCGTGGACGCAACTATGACTACTATGACTACTCAGTTTCTACTAACTTGTTACTACTACTGACTCTACTGTTTCTCTACTGCTTTTACCTATTTCATCAGAGCTAGAGCTTAGGTTAAGGTCAAAAGAACCCCATAGCCCGCTAACATCACATTAGCAGGATCAGGGATTCCACTTCACCGTCACTGTCGCTTGAGGCCACTTGGTGCTAGACGCATATCAACGGAGCGTCTGATGCAGAATCATTCAGTAGCTGCCGCTTCAGCTACCCACGTCATACGCCTTGATTCTCAGAATGGCGCCCCCCGTCAATAATTTGAACCAGATTCCAAAAATTTTGGGCGATACAAGCTGAGACACTCAATAGCGGTATATATACCAAGGGGCTGGAATAGATTCTTTGGGGGGTCAAAAGGTCGATAGAAGTTATGTTTTTGGTGGGTACTTAGGTGGGTATGAGTACTGTTAACAGATAAGTTATTGATTATTAATTATTCTCAAGTCCACCCGCGGCTACCATTTACTTGTTTTCAATAAGCCTCAATCTCCCGCTGTCGGTAGCTTCTATTCCACGCAAACCAACCAAAGAAAATAATAACAATATAAATGGCGAACAGCAGCGAGGTAAAATAGAGCTCGCGGTCTAAATACAGGTAGATCGATACGGAATCTATAACGAGCCAGTAAAACCAGTTTTCCAGTATTTTGCGCGCGACCATGAAGGTTGTCACTACACTCGCCCAAGTAGTAAACGAATCCAAGTAGGGCAAGTTTGCATCGGTTCCTGAATTGAGGAGCGACCCCGAAATAAAAGTTAGAGTCGCTATCAACGCCAAGGCAATAACATGTTGCTTCGCACGCCACTTAGAAACTTGAAGACTCGCCGTTTCGCGATTCGCACCCCGCCATTGATACCAGCCGTAAAAAGCCATAGCGAGATAGTAAATTTGCAGGCCAGACTCCATATAGAGCTTAACATCCCAAAAAATGAACAGAAAAATCAGCGTCGAAATCCCCGCCGCATACCAGCAAAGACTATTCTCTCTAACTGCGAGAACGAGATAGGCGACGGCGAAAACAACCGCCACCAGTTCCAGCAAAGAGTTTTGCAGCAACTGATGTGCGATCGTATTAATTACCTCAATCACTCGACAAGCCCCGAAGATCGTCTTTCAGAAATTTGATTACAAAAATGCCCTTGCCGTATTTTTCCCAACTCAGCCGCAGTTCAACTTTCAACAGATCCATTATCTGATCGTAATCCCCATACAACTGAGTCGACAGGTCGTTGCGAACAACCGACACGCCGGAATATTTTTGCACTCTCTCGATGAATTCCTTTATTGCCGGAATATATTCATCCGCTAGGGGGTAGAGGCTAATATCAACCGACGCCTTCATAGTTGCATCTCATAGCTAATTCCGACCACGCGCGGTTCGCCGAATTGGCCATAGGGCTCGGGCGCGTAGCCTTTTCTAGGGTCGTTGCCAAACTCGCCAAAAAAGAATCCTCTCACAGCGTAGTCTTGATCAGTCAGATTGCGACCCCAGAGACTCATGCGCCAATTCTCGCCAGAATAGCCGATAGTCGTATTGAGTATCTCGTAGGCCTCGCTCTGCACGTCATGACTGTCGGAAAAATAGAAGGCATCCTTCGCGTCTATGGATACAGAGACAGACCAAGAGCCTTTGCTGTAGTTTGCAGCAAGGTGTGCCATGTAACCTGGTGCGTGGGCTTGATCTCGTCCTGCCAGATCTTGGTTTTCAGAGTTAATGAACGAATCGAAAGTCGCATCTAGTACGCCAAAATTTGAAGTGAAACTCAGGCTTTCGGTTGGATACCAAACCGCCTCGAACTCGACGCCGTTATTCGTTCCTGTCGCTGCATTGCCGATAAAATCGATAAATTCGGTGCTGCCGTTCTCCCGAATTCTGCCGGTCGAACTCTTTACCTGTTGGTCGCTTCTGTCATCGTGAAACAAGGCAGCTTTCAAATGGAGTTTTTCTTCAAACAGTCGAGACTTTACACCCAGCTCGTACTCAATCAAAAATTCTTCGTCAAACTGCCGTAGGTCAGCATCCAATGTGCCGTCAGTGTTAAACCCGCCGGCTTTGTAACCTCTGGCAACACTTGCATAGGCCATGGTGGTGTCATTGACACGGTATTTAGCGGCGATACGACCGCCCCAAAAGGTTTCATCTGGAGTAAACGTAAGCTGTTCGGAGTCTGAATAGGTCGTCTCGCGCCTCTCTACTCTCAACCCTGTTTCCAGGGTCAATCGGTCAGAGAGGTCGGTGTCCAGTTGAAAGAAAATCGCAGTGGTATCAAACCCAAAATCACTGAAAAAATCCGAAGCCGCGAAGGTGTATTCACGCTTCAACGCCTCATCACTACTGAGTGTGTAAAGGCCGAAAAGCCATTGTGTTGAATCGTTGAATAGCCGCGAACTGTCATTAGAGATAAATCTGAGTTCGAGCGACTGTGTTTCTCGGTCACGAATATAGCTATCTCTGGACATATATCCGTCGGGGTGAATTCCGGCAAAAGTCCAGTCCTCGTCATAGCTGTATTCCATGTCGGAATCGGCCAAACCGAGAATGAGTTCTAGATCGAAGCTATCCATCTCCCATGTGCTATCGACTGCGAAAGCAACCGAAAACTGCATATCTCGCCCCGGCTCATCCGACAGCGTCGTGCGCGAATTATCTAGCGTGAATGCGTCGTAGCCATTGTCTATGTCTACATGCGACAGGCTAAAATCTACCGTCCACGTGTCTGACATCTCTGCGCGAAGCTTGCTACGAATAGACAGCTCATCCTGTGCATTGTTTCTCTTTGTGCCCAAAAACGCGTTTTGATAATAGCCATCAGATTGATGCCGCCCTATAGCCAAACGTCCGCTAACGGAGTCGGATAGAGGCCCCGTGACCATCGCTTCTATTGTTTCTGTATTGTATTCAGCCGCACCTATTTTTAAGCGTGCCGATAGCTCATTTTCTGGATCGTATGTTTTAACATTAATAAGACCTGCCAAGGCGTTAGCGCCGTATCTGGTTCCCTGAGGCCCTCGCAGCACTTCTACCTGCTCAACATCTAGCATAGTGGCTATAGTCGCCGCTCCGCTAAAGTCTACGTTGTCTACTAAAAAGCCCACGGAGGGATTAATGGGCGCAACAAACTGGCTGCGCTCGCCAATGCCCCTGATCTGGAAAAACCGAGCGCGATTAGAGCCGGAGGAATAATTTACATTGGGTATCGCATTCGCCAGTTCTTCAAAATGCTGCGCCGCTCTCGACTTTATCGTTGTCTCAGTCATTACTGTCACACTACTGGCGGTCTCTAAATCGCTTCTAGATCTAAAATCCGCGCTGACAAGAATTTCTTCGATAGTCTTTTCGGCGGCAACACTTGCAACCGGCATAGCGATCAGAGCAGGTATCAGAGCAAAACTGAGACTGGGTAAGGAGACAGGTAAGGAGACGGGTAAGAGAGTGGGTAAATAGAGGGTGAAACGAGGCTTGAACATGAGTCTCTCCAAAAATTAATTTGATTAATTAAAGAGACCCGGCATTACTTGACGTGTGATGAGATGTGGTTTTCATCCTTTTCCTACGCCGGTATTAACCGGATCAGGTTCTAGGGTTCTCTGCTTCACCAGAGTCTCAGGCTAAAAGACCACCCCTAAGGAACGGGAAGTAGTATAGCATTAGCTGCATTGAACGATGCAAATCAAATACGCGCACCCATGCGCGAGAAATTTTACGGTTGGAGCCCCAATGCAAACGGAAGTGATAGTCATCACTGGCCCTGAATCCTCGGGAAAAACCACGCTAGCCACTCAGCTCTCGGCTCACTGGAAATCCCCCTGCGTAGCGGAGGTCGCAAGAAGCTATCTTAAAGATAAGATTTCTTATCAGCAGTCTGACTTGTTAGAAATTGCCAAACAGCAGCACGATAACGAGTCGGCTATTTTCTCTAAGCAGCCAGGCCGGATGGTATGTGACACAGATCTGTTAGTAATTATGATTTGGAGTGAGGTTAAATACGGGGGCTGCGATCCTTGGATATACGACGCATTTGAAAAATGCCTGTCGGAGCACTCAGCAAGTAGAAGCTACTATCTATGTGATGCAGATATTCCTTGGCAAGCTGACCCGATCCGAGAAAACCCAAATAATCGCAATAAATTATTCAAGTTATATCTTCAGAAGCTTAAAAAATACGAGCTTAGTTACACGATAGTAAAAGGCGATCCAAAGCAGCGCTTTGAGCAAGTAGTAAACGCTGCCGGGTTTTAACTATCCATGAAAACCCTGACCATCTAGAGCTTTAGGTGAAAAATCATCATCGCTCTAAAGGGTGTTCACTTTAATTTGCCTTTTTAAAGCCTGCTCTCGATAACGGTTAGCCTGTTCTCAGCGCTTCATATTTTGTTTAAAACTGGGAAGATTGCTATCAACTGGCGACCAAGGATGAGCAGAGGACTCCCATATATTGACGTCTATTTTTAGCCACGATGCGTCATCAAGACTGCCTGCCTTTATAAAAGTCATGTCTTTAATTTCATCAATGCCGATTATATGACTAAAAACTGGGGAGCCGCATTGTTCATAAAATCCTCTTTCAACGACCGATCCATCTGTGCCGGTCACAGAAAAATACTTCAATTCACCTTGAACCGATAAAGCCTGTTTAGGAACGAATGCAATCGTCGCTTTACCTGATCCCGTTGACTTTTGACAGTCTCCGCAATGGCAATGGATCCCTGACTGTACTGCACTGCGATCAAAAGAATACGTAAATTGCCCACATAAATATCCACCACGTTCAATATTTTCACTCTTTACAACACCTATTGATTCGATCAGATTTCGTTATTATTTTAAGTTCGAGTAATCTGACGAGCTCATCATATAGGCTTCTATAGAAAGCGGAACAGCGTATTTCGCTCTTAGTTCTAACCACTCAGGGTCTTTAGCGAAATCGCTAAATACTTGGTCTCGATGTGCTCTATCTCTATAGGCCAGCATCCAAACTAGCGTATTAGGATTATCTAACCGCTGCCAAGTCGCTATCACCTCAGCGCCATGCTTTTCGAACAACGCAACTTCACGCTCGCGAAAGCGCTGATGCAGATCATCAATTCCGCCTTTACCGTCAACTGCCTCTTCAGCCGTATACATCCTAAGTTCAAAGCATCGCGCATCACTTGCCACATTTTTTGAGAACGCTGCCGACAGCTTGTCAGCAGGCCCACAGGGCTGAGGCGTCTCCTGCGCATAAGATAGGTTTACGACGCCCAACGAAAACAACAAACAACATAAAAAATTCTTCACAATTAACTCCTTTTTAGTATCAATCGACTTTATTAATATTAGCTTTTATTTTTTGGTCTCTCGTTTTTAAGCCAGTTAAAACTTTTAAAACCCAAACATAATCGAATAGCGCTTCAGAAATGGCTTTGAGCTCTTATTTTGTTCAGACTACCTTAGCGGTTAAACTCACGTCATCACCAAAAATTATATAGTAGCGAGCCCTATGAAAAGCGAAAAATTAGCACCCTCAAGCGCCAGTTCCGGCCCGAGTTCTCATATTTACTTTTCCCAACGACTGCGCCTGCACTATGTCGACTGGGGCAATCCTGACGGCCCTCCCATGCTTCTCATCCATGGCGGACGTGATCACTGCAGAAATTGGGACTGGGTAGCTGAGTACTTTGCGAAAGACTACCACATAATCGCGCCTGATCTACGCGGCCACGGAGACAGTCAGTGGGAAGCAAGCGGCAATTACACCCAGATAAGCTATATCTATGATATTGCTCAATTACTTCAACAAAAGAACATGAATGATGTCACCGTTATTGGCCACTCCTTAGGCGGCGCTATCGCTCTCATGTATACAGCTCTGTTTCCGGAGCGAGTTAAAAAATTAGTCGCGATAGAGGGTATGGGGCCCTCGCCGTCATTAGCGGCAAAGCAGGCGGAGATCTCAATCAATGACCGTGTCCGCTGTTGGGTCGACGATATGCAAAAACTTTCGGGACGATTACCCCGTAGTTATGACACGCTCGACGATGCGTTCAAACGCATGCGCGATGAGAATCCACATCTGTCTGAGGAACAGGCGCGGCACCTCACTCTGCACGGCGCCAATCAAAACGAAGATGGCACCTACAGCTGGAAATTCGATAACTACGTGCGCGTATTCTCCATGAGCGGCCTACCTAATGAGGAAGTAAAAAAAATGTATGGAGAGATTAGCTGCCCCACATTGTTAATGCGGGGCGAAGAATCTTGGGCGTCAGATCCAGTCGCAGACGGGCGTACGCAGTGTTTCAACTGCCCAATCGAATACCAATCATTCGCTAATGCCGGTCACTGGGTTCATCACGATCAGCTCGATGGTTTTGTCGATAGGGTTAGTGAGTTTCTGGGTAAGTAGCGAGTTCGCTGTGTTCACCAAACCCAGGCCCATCAAGGCAATGAGTAGGCGACAAGCTCAGCGGGACTTCCGCTACCTCCAACAAAAAGTGCCAGGTATTGCTTACCCCCGTGCTCGTAGGTGAACGGCAGACCAATTTGATTGGCGGGCAATTGTATTTCTGCGATAAGCGCGCCGGTCTGCTTATTGATTGCGCGCATCATGGGCCGCGCGTCGGCAGTGCCATTGCCTTCCGAGACAAACAGCAGCGTCTTGGTAAGCAACGTACCTGAACGAGTCGGGACACCCGTGTCCGGAATATCGATGCCTTCGAGCAGAGGATGATTCGCAATTCGCTCTGGCGTGGCGGCGTTCGCAATCATCCAGAGATGCTCGCCGCTATTCATATCTATTGCCGTAATACGACCGTAAGGCGGTTTAACAATTTCGAGTCCTTGTATTCGAGGAACCCGCACGCCGAATCCCTGACTCAAGGCGATATCCGAATCTGGATTTTTAGCCAGTGTCAGCATCTGCAGCTGCGTGCGAGACGGCACGTATAAAATCCCTGTCTCGGGGTCTATTGTCGAGCCCTCCCAATTGGCTCCGCCAGTTGACGACGGCAAGCTGAGGAGGCCTCTTGTCCCGTCGGCTGCATCGGTGAGCGAAGGCGGCGTATAAAGCACGGTGCTCAAACGAAAGCCCTTTGTCGCCTCGACAGCAAGTGCGCGTAATTCGGGGCTCCAATCGAGCAGGTCGTCCTCGGTAACCGTTTGCCTGTCGAAGGGCGCAGGCAATGTAGGAAAAGGCTGCGTAGGCGAATACCATTCGCCTGGCACATCGCCCGCGGGCACGGGACGCTCAACTATCGGCCAGATAGGCTCGCCAGTCAGGCGATCGTAGGTATACACGAAAGCCTGTTTGGTCACCGACATGACAATCTTGCGACCATTGGGCAGATCGGCAAGCACGGGGGCAGCTGGCACGTCCCAGTCCCAGATGTCGTGATGGATCTGCTGGAAATGCCAGCGCCTTTCGCCGGTTTTAACGTCTACAGCGACCAGGCTGCTCGAGAAAAGATTCGCACCGGGGCGATCGCCACCATAATAATCGCCGGTGGGATCTTCGACTGGCAGATAGATAAGGCCGAGTTCGGGATCGCCAGAAATTGGCGCCCAGACGCCGGAGTTGCCGGTGAATTCGATCCCTTCGTCAAGCCACGTCTCGTAACCCACCTCCCCTCGCTCCGGGATGGTATGAAAGGTCCAAAGTAGCTCGCCTGTATGCACGTCGAAGCCGCGAATATCACCCTTCACGTTCGATTTTGCCCGCGGCCTACCGCCCGTGCGATGCGCTGCACCCACGACGATGACATCGTTCATGACAAAGGGCGGCGCCGAGAGGCCGATGTCGGGATGGGCGAAACGAGGATCATCTGCATTGCGCAGTCCCACGAATAGATCCACAACACCTTTTTCGCCGAATGTCGGATCAAGCAACCCAGTCTTCGCATCGAGTGAAACCAATTGATAACCAGGCGTTACATCAATGACTCGTGTTTTCCCATTATTGCTGTAAAAAGCGACACCGCGGCCAGCGCCTTTGCGCGGCGCCTCGTCATAACGGCTCCCTTCCTGCGGACGCCAGAGCCATAATACCTGACCGGTGGTCGCATCGAGGGCTGCGACATTGCGCGTGCTGCCTACATTCACGTAGAGCACACCGTCTATTTCTAGGGGTGTAGAGGGATTGTTAAAGTCTGTTGAGGGACCAAAATTGGGCGTGGAAAAACGCCAGGCGATTTCCAAAGAACCAACGTTTTCGGCATTGATTTGATCGAGTGGCGAATACCTTTGGGAGAACTCTCCACCGTGATACACAGGCCAGTCACCCCGATCAACACTGGTTCCCGTTTGCGCATTCGCGGTGTGCGCGGAAAGTAGGGTTAAGGTAAATGCGGTGCTTAGCGAGGCAACAAATGCCTTCGACACTCTTTTTGTTCTCATGACTCGATTTCCTCGGCAAGATTGACTGCAGGTTGGTGTGGCCCGCTACTTGATTAACGAGGAGTCCAAAAAAAGACTTCCCACTCGCGCAGTGGCTCAGAGCCTTCATAAAGCGGCTCGTCGAGCGTTCTGCCTGCTTTCGAAGCCCATCTTTCCATCATGCGTAGGCGCTCGCTAGGGTCAGTGATTTCGGTTGTACGCATCGCGAATGTTGAGTCGCCAATCCGCAGCCAGCCGTCACCACCGTCTTCTCGGGCGCGCTTAGCCCACAGCCCGCCATCTGGCCTTGTTGCGGTAATAACGCCATTACCCTCACCAACCCACGACAGATAATTGACGAAAGGAGGAAATCCGGTGGCCTTCATCATCAGCGGCCCTTGGACCTGGCCATTGAGGACGCCGAAGTCTGCGAGTGGCTCAGTTGCTGTGCCGCCCATAATAATACCTGGCAGTCGGCCGAGGCCTTGGTTGCTCAAATACGGTGCTGTAGACGCCCACCCTACGATGGCAACCACTACAACTGCTCCTATCACGCGTCCAACTGTTTTAGCCATGCTCATGATTTAGTCCCTTATTTTCTTTTAATTAGTGGCTCCACTATATAGCGAAAGGGTGCGAAGAGGGAACTGCCGCAGGGCCAATAACTTAGCTTAGCTCGCGTTGATAATTGCGCTGCGAATGTCTTCGGTGAACGGCCTGACTTTTTTCGCCTTTGAGACGCAGCAAGGGTCACGCGGGCAGTTCGCACTGCGTGGACAGATTATGTTGGCCTCGCGCTCGAGGCCCCGCCCTACCCATTCGATATTAAGAATATTAGCTATGCTTCGGATTAACTTGGCCGCCCGTGCCGGAACGGCGGCGGAGCCCCCGCCGGCTTGGCAGGCGTCGAAAATTTCAGCGATAACGTCATCGGCAGCGACTCCCTGAGACTCGAGCGCAGGCCCCATGTCGATTCCTGCACAGACGACGTGAAAATTGCCCGCTGCATCCTTAACCCGAATCGACTCGCAGCAGTAAAGGCGGGCATCCTCCCCATTCTTAAGCACAGAAATTTGCGCAGCTGGCTGATCCGACTTGCTTCCGAGCATATTGAACACCGACCAGTTTTGGCACGGATCATTCATCATCTTCAAATTCCCCCAAGGCAGAGGAATCCCGTTGCCACGGTAGACCGCTCGCAGTTTGCCGGGCGGATACGCGTCAAAATAGTGCCAGTGTGGATAGGGCGAAACTGCCGTCATCCGGCGCATGAGAACGGCGGTGGTGACATCGAGGAGCTTTGCACTTTGCAGCGAGTAAGCGTTGCGCGAGAGGAACTGCCGGCTCGGTACCTTGGGGCAGAGCAAAGCGCCCGCAAAAAAACTGCATTCGAAATCACGCCATGCATGCAAAATGTCTTTTGAGTCGACAGTTTGTGATTGGCTACTCCAAGACTTAGCATCAAACGTGTTGCCGCCAACCGCAGACACGCTGCGCAGTCCATCGCGGCCGTGCAGCACTGTATGCCCAATATGAGTTGCAAGATCGTATTTCAATCTTGCAGGGCGGTCTTTGAGGCTTTTGTTTATGTAGAGCGTGCCGGGGGGCTCGAAAAATGAGCGCATTAGAGTCTTAAAGCCGGTGTCGTCGGGGTCTGCGATAATGTCGGGCGCTCGATCGAACCATTTGATTGTCAACCCTAGGTTTTTGCAGATATCTAGCAGGTCTTCCACGCTCAGTGGCATTCGCTTCTGACCAATTTCTTCCGCCGCTTTTTCAAGATCGGGAAACCGATTCTGATGGTGTTCTTGGTGAGCACGAATAAGCAAATGGCCAAATTGCCTGCCACTGATACCGCCCTGTGAAAGCAGTTCGGGAATCGCGATCTGTAAGTGATCTTTAGAGAACAAAAAGCTTGGCTCTAGCGCAACACCTGCGATGCCACCCGCCCTCTTTTTAGGCGTGGTCACCGCGTCGTGATCTATTTTTTCGTCGTAGAACCAGGCGAGGTCCTTCTCGAAGACGCTGGCGATTACGTCGAGCATGTCCTCTGAAGGCACACGTTTGCCGTTCTCTATCATAGAGAGATACGACACAGAGGGCGCAGATTCAGCATCACGCTGAACGCAGCGAACAGACAAGTCATCCAACGTTAAGCCATTGTCCTTACGCAATTTTTTAATCTTAGCACCGAGAAAATGCGCCTTGCGTACAAGCGATTGAGTAGCAGCTTTCATCCGACCCTATCCCCTTGGCGAAGAGAATTTTTCGCCTGATTAATTTACACAGCTTTTGTAAAATTTACATTGTGAAATTTTTATTGTCAAATTTACAAAATAATTACACTAGGATCATAGCCTAACTCGAGAAAACACCATTCGAGGAAGACCGGCGAACAAACGATCGATTACCCGATCGCACATTGTGAAAGCAAACTACCTTAATAGGGCAAACGATGAGCAACTTACAACACGCGAATTTATCAGAATCTTTTGACGCGGCGACAGCGACTCCTGAGTCGAACAATCGCTATCAGGATTTCCTTGATGCCTATTTCCCGCTCAAGGAAGGCTCGCATCACGACGTCGCACAGTACCGCGTCTACTTCGATCGCCTGATCGCTCATTTAAGTTCGGGCCGCTGCGTCGGTCTTTCTCATCCGAGCAGCCTCGTCGAATTCGGTGGCGACCGCGAATGCCCGTCACTGATTTCGTTAGCCTCTCAAGGCCACCAGATCGAGCTGCACTTCGCCTAGAGGTAAAGCCCTCTGGCATTTTTTTAAGCCGGCGGCGCACAGGCGCCATCGGCTCTCAACGAATAAAGAAGAACACTTACTAGGATGAAAAACACGATGACTGTGTATAACGACGATATCGCACGCCTGAAAGATTTAAAGCAAGCAGCCGGACAACCTTGGGCCGCTATTAACCCCGAGTATACCGCCCGCATGCGCGCTCAAAATCAGTTTAAGACAGGCCTCGACATTGCTCGCTATACCGCAGCCATTATGCGTAAGGACATGCATGACTATGATCAAAACAGCGCCGACTACACACAGTCTCTAGGATGCTGGCATGGTTTCATCGCTCAGCAAAAAATGATAGCTGTCAAAAAACATCACGGCACCACCGCTAAACGTTACATCTACCTCTCTGGCTGGATGGTTGCCGCGCTCCGCTCGGAGTTCGGCCCGCTTCCCGATCAGTCGATGCATGAAAAAACCTCAGTGTCCGATCTTATCGAAGAAATTTACACGTTCTTGCGTCAAGCAGATGCACGCGAGCTCGGCCATCTTTTCGTTCAGCTAGACGACGCACGCGAAGCAGGGGATTCAGTGGCAGCGCAGCGTATTCAAAACGAAGTGAATAACTATCAAACCCACGTGGTGCCTATTATTGCCGACATCGACGCCGGCTTCGGTAACGAAGAGGCGACGTATCTTCTGGCTAAGCGCATGATCGAGGCAGGCGCCTGTGCCATCCAGCTTGAAAACCAAGTATCGGATGCAAAGCAGTGTGGTCACCAAGACGGCAAAGTTACCGTGCCTCACGAAGAATTTCTTGCGAAGATCCGCGCAGTTCGCTACGCATTTTTAGAGCTCGGTGTCGAAGACGGCGTTATCGTGGCACGCACAGATTCATTGGGCGCGGGTCTCACGCAGAAGATCGCCACCACCATAGAAGACGGTGATCTGGGCGATCAATACAACAGATTTCTAGAACTCACCCCGGTCGAGGATACAAGCACGCTCGAACATGGCGATATTGCAGTGAAAGTGGCAGGCAAACTTCAACGGACAACCACGCTACCTAACGGCTTATTTAAATTCCGCGATGGCACTGGCGAAGACCGCTGTGTATTAGACTGCATCACCTCGCTAGAAAATGGCGCCGATCTGCTCTGGATAGAGACGTCGACGCCGAGCGTCGCGCAGATTGGCGGCATGGTAAGCCGCATACGCGAGCGAGTGCCGACAGCGAAGCTTGTATACAACAACAGCCCTTCGTTTAACTGGACGCTGAACTTCCGTCAGCAGGTTTTCGATGCCTGGGAAACAGAGGGTCGCGATCTTACCAACTACGAGCGCGCCAATTTAATGGCGGCCAGCTATGATGAAAGTGAATTAGCACAGGCAGCAGACGATCGAGTTCGCAGCTTCCAACGCGACGCGGCGCGTGAAGCGGGTGTGTTCCATCATTTAATCACTCTGCCCACCTATCACACAGCAGCGCTAAGCACAGACAATCTTGCGAAAGGCTACTTTGGGGATGAGGGCATGCTCGCCTATGTCGCTGGCGTGCAGCGCCGAGAAATTCGCGAACAGCTCGCGTGTGTTAAACACCAAGATATGGCTGGCTCGAATATGGGCGACGACCACAAGAGCTATTTCTCTGGTGAAGCGGCGCTCAAGGCCGGCGGCAAAGACAATACGATGAATCAGTTCGGTTAAACCAACGTAAGGCACTGGCGCTCGCTCTAGCTCACCACTAGGCGAGCGCTTTTTTTTGCCCTGTGCATGCGGCAATCTGCGGAATACGCTATCTTCTACTAATGATCCTCTGTGAAAGGCTTTCTAGATGTTTCACCCAAACCTCACGCGCTTTATCAATGACGCTATTCTTCCACTCACTTCGCTAGACGCGGCTGCATTTTGGAAAGGGTTTGATGATCTGATAAATGAATTTTCTTCAAGTACACGAGACTTACTTGCCGACAGGCTAGATCTGCAGGCACAGATAGACCACTGGCACGATGCCAATCCGTCGTTCAGCCAGACAGACTATGAGCAGTTTTTACTTTCGATAGGCTACCTTCTACCTCAAATACCCGATTTCGTAATCAACACCGACAAGGTCGATGCAGAAATTGCCACACTCTCGGGCCCGCAATTAGTTGTCCCATTAAAAAACGCTCGTTTTGCACTCAATGCGGCCAATGCGCGCTGGGGCAGTCTTTACGATGCCCTCTACGGCAGCGATATCATTGTCGACGAACCCGGCCAGCCTCGACAGCCGGGCTACGACTCCGTTCGCGGTAACAAAGTCATCGCCTACGCGCGTTCATTTTTGGATTCAGCAGTGCCTTTGGCATCAGCTTCGCACGCAGAGGCGGTGAGCTATAGCATCAATGATGGCCTCGTAATTGAATTGAAAGATGGACACCAAACGCGCTTAAGAGATGCGACTCAATTCGCAGGCTACCTAGGCGATTCTGATGCACCTGGTTCGGTTTTGTTCAAACATCATGGCCTGCATATCGAGTGCGTCATAAACAGAGGCGGCAACATCGGCAGCGAAGACGCCGCGGGTATAGATGACATTATCCTCGAAGCAGCACTGACGACTATCATGGACTGCGAAGACTCGGTAGCAGCTGTTGATGCCGAAGACAAAATCGACGTCTACAAAAATTGGCTCGGCCTAATGACTAACACGCTCAGCGCGAGCTTCGCCAAAGGCGGGACAACAATGACGCGCAGCCTCAATCAAGATCGAGAATTCCTCGATCCTAACGGCGCGCCGATCGTGCTTCGAGGGCGTAGCCTGCTGTTTAATCGTAATGTGGGTCACTTGATGACGAGCGAGTTGGCGCATGATAACGCTGGCGAACAGGTCCCCGAACACATAATCGATGCGGTGATGACAGCGCTCATTGGCGCGATAGACCTTGCGAGCGATGCAGGCTACGGAAACAGTTGTACAGGCAGCCTTTATATCGTTAAACCTAAAATGCATGGCCCTGTCGAGGTAGCGTTTACTTGTCGTCTTTTTGCGAGTATCGAAGTGCTTCTCTCGCTTCCCGCTAACACCATAAAGCTCGGCATAATGGACGAAGAGCGCCGCACGTCGGTGAATCTGAAACACTGTATATTCGAAGCGCGTGAGCGTCTCGTGTTTATCAACACCGGTTTCCTAGATCGCACGGGTGATGAAATTTACACCAGCATGAACGCGGGCGTATTTCCGCCCAAGGCACAGATAAAAGACCGCGAGTGGATCAACGCCTACGAAAATCGAAACGTTGAAATCGGATTAGCCTGCGGTCTCCAGGGTCGGGCTCAAATAGGCAAAGGCATGTGGGCGATGCCCGACGAAATGGCTGCGATGATGAAGGCTAAAGTTGCTCACCCCCAATCTGGCGCCTCGACTGCTTGGGTGCCCTCGCCGACCGCCGCTGTTCTACATGCTATGCATTACCATGCCGTCGATGTGAGAGCGGCGCAAGAATCTGTTCGCCTTCGCGCGCCCTCGACACTGTCAGCGCTATTAACGATTCCTTTACTCGGTCACGAAACCCCGCTCGATGCACAGAGCATTGAGCGCGAGCTTGAAAATAATATTCAAGGAATTTTAGGCTATGTTGTACGCTGGATAGAAAGCGGTATTGGTTGCTCGAAGGTACCCGACATCCACAATATAGGGCTTATGGAAGACCGTGCAACCCTCCGGATTTCCGCAGTTCATGTGTCGAACTGGCTTAAACATGGCCTCTGCAATACCGAACAGGTTATCGAGATAATGCAGCGCATGGCTAAGGTCGTAGACGAGCAGAACGCAAACGACCCGCTCTACAGGCAAATGGCACACGACTTCGAGGCAAGCGCGGGCTTCGCCGCGGCCAAAGCGCTTGTCTTTGATAATCCGACACTGCCTAATGGCTACACGGAGCCGCTCCTGCATGCGCATCGGGTTATGTACAAGGCTTCTTAGCCTTAGGACTTCCCCAAAAATAGTCGAGGCTAAGATTTGTCAACGTATCAACCGATAGACCTTCCGGACCGTTTGAGTGTCACTGATGAAGAAATGGTTTCGCAGGCAGAAGGCTATTTCGAGTTTATAAAAACAAGACACAGTGTTCGCGATTTTTCGTCTCGCTCTGTCCCTAAAGCAGTAATCGAGGCAGCGATCCGCGCCGCCGGCACAGCACCGAGCGGCGCGAACCATCAGCCTTGGCATTTTGTCTGCGTCAGCGATCCGACCATAAAACGAAGCATCCGTCAGGCTGCCGAAGTCGAAGAGAGAGCATTCTATGGCGGCAAGGCAGGAGACGAATGGCTCAAAGACCTTGCCCCGCTTGGCACCGATGAGCAAAAATCTTTCCTTGAAACGGCACCTTGGCTGATAGCCATATTCATCGAGCGACAGCGCAAAGACGAGCAAGGCAATAAGCGAAAGAACTACTACATGCCTGAATCGGTCGGCATCGCGACCGGTTTTCTCATCAACGCATTGCATGCGGCTGGGCTAGCAACGCTGACCCACACACCGAATCCGATGAAATTTCTCAGCGAGATCCTTGAACGGCCTCCAACCGAACGCCCCTATCTGCTTCTCGTCGTAGGCCATCCGGCCGAAGAAGCAACAGTGCCTACTGCCGCCAAACAGAAAAAAACACTCAAAGAAATAAGCACATTTAGGGAAGATAATTCGAACAAATGACAACCCTGCAGCAGGCGTGGGAAACCAATATTCTTTGTCAAAATATTTAGTGCTATCCTCATCCCATAGCAACCACTCTATTAAACCAAAAAAAGAGTAAGCATCATGAAAATACTCGTCATGGGACTACCTGGCGCTGGCAAGACGACGCTCGCCGAGCAACTGCACAAAAAACTGACAAACTGCACATGGCTTAACGCTGACGAGGTCCGCAAAGAGGCCGACGATTGGGACTTTTCTGAGGAAGGCCGGTTACGTCAGGCAAAGCGCATGGCCGACTTTGCCCAAGCTCAGGTCGACCAAGGCAAAATTGCCCTGTGCGATTTCGTTGCACCCACAACCATAACCCGCGATACGTTTCATGCAGACTTTACAATCTGGCTAGACACGATCGATGAGAGCCGCTTCGAAGACACCAACGCGCTCTTCGAATGGCCTACTCAATTCAATCTGCGCCTAGCAGATTGGAACTACGATATAGGCGCGATCGTCGACGCAATAGAAGAAAAGCGAAACGCCTAAATATCAGTGTGCAGCAGATGTAGATGGTTTTCGAACTGAGTCAAGATATCGCTCATAAGCTCCTCCTTCGAATAGCCGGCCACATCATACTGCTGCGCGCCTTCTAATAGCGTCACCTCTGCCCGCCAATAATTGCGCTCAGATTTTTTCGTAGGAAGCTCTGGAAAGGCAACTGAGGGAAGCGAGTATTCGCGCAGCTTAATTTCATAGAGAAAATCAAACTCCTCGCCTTGACCCGCCGTTAACCGAATCAAATTCTCCTCGGCTTCAATTCCTGCATGCAGGATATTTTGCGTTGTCAAGTGCGCCAGCACCTCTTCCATTGCCTGCCTCGCCGTGGTCTCCAGATACGCCTGCGCCTCGCCTTCTTTAAACCGGCCCAGCATCGCTTTTAACCGCGATTGCCACGCCTTAGAGCCCCCAGCAACCGGTACGCTCGATGTGGCGATTGGCCGCACGCCGCGCACAGAAGGCTCTGCATGCAGCGCCTTCATTAACCCATAACAGACTAAAAACATCACGATGATTAACGGCAGCGCACTACTAATCGCCGCTGTTTGAAGCGCAGCTAGACCGCCCGCGACGAGCAGTGTTGCCGCCACAGCACCCTCAGACACTGCCCAGAATATTCTCTGCCAAACCGGCGGATTCTCGGCGCCACCTGAGCTAATGATATCTATAACAAGAGAACCTGAATCCGATGAAGTAACGAAAAAAGTCACGATCAGCATCGTGGCCAGTGCAGACGTGATGCCGGTCAGTGGCAACTGGTCGAGCAGAACAAAAATCGCCGTAGGCATATTAGTTTGTACCGCTGTCGCCAAGCCTGCGCCTGCTTCGTGCATCTCTAACCATAATCCGCTGTTGCCGAATATCGTTAACCATAAAAAGGTAAAGCCCGACGGAACAAGCAACACACCAAGAATAAACTCGCGAATCGTACGACCGCGTGAAATTCGAGCGATAAACATGCCGACGAACGGGGACCATGAAATCCACCACGCCCAATAGAATAGCGTCCAATTGCCAATCCACTCGTTTGGCTCATAGGCATAGATTCTAAAAGTCATGTCAACAAGACCAGACAAATACATGCCGATATTCTGAATCAGACTGCTGAGCAGCATGACGGTTGGACCCGCAATTAGCACGAAAACCATCAGCAGCAATGCCAGCACTAGATTAAGCTCACTTAGCCTTCTGATACCTGCATCCAGACCTGCAACCACTGAAACTGTTGCGGCACAGGTGATCGCTGCTATCAGTGCGACCTGCACCATAATAGAAACGGGCAGGCCGAACAGGTAGTTGAGACCCGCATTCACCTGCATAACCCCTATACCGAGTGAGGTGGCAACGCCGAACATCGTGCCTAGGATAGCGAAAATGTCGACAGCGTTTCCCCACTTGCCGTAGATTTTATCTCCAATCACCGGGTATAGCGCCGAACGCAGTGTTAGGGGGAGATCATGGCGAAAAGAGAAATACGCTAACGCCAGTCCGATAATTATGTAGATTGCCCACGCATGCAGACCCCAGTGAAAGAACGTCACTTGCATTGCATTGCGTGCCGCGTCTATCGTGCCACCCTCGCCTACTGGCGGTTCCAGAAAGTGTGTCATCGGCTCCGAAACACCGAAGAACATAAGCCCAATTCCCATGCCCGCACTGAACAACATGGCAAACCAGCTGCCGTAGCTGTATTCAGGCTCCGAATCATCCGCACCTAACCTTAGGTGCGCAAAACGGCTAAAGGCTAAATAGATCACCAACATGAAAAAGCCGGCGACAGACCCCATATAGAGCCAGCCAAGATTCGTGAGTAACCAAGACTGAAGATCAGAAAATACCAACGACGCGTGTTCACTAAAAAGCGCGCCGTATAAACACACGGCGATAATAAGGCCAGCGGAAATAAAGAATACTGGCTTATTCAATGTCGACTCTGGCTCCTCAGGTGAGGCAGGATCCAGTTTGGCTCTTACTTGGTCTAGCATAATATTTCCTAGTTGATTCGTGCCTTTATCGACGACGAATTGCACGGCCTTTTTTGGCCACACTCATTATTCTTCTCATTCATGACTAAGGCCGCCCAGCGCGTTGCGCAGGGGGTCGAGATAATTACTGTAGTTTCGCCATTGGTCGACGCCACTCTTACTAATCGGCTGCCTAACTTGCTCAGAGCTTGGCGTTCTTACGTTGCGCTTATTACGATGAAACTCTACACACGCCTGCTCGAAAGGCAGACCGCAAAAATCGAGAAGCTTACGCACCTCGCCCTCTAAATCATCGATTAACTTCTCGTTCTCGATTCGATGCACAAAACCAGGTAAGACTTCATCCCAGTGCGCCATCAAATCTACATAGTCGCTGTAGTAAGTGCCGATGTCCTCCAGCGAGTAGCTAAATTCCTGCCCCTCAGCAAACAACTGCTTAAAACCACTAAAGCAGCACGCCATAGAGCCACGTCTCGCATCGATGATTTTGGCATTAGGGAGAATCAGCTTGATGAGCCCGATATGACGGAAGTTATTGGGCATCTTGTCTATAAAAAATGGTGAGCCGGCACGATGAACAGCAGTCTGTTCAATAAACTCTTCGCCAAATTCTGTCAGCTGCGCGCTACTTAATTGCGCAAGGTTTGCTGGATAGGCGTCGTAATCGTCACGTTCACGTGCCAGCTTGCCTGCACCCCGTCCCTGCCCTAATCTGCGCAGCCTTTGCGAAAGCGACAGGATATTAGGAAGTTCGAGCGTGCCATCAACCAGGCTGTGTGACGCGAGTATTTGCTCGACTAGTGTCGAACCCGCACGGGGAAGGCCAAGAATAAATAGAGGATCCGGCGCTTGGCAGCCGGCGTCATTCTTAGACTCGAACAGGTCACGGGTGCAGGCGATTTTTTGCGCTGCAATATCCTCTGTCATCGAACTTGCACGATAGCGACTCTGTGCTTTTTTTAATGCATTGCCCTGCTCGTAATATTCGAACGATTCGGCGAAGCGCTCACGATCTTCGAACGCTTTACCTAAGGCGAAATTCATATAGACACGATCGTTGTGCGCAAGCCGAGGCTGCAAGACCTGCGCCTGCATCGATATCACTTCGTCGTCGCTAAATTGATACACCTTAAGATTAGCGAGCGAGTAGTAGGCCTCTCCATGACCGGGATTATTGGCGAGCGCGCGGTGATACGAGGCAACCGCTGCATCATAGTCGCCCTGCGTTTTCTGTGCGTGACCCATCGATGTCAGCGTAAGACTGTCGCCGGGAAGGTATTCAAGCACACGCGAGAACAACCCTAATGCTTCGTCGAATTCACCGCTCTGCATCGCTTCAACAGCGGCGAGCGAAATGAATTGCGGATTGTTTGGGCTGCTTGCAAGAAGTTTCTGAGCTTCTGCCCGCGCGTCAACGAATCGTTGGCGCTTACGCAATGTTTGAATGTAGTCGATATGTACCGGAATATTGTCTGGCGCAAGGTCATGCGCGCTGGACAATAGTGTCTCGGCATCGTCTAACACTCCAAGGCGACAACCGATGTCGGCGAGCAGGCGCATACCTTCGACGTTAGCAGGATCGCGCAGCATAAATTGCCGACACAAATCTTCGGCCTTGAGTAGTTTTCCTTGCGAAATGAGATCGACGACCGCCACCAAGGGTTTGGGCTGACTCAATAACTGTTTTAGTTGCGCGCTTACCTGCTCATGCAGCTGGGGTCGATCAAGCTGCCTCAACATTTGCAGCTGTCCTTTGTAGCTTGCCTCCAAGGCAGGATTGTAATGACAAGCCCAGCTGTAGGCTCTAAGCGCTGCTTCTGCGTCGCCCAACACTCGATGATTGTGCCCTTCTTCTTGATACGCCCGACCATGATTTGGCGCACAGGCAACAAGCAAGGTAAGCGTTGCAAGCGCGCTTCCGGTGTCGCCTAAATAGCGCTGCGCTACCGCAACAAGGTAGAGGATTTCTTCGTTTCGCGAATGCTCGGACAATAGGGGTAACAAGAGAGAAAGTGCCGCGGCAAACTCTTTTTGGGAGATAGCTTGAGTGGCCTTGTCGATAGTCGCTACGAGCTCAGCGTCACCGGCATCGCTGACGCCGAGATCTATTTTGCTGTCGATTTCTGCCGTCTGTTGGATTGCGCTCATACTCTAGGTCTTAGGCTCCTTTGCCTCTGCTGCTTTGCGTATGACTCCTTTGCGGCCTACTCTTAAGACCATACAGTGTTATCAGAGTCAAATCGATGCCGCGCCTGTAATAGGCGAGAACGAGAACGCCCCTGAAGCGGGGCGTTCGTCTAACTTCTATGCAAAAACCGTCTGTGCACTAGAAGTCATAAGAGACTCTGACTCCCATCGTCCTTGGTCTCACGTAGTTCACACGATCTCTATCGAAATTGAATGAACGGGCGATTTCAGCCCGCTCATCGCTCAGGTTTTCGGCAAAGAATTCGGCCGACCACGTATCCGATGTCACACCGGCGCTAAAGCCTAGCAGTGTCCAACTGTTTAACTTGTCACGGTTAATCGACACGATGTCACTATAAGAAGCCGCCGAATAGGCAATCTGCGGCATGACGTGTGCAATCATTCCTGACCCGACACTCCATTCGTAACGCGCGCGAAGATTCGCCTGACGCTCAGGCGCGTAGGCAAGTGAGTCGCCTAGGGTCACGTCGTTAGTTGGAGTTATTACTCGGGTAATTTCCGTATCTAAAACAGAGAATGCACCGGTAACAGTGAGGCCGGACATTGAAGGTGGCGCCCAGATGAAGTCACCTTCAACCCCTTTAATTTCCGCATCGGCTGCGTTGTCCGAGAAGAACAGGTTAGTAATCGACGGATCGAAAATGGTGGTCTGCAGGCGTTCGATCTCGGCGAAGAACACGCTACCATTGAAGCGAAGCGTATAATCTAACAAGTCAGTCTTCCAACCAAACTCATAGTTAGTCATGTCGTCGGTATCGATCGCGTATGGCACTGTAAACGTGCCAGCAGGATTAGTCGCGCCGCCTGGGCGGTTCAATAATCCTGGGCGATAGCCCTCGGAGAATGTTGCGTAAAGTAGCTGATTGTCATTGGGCGTCCATGTCACACTTGCCTTGGTAATAACGCCGTCTGTCGAGGCAGTATCTGGTCGCGGGTCTGCAAACAGAGTATCGAGATTATTACCCGCATTATTATCTGTTGTTGCGCCGAAGTTGCCGAATGAACCTGCTGCGCTACCTACGAGGTCAACCTCTACGTCGTACCAACGCGCACCAACAGTCACAGCAAACTCGTCGTTGAGGCGAATTTTCGCTTCTCCGAACACCCCTTTTTGCTCGTCAGTACGCAACACGTCATTGCGGAATATGACGCCATTTGGCCACTGGCCTTGGTCGCTCGTTGAGTTCTCAGCAGAAAAATTTGGACCGAAGCCTGTCTCGCCATTAAACGCGATGGCCTGACGCGAGCCTAGGTAGGTAAAGTCGTTCTTCTCAGCGAGGTCGAGCGTGCTGTAGAAACCACCGACAGTGGCGCTAATCATACGATCGGCATCCGTCGATAAGCGAATTTCATGGCTGCTGACTTCGGTTTGCGACGTGCTCTTTACGAACATGTTTGGCGCCTGACATGTGCCGCTAGGCGCGCTTGCGCCCGGATAAGTCACGCTGCCGTCACAAATATAGTAAGGCAGATACTGACCGACGAAAATATAGTCAGCATAGTCAATAAATTGATCTGTCTCGCGATCAGTGAAGGCGCCTGTGTAGATTGCTTCCAATTCACCTATGCGTCCGGCGAGAGTCCAATTAGTATTGCTAAAAGCATCTTCTAATGAGTCATCTTCGTATCGCTGAATCTCGAGATCTCCAAGATTGGGATCGGCAAAGAAAACACCGTCGGTCTCGAGTTCTTGTTCGGTGTGTGCAACGGTCAGAGACCAGTCGTCGTTAATATCCCACAGCGCCGACAGACGAACACCTGAATACGTTGTATCGTTAAAATCTTCTTCAACGCGCGTCGAATTGTCGGCATCGATAAAGTTCACGCCGCTAAGATCGGCTGTGGACTGAAACCCTGCCCTGCCCGCGCTGACTGCTAAGCCGTTGCTACGCACTGTGCCTTCGGGTCTAAAGCGCGCACTTTCGGTAAGATTACGTTGGCCCACTACGTTATCAATGTAGCCGCCTTGATTGTCGACGTAAACCACGCCGCGGACGGTGAGCTTGTCGTTGATCGGAATATTAACCATAGCCTCGACATTATTGCTCATCTCACCTTTACGAGTGAAGGCAGTGCCGAGGTCGATGCTCGCGTAATTGCCGCTCGGATCGGGCTTATTGGTGATCAAGCGTACCGTACCTGCTTGCGAACTTGCCCCAAAGAGCGTGCCCTGCGGACCCGATAATACTTCGACACGCGCTAAGTCAGCGGCATAGATATCGAGGTTTCGACCCGGCTGCGCGAGCGGCTGTTCGTCGAGGTAGAGAGCGACATTAGGTGCGAGACCCGCAACGCCAGCAACAGTCAGGCCAGGAGTGGTAGACGCAACACCGCGGATATAAATCGTGTTTTGGCCAGGGCCACTGCCGCCGGCTGTCACGTTAGGGAGCTGGAGAAGGTAATCTTCGAAATTCGAAATGCCGAGTTGGTCGAGGGCTTCTTCGCCTAGCGCTGAAACCGCAACCGGTATGTCCTGCATACTCTCGGTGCGCTTGGTCGCGGTCACCAGCACTTCTTCAATTTGTGCGTGGGCTGTGAAGGCCGTCGACGCGAGCGCGACTGCGAGACCTAATTGCTTTTTGCGGAACTGACTACCAAACATACATCTCCTTTACATTCTTTGCTGGAATGCACACTTAGAGGACACTACCCCTAGGCCTGCAAAATTGAGGCGCCGCAAGTTTCGGTGAGCTCACAAGCGGCACTGTTATGTGATTTATTTCTCGGTCAGTATATAGAAGTAGAAGTAAATTAGTAGCCCCAGAATGATATCGCCACTAGGAAAGGGCGTAGGTAAAAGAAGATAATATTTTTTAAGCTAATAAAAACAACAACATAAAGAGCTAATTTTGACTGCTCTGCGCCAAACTCTACGAAGAATTGTCATACAATTTAATTCGACATCAAAACAATTTGTTCAATAGACAGCAAAAGGAGACAATAAGTAATAGCAGCTTATCCGCGCCCCTTTGCACTAAAATGAAGGAAGCATCCGATCACCACCTCCGAGAACCAGGCCGTCAGTAAGGGGCTCTTAAAACGACACCCCTCAACGAAACCCCTACGCGGAACCCTTAAATAAACGGAACCTCACTTAGATGAAAGACTACGACGAATTATTGATTGCACTCAGGCGGATAACCCGTGCGATCGACCTCTATTCGAAACGCCTACAAAAAGACACGCGGCTGACGATCTCGCAGCTGCTGGTGATGGATGCAATCGTCAAAATAGACAAGCCGACCCCAAGCGCGATTGCAAAATCGATTCTGCTCTCTCAGGCCACGGTCACTAACCTTATCGATCGCCTTGAAAAAAACGGACTCGTCCAACGCAAACGCCTCGGTACCGACAAGCGAACAATAAATGTCGTGCTTACAGAACTTGGCGAAACTAAATACGAGGAGGCGCCTGAGTTACTTCAATCTGGCTTTTTGCGCGAGTACCGAAAACTCGAATCCTGGGAGCAACATTTGCTGGTTAGCGCTGTAGGTCGAGTAGCCAGTATGATGGATGCCGAGGATATTGATGCCTCGCCAATTCTTGCGATTGGCGATATCGACGGAGGCGAGCCGTTCGGCTAAAACACGCCAGAGCCGCACGAGGAGAATAGAAATGAACCGCCTGTCCGACGAATACATCTCAACTTGCCGCGTCGACCGAGGGAAGATTCTACGAGGCGAAAACATGAGCCGCATAGAAACTTTCGTCGATGCGGCGTTCGCCTTTGCTTTCACTATGCTGGTAATCAGCATCGACCAAATACCTACCAACCCCGGAGAGTTATTAGAGCTATCGCGCGACATCCCCGCCTTTTTAATTAGTGCAATAATTATCGGTTCGATCTGGGTCACACATGCAAACTGGAGTCGCCATTTTGGCCTCCAAGACTCCGCCACCCTGTATCTCAGCCTTGCGCTCGTGATGCTTGTTCTCGTGTTTGTCTACCCAATAAAACTGATGGCGCAGGCATCGGTGCTCTACTCAAGCGGTGACGCCCTTGGCACTGACATTTTTGTACTTGGAGGCTGGGGTGACAATCAAGTCGCGCCTCTGTTTATCTATTTTGGGCTTGGATTAATCGGACTGTCTGCGATTCTCGTCGCGCTGTACTTAAACGCACTGCGTTACCGCAGCGAACTCCAGCTTCGCCATCTCGAGGTTTTCTTTTGCAAAAAAGCCTGCCTAACTTGGATTGTCGTGGCCACGGTTGCCGCTCTCTCCTGCATCACAGCGTTCGTTTTCTACGACAATAAAACCTATGTTGTGGCCGCCGGAAACCTTTACTTAACCCTGTTTCTACTACTTCCTCTAAGCAAACGTTACGCATGGAAACGTTGGGCTGACAGGAACAACAAGGAGATACCATGACCCGTCATCGCACCTTACTGACTTCGCTCTTTTTAGCCTCGTTTAGCTTTATTGGCCTAGCGCTGCCACTTACGGCTCACCATGCTAGCGGCCCTTTTTACGATTCCGATAAGTCGATTGAAATCGAAGGCGTCGTGACTCGCTTCGTTTTTAGAAATCCGCACGCTGCGCTCTTTCTCGATGTGACCGACGAGTCAGGCGAAACTGCAGAGTGGCAAGTAGAACTAGGGGCGCCCGTGATGTTACGTCGTGTTGGCTGGACTCCCGACTTGCTCCCCGTCGGCATGGTGGTTCGCGTGGCGGGACCTTCCGCGCGGGCAGAGGGCGCAAAAGGGCTCTTGGGCCGAAAACTCACTCGCGCAGATGGCAGCCCTGTTTTAGAAGGCGGTCGCACGCAAGACCCAACGCCTACCCGCTAGCGTCCTTCCCCACTATTAACCGACACCAGGTAGCTACTTATGCATGCGAACAAAACACGCAACTCACTAGCAACTCATTCACACCCCAGAGCGCGCGTCTTTGTCTACAAAGCGCTACTCATCGCTCAACTGGCAATCGGGCTGCCGCTTGAAGCAGTCTCTGCTCAAACAAATTCTGCCGCAGTGCCCGATCTCACAGGCATCTGGGACGGCGGGACCCGGGCACGCCCCATCAATGGCGAAAACATGCCTTGGGAGCCAGCAAACTTTCCAGTGCTTAACGAACGCGCTCTTGCTTATCAACAGGTTTGGGAAGAAATAATTGCCCCAAAATACGACTGCCAGCCTGCGTCTTCTCCCGCCATTCAATATGACCCCTATCATATGGAGGTCACACAGTGGCCAGACCGAGTCCTTTTTCGCTATGAGAAAGACGATCAGCTGCGCACCATATGGCTAGACGGCCGCGAGCCTAAAGCAACCGATTTTGGTGTTCAGGGGTTTTCGGTAGGACACTACGCGGATGGCGCACTCGAAGTGGTCACCACACATTTTGTATTCGATGTGGCAGGATTTGATGACTATAACGGCATCCCCTCTTCGTCACAGAAAGTGGTTCGAGAGCGCTACTGGCGAGAAGGAGACGACCTCTGGATTACGCTGACAGTGGAAGACCCCATGTTTCTCCGCGAGCCAGCCTCTTATATTACTCGCTGGATTCCCGCGCGTGAGGGCTACAAACTCGCCGCCTACGACTGCGACGCCGAGTCGTCTCGTGCGATGGTTAGGTTTTTCCCTTCTAAGTACAAATAGCCGGTGGCTTAACTTCCCTACGGCGCGCCTAACCGGTGCCCACGTAGGGAATTAAGCGCCCGAGAAGCAACACCGCACTCCATGCGAGCAGCGACACTGCCGCGGAGATTTTGGCAACCGCTGGCGTTCTCGCGCCCTCCTCCAAGCCAATAAGCAGTGGCGTAATGCTGATGTGATGATAGAGAGCATTGGCGCCAGCGAGGAGTACGAAAACCATCTTCGCCTGAAATCCAATATTGGCAGCATAGCGGAAAGGATCGCCAACACTAAAAAACACACCGCTAATGAGGTTTAGCCCAAAGCCCAATAGCACAAGGGGCAGCAGCCGATACGTCGCCAGCAAGGGGGTCGACGCGCTAACGCCAAGCACGCGCAAATCTACAACGAGCAAGCCTCCGATTAACAACGTCAAGCCGATAAAATGCGTTATTTCAAGCACAGGCCAAAGCCATGCTTGCCCTACTATCCAAGAGTGAAGGGCCGTTTCGCTAAGAAATTGTGCGAGTGTCATCACCCTAGCGGCGCCTCAAAAAATATAGGCTATGAGGCGACCGGCAACGATAGCCGATAGCCACAGCGCTAAAGAGAGAACCGAGAGCCTTTGTATAGCCGGGCTTTCGAGCAACACATCACTCTCACCGACGTGTGCTTGCCCTACGATTGCCGCGCTAAAACGCGCGTGAATGATCAGTGCAATAGCACTCGCCAAGCCGACACAGACCATTTTAATCAAGAACGGGACACTCTCAATCAGCACTGTTGCTTGCGAAGAGAAAAGGAGAAAGCCGGAAACAACATTCAAGGCGAGACCCGCAAGCGCAAGGCGATGGAGGCGAACAAAAAGAGACAAGGGTGGCTCGCTCACAACGCCAAGACAGCGCAAGTCGCGCATTGCGTAGATTCCGGCAACGATGCTAAGCCCAACGATATGGACACTTAAAAGCACAGGGTAAGCCCAGAATGAGAGACTCACCCAAAGTGCCAGTGGCGTGCTTTCTAACCAGAAAAACATGAAACCTCAACTTTCTCGAATAAACGACATCTTAACCCTAGACCTTATCACTCACGGCGCATCTGCAGAAACTCCTTTATTCCCTCCCTGCAGGCCAATACTAGCTACCTCGCGTTATACTCTCTCGATAGTCGGCAAGCCATCACCAAATCTGCCGACATAGAGTGGATAAGGGCATGCAGCCCAGAATGTGGAGCATCCATGCTAGAGAAAACGGTCAAACGCATACTCAACGCCGACGTCTACGCCGCCGCCGTCGAGACGCCACTCGATGTCGCCGCGCTGTTGAGCGCGCGCTTGGGCAACAAAGTATGGATTAAGCGCGAAGACCTGCAGGAGGTGTTCTCTTTTAAAATACGCGGCGCCTACAACAAGATGAGCAGCCTGAGCGAGACTCAACGCGGCGAAGGGGTAATTTGCGCCTCAGCAGGAAATCATGCTCAGGGGTTAGCTCAGGCGGCAAAGCTCATGGGGGTGAAGGCAACCATCGTCATGCCTGTGACGACGCCCGAAATCAAGATTGCAAGCGTCCGCTCACGCGGTGCAAAAGTCGTCCTTTTTGGCGACACCTTTAATCAGGCTCTGACACAAGCCCTTATTCTCGAAAAGGAACGCGGCCTCCATTTTATCCATCCCTTCGACGACCCTGAGATTATTGCGGGCCAGGGCACTGTTGCAATGGAAATTCTTCACCAGCACAGCGGCGCGATTGATGCGATATTTATTCCGGTCGGCGGAGGCGGTCTCATCGCGGGAGTCGCCGCTTACGTAAAATACGTTCGCCCCGAAACTAAGATTATCGGCGTTGAGTACGAAGAGAGCGCGTGCCTCGCAGCGGCAATGGCCGCAGGTCGCCGAGTTACTTTAAAGCAAGTGGGCATCTTCGCCGACGGCATCGCTGTCGCACAAGTTGGCGAGCACACTTGGCCAATATTAAAAGACACCGTCGATGAGGTGATCACGGTAAGCTCGGATGAAATCTGCGCGGCAGTAAAAGATATTTTTGATGACACACGCGTCATAGCAGAACCGGCGGGCGCAGTTGGCGTTGCCGGCATGAAAAAATACGTCGAACGAACCGGTTGCCGCAACAAAACATTAGTTACAATTTCAAGCGGGGCAAATTCTAACTTCGATCGGCTTCGCTATGTCACCGAGCGCGCAGAGGTCGGCGAACAGCGCGAGGCTATTTTGTCGGTGACAATACCGGAGCGTAAAGGCGCGTTTAAACGCTTTGTCGGGGTGTTAGGAAAGCGCTCAATCACCGAATTCAATTATCGCAGCAGCGACGCCGAGCAAGCGAAGATATTTCTAGGGCTAAAAATTAATGGCGCACAAGAGCGCCTGACGGTTATAGAGCATTTAGAGCAAGCAGGATATTGTGTACTCGATCTTACCGATAATGAACTGGCAAAAACGCACGTGCGACATATGGTCGGCGGCAAGGCGCAGTCTATCGATAATGAACGGCTTACGCGCTTCGAATTCCCTGAGCGCCCGGGCGCACTAGCCGACTTTCTTACTCTGCTCGGCGCACGCTGGAATATCACGCTGTTTCATTACCGCAATCATGGCGCAGCTTATGGTCGGGTGCTCGCAGGCATGCAGGTCCATAAGAGCGAGAGGAAGGAGTTTCGTGAATCGCTAGCGCGCCTCAACTATCGCCATTGGGACGAATCAGAAAACCCAGCCTACGGAGTTTTCCTCGGCTAAAGCTTAGCCCTTGGTTCAACACGATTGAGTCGAGCGACGCAATGCAATGCCAGCTCGTCGCTGACTGAGCTTCTCGCCTCAGTGTGCAAGTTGAAGCAGTTCAATGCGGCGGAATTCGATGGGCGCCGTCTCTGCCTGCACGGCAATGTGGCCCGCCGACAGTTGAATCGGTGCACCCGCCGCAATCAGCGGTGCAGCTTCAACAGACTCGGGGTCTAACTGAATCCCTCCATAGACGAAAACTTCTTCGCCATTGAGGAAATGTCTAACACTCTCCGCGCCTCTCACTTCGATCTCCATTGTCACCCACTGATCGCCGTGAAACGTAGCCGACTCGGAGTTGGTGCAATGGCGTTTAATGAGTTCGCCCGCAATCTCGATGTGTGTTCCCGGGGTACAGACATTGCCGTTCGGGCGCGCTTCGCTGCCATTACCCCCGAGCATTTGCGCTTCGATCGATGCAGGAAAATCTTGAGCTAAAAGCATGCTCTCGGCAGATTGACTATGAAGCATCATGCCGTTGTTCCGATAGGCCCACGCTGGGCCATCGGTAACCTGTTCGCCTACAAAGCGATATTCGAGTCGGAGTCGATAATGAGAATAAGATTCCTGCGAAAACAGATGTCCGAATTCGCCATCAAAGGTGGGCCATTCGTCATACACGACTCGCAGTAGACCGTCTTCGACCCTAAAGGTATTGCGGTAGTTTTCGCCTAATTCGAAGCCCGTGAATTTAATGGTCCAATTAGATAAGTCTTTCCCATTGAACAAGGGAATCCACTCACTCTTTTCCTGCGCCATCGAAAGCGTCGCGGCAGCGCTAAGAATCGATGCGGTCAGCAGTAATTTTATTCGCTTGATTTGCATGGTAACGCCCCTGTCCATTAAGTTTTTTGCTCGAGCTTGTTCGCCTAGAGCTCCCGCACCCATATATTTCGGTAAGTGACAACCTGCCCGTGATCCTGGAGAATTAGTGGCATCGCGCCACTGCAATCAACAGCCACAGTCTGCGCATAAGGTGTGCAGGTTACGTCATAACTTGGCTGCGAAGTATAGGTCGCACCGAGTATTTCGCTGCGATTTTGCACCACAACACCATTATGCAGAACGGAGATGAATGCAGGCGTTTCAAGTTCACCCGCAGCATTAAAGCGAGGCGCCTCAAAAGTAATGTCGTAGCTTTGCCATTCGCCCGCTGGCCGCGAGGCATTCACGAGCGGCGGGTATTGCAAATAAATCGAGCCAGCTTGCCCGTTAACGTAAGTCGGGTTCTGCCAGCTGTCGAGCACCTGCAATTCGAACTGAGAATGCAAAAAAATCCCGCTATTTCCCCTAAGTTGCTGATCGCCGTCGATGACGGGATTAGTGCTCCACTCTATGTGCAATTGAATATCGCGAAAGGTGCGTTTCGTTTCGATGCTAGTTGACGCACCCATAGCCCGGTTTACGGTCATCGAATCGTTGAGCAAAAGCCAGCTTGCCGGATCACCCGAACCTACTTCCTGCCACTGCTCCAGATCTTTTTCACCGCCGCCGAAAAGCACTATCGCGTCGCTTGGGGCTGGAAAGAGGGTTGGTTGGGACCGGACTAACCGAGGCACAGGCTCGAATATTTGTTCGTTGTTTAATGTTTGCGCATTGGCTGCTGCACTGACGGCACTAAAAGCCGCGCCCAGTAAAACGCTAACAACAAGCACTTTATTGCGGATGGCAAGGGAAGTTCTTTTCATGATTCGACTCTTTATGACAGTAAGATTTGCGATACTACTCTCTTCAACACCTCCTTTAACTCCCTCTGCGGGCGAGTACAAAGGGCATCTAATCCAGGACGCAATAGAGACTATCACAAAAAATAAGCAAGTCATGAGCCTGCTTCGCGGCGCAGATTACAGGCAGTAATCTCGGGCAGCGCTGTCATGTATCTAAGCAGCAGCGTGCCCCGAATATCGGTCTTCTCGAGCAGGGTCGTCGACTCATCGATATAGAACATTCGCGAAGTAGTCTTCACCATTTCTTCATCCATCTCGGTAGCACAGGGATGCATAGAGAGCGACTTGGGCAAGCGTCTAAGCGCACCCGGCCTGTACATAAAAGCCTGCTGTGAGCCTTCGAAATAGACGAATTCGATTTCACCGTCACCATTAAGATCGGTCACACACATCTCGTAGACCATAAAGTTATCGCAGTACAGCGAGTTCGTTGGTTTCTCGCCGCTCGGATAACTTACACAAGACGCCACTAATAAGCCTAGCACCAGTAAAATTAGTCTACGGTTCATCATTGGTCTCTTTTCTGATTACAGATCTTGAGATCGCGCCTAAAACGCTCAGCATTGGCGGGCTCGGGTGAGATTGTCGACACCAAATAACCAACAATCAAGGCTGCGAGGAAAGAAGGCGGCATCGTCTCGAGCGCAACGAACACGGGGCCAATACCCGGCAATTCTTGCAGTAGAAACTTGCTTATCATCGTGACCGAAAAGCCTGCGGCCATCGATGCAATCGCCGCCTTCTCTGTGAATCGGGGCCAGAACAAAGCAAGAATCACCATAGGGCAGAAAGTGGCGGCGATGCCCGACCATCCAAAGATAGCAAACCAAAAGATCGTGCGCTCAGGGGCAATAAAAGACACGAGGGTAGCGAGCGCCATCGCACCAATAGCAATAGCCAGGGTTGAGTAGCGGCACAGCCTCGCCGCGAGCGAGTCGCTTATCGAAGGATTAACCAACTTCGCATACAGGTCATGGGTGACAGCGCCCGCTGCCATGACCAAGAGAGACGAGACTGTCGACATAATCGCAGACAAGACCGCTGCCACGTAGAGGCCAACAATCCAAGGCGGAAAACTAACGTGCACGAGCTCAGACATCACGTTCTGTGCGCCGTTACCTAACACCGATTCAGGATCAACGCCTTGTTCGGTAAACAGATAACGGCCTAGCACACCAATGCTCACTGCGGAGGCGTCAACGAGAAAGGTAAAAAGCAGCGCGACCCATTTGCCCCTGTTTATTTCTGTCTCCGAGCGCACGGCAAGCAGGCGCGCAAACACCTGCGGCGAGCCGACGAAGCCAAGCCCGATCAGCATCATACCAAGTACAACCGAGACATTGATCAGGTTGAACTCACCTCCCCAAACGCTCACCAACGCAGGGTCGATAGCACTAAGGCCTGAAATTATTTCGGCAGAGTTGCCAATCGCCAGCCACGCGACAATAGGCAGCACCACAAGGCAACCGAGCATGACGGCGCCCTGAAACATGTCAGTCCACGCTGCGGCTAAAAAGCCTCCCGCTACACAGTAAAGTACTACTATCCCAAATCCTACGAGCGCGCCTTGGTGGTAATTCCAACCAAGAAAAGCCTCGAACGCGGAGCCGGTGGCATCGATCTGCGCCGAAATATAAATTAGCACAAAGATAATTAACGAGATCGCCGAAAGCAGTCTGAGAATAGAAGTTTTGCTCTGAAATCGACTCACCAAAAAATCGGTCATGGTGATCGAGGAATAGAGATCGGTAAGGCGCTTGAAACGCTTGCCCATGACAAACCAGGCGAAGAACACGCCAACCACCTCGCCGACGACAATCCAGTAGGCGCTAAACCCTAGCATCGCACCCATACCAGTGACGCCTAACAGCAGCCACGCCGACTCCCCTGTCGCCTGTGCGGAAAAAGCAGCGACCCAGAAGCTAAGCGACTTGCCGCCAACGACAAAGCCCTTCATGTCGCGCACGCCACGCGCAGCGAACAAACCCAAGACCAAGAGGACAGTAAAATAGAGGGCGATTACAGAATATTTTTCGATCATAGCAGGGGTTAACCACGTTGCTCGCAATCCCTGCTCCACTCACACTGAGCGGCAGCGAGACCAAGGGTTTTTGTCGCGGGCGAGATGTTACCCTCATTGGAAGCAAACTGCACATGTCGATGTCCAAGCGGCTTTTCTCCTAGCGAGCCCGCCGCGCGCGCTTTATACTCGTGCCATCGTTCTTGCGCTCTGCGCTGTCGACTCCGACGCGAAGTAGCAAGAGAAACCTAGTTAGCCGACGAAGCCTTTTTAACCGCTATGGAATACGCCTCACTTATCGCTTTTGCGGTTACAAGCTGCATTACCCCCGGTCCCAATAATTCGATGCTCATGGCGTCGGGGCTTAACTACGGAACGCGGCGCAGCTTGCCTCATTACTTCGGCATCATCATCGGCTTTCCGCTCATGATTCTGGCGGTCGGGCTAGGCATCGCGCAGGTATTCGATCTCTACCCTTCTTTGCACACCGTGCTCAAAATCGTGGGCGCCGCCTACCTAACCTATCTCGCCTACAAAATCGCCACCGCGCCGGTGTCCAGCGATGCGGTGAGCGTAGGCAAGCCATTCACCTTTCTCCAAGCTGCTGCCTTCCAATGGGTTAACCCAAAGGCGTGGGTCATGGCTGTCGGGGCGATCGTGACTTACACAAGCATCGGCAACGATTATCTTGGAGAGGTGGTATTAATCACTTCGCTGTTTTTCTTTATTGGCGCACCGTGCATCTGGCTTTGGCTCTGGCTTGGCGCATCTCTTCAACGCATTCTTCGCAGCCCGCGAGCAATACGCTGGTTTAACTGGAGCATGGCAGCTCTGTTGATAGCATCCCTTTTTCCAGTATTTAGAGAAGTCCTAGATGCGTTTTATATCGGCAAGCTTCTCACCGGATAAGCCTAATGCAAAGACTCAATAACCGAGGTCCACACTATGCAATTTATGATCGTCGCCTATGATGGCCAAGACGAAGGCGCACTCAATCGAAGACTCGCCGTCCGAGACTCGCATATCGCCGGCGCGATAGCGCTCAAAAACGCGGGGAATCTGATCGCCGGCGGCGCTATCTTAGATGAGGCTGGACGCATGATCGGATCGACTACATATGTCGAGTTCGACTCACGCGCCGACCTAGATAATTGGCTTCAGCAAGATCCCTATGTAACCGGCGACGTTTGGCGCGATATTACCATTACACCGATCCGCTTAGCTGTCTAGAGAATCCCTCCGGATCCTTTGGGCATAGGCCGCGAAACCCACAAGCATCTCCGCAGGCAAGGCCGGCATCTGCTGTGCCAGATCAGTGCTCTATTAGCTCAGTTTAAATCGATTAAATTACTGAGTTTCGTCACCCCATTATTCAACTAAAGTCATGCCTCGCGATTATCATGTCTACCGATCTCTCTCGATAGACACATTTGCATAACCTCGCTCAAACCACAGGATTGTAATAGTTCAAGAACGCTTTCTTTGTCGCTGCCCGCCAATGAATCAACGTAATTTTGTACAAGGCTTAATAATCTGCCGCCCTTACTGACGCCGCAGTTGTCGAAGAGCATCGCCCAATATCTGTCCGGACCGATCGTAATTCTCAGGCATGGGTAACACATTGTTGGCTTGAACGTAGCTCTCATAGCCAGCCACCATCTCAGAAAATAACTCGGGTTGCTCCCCAGCCAAGTCTCTACTCTCTCCAGGGTCAGCCTTGATATTGAACAGATGCCACGCCGTCTCCCCCTGCCCTGCTCCATTTATTACGATTTTGTAATCGCCTTTGAACAAAGCGCTATTTCCACCTAACTCATAACCTATGGATTCAGAATCGGTGTGTATTGGCGAGGAATCACCGGCTAAAAATTCAGAAAAATCGGCTCCGACTATTGGCTCCACAACCCTGCCCTGCCAGCTTCCCTCATGGCCATCAACTCCAACCAGACTCAAAATAGTGGGTGCCAAATCTGTCACAAACGTAAACTCATCGGTCATGTCGCCAACTCTGGCAATGCCCGGACCTGAAATTACCAGAGGTACACGCAGGCCTCCTTCATTGGCGTGAAACTTATAATAAGTCAGGGGCGAAGCGGCAATTGTCGCGTTGCTAGGCCCAATGGCATTCCATGAGCCACGTTCGCCGAGAGTTTCATAGTCGGAGTTGTAGCCTACGAGATCAAACCAAGGAGCAAGTAACGAACCTCCATTCGGCAGAATAATATTGGAGCCTTCCGCTCCATTATCTGAGGTAAATACGAAAATAGTATTGTCGTATTCGCCGGTGCTCTCGAGGTATGCCATCAAGCGGCCAATATGCATATCCATGGCATCTACCATGCCGGCATACACTTCCATACGACGGGCGTGATGACGCCTCTGCTCCGTCGTCAAGCCGTCCCAGTCTCGTGTGCCGGGGGTGACCACCGCCTCGGTACCTACAGGGATAACACCGGCCGCCTCAGCTGCAAGCCGTCTTTTCTCCCGCATGACTGTCCAGCCTTCGTCGTACACACCGGCATACTTGTCGGAAAACTCCCGCGGAGCCTGCACCGGCATGTGAACCGCTTGAAAAGGGATATAAGCGAAGAAGGGCTGATCGTCTTCGGCATTCGTTTCAATAAACTCGATTGTCTTATCAACAAAATACTTTGACGAATAGAAATCATCTGGCAGTGTGTGCGCCGCGCCATCTGCATACCAGTTGGCTTGTTCATAGATGGGCAGGTACGTACGCTGCTCCCAGTTATCCGCCCCGGTATCCGCCATAGCAATAGTGCGGTCAAATCCCCGCGCTGAGGGAAGCAATTCGGGGGTATGGCCCAGATGCCATTTGCCCGTCATATAAGTATGGTAGCCACCGGCCTGCAATACATTAGCAAGCGTGACCACCTTGTCGTTCAAGACGCCCTGATAGTGCTCATAGGCCATCTGTTCCGCAGGCAGCGCCTCAGGAATATTCGGCACCCCGTTCCTGTGGCTGTCCACGCCGGTGAGCAGCATAGCCCTCGCAGGCGCGCAGCTTCCAGCAGTGTGGTAATTGGTAAAAGAAACACCTTCTGCAGCGAGCCTGGCAATGTTCGGAGTATGTATCTCGCTGCCGAACGGGGAAATATCTGTGAAGCCGAGATCGTCGGCCAGAATGAGTACTATATTGGGACGATCAGACTGCTGCGCACTGACCAGAGATGGCGCCGCAAGAAGTGTGAGCAGACAGATGCTAAGAGTAAATTGGATGTGGTTTTGCATAACTTATCCTTTGTAACAACGAGACCAAAACATAGTGTCGTAGGCCATTCTGAAGTTTACAGATTTATTTCTAGTCTATTACCCGATAGCCTGAAGGGGAGTATTCGATAGAGCTCGGGAAGTCAAGAGCTTCGATTTTGGTATGGCCTACAAGCGCAGCATCTTCCAGGGCTCTGCTTGCCCCGTAACTTCTCATAAACTCATCCTCCTCTTCACGATCAGGCAGTTGGCCAGTCAGTGCCATGCGAATTACTTTGGCTACTTCCTCAGGGTTATCACGCTGCGGATAATGTCCAGCTGTGGGCAGCACCCAAAAGCTGCTTTGCGCCGGTCTATCATTTAGATAGGTGTCCCAGACATGGTTGGAAATTCGAACAGGGTTTACGTTATCGGCTAATCCCCAGAGATAAGCCACGGGCACCGGGCTGCGTGGCAGATTTTCTAGCCAACGCACTTCGTTCGCCTGGCGCTCTAACAGGTAGCGACCGACATAGATCAAGGAAACATTACCCTGATTGAACGCAAATATATCGGAAAAAGCGAGCGATTCCGGTTCTCCTTCGGTACGCCGTCGCTGCCCCGCTTGGAAAGTAAGCATTTGGTCGGCGGTAGCGGTATCGAGCATTCTCAATTGACCGGGCGAAAGATTGGCTAGCGGCAGAAACATGCCACTGTTTGATAGGAAGTGATAATTGACCGTATAGCCTGGATTTGGGTCGTCTAGATAGTTGCCGAGAAACGCCAAGCCGATGCTCACACCACGGTCGTGGGTATAGAGCGCGAAGTCTTCAAAACCAACTACTTCGCGGACAAAATGATCAACGATCTCCGCATTCTCCTCCAACATGTAGTTGTAACCATCAAGTGGTTTATCGGAGAAACCGGAACCCGGAAAATCCAGCGCGGCGATATGATACTCGTCTTCTAGAAAAGGGATCATCTTGTAATAGTCGAAACTAGAATTCGGGAAGCCGTGGATCAATACCAGTTTCGGCTTGGTCTCGTCTCCCCAAGTTCTGAAGAAAACATTGACCTTCTTGGCATTGTTGTCTTCTGTAGTTGATGTCCATTCGAAATAATCGCCGCCCTGATACCAATCTCGGGCTAAGTCGGAATAGAAAACGAATTCATCATCCTGCGCCAGCGAAGCCTGAGCACCGAATAAGATAAGAAAAACGAGGAATAATTTACGCGATAAAGTCATGACTACTACCTGATGTTTTGTTGTCGATTGTTTGCCAAGCTAATTTAGCGATCCGCCAAGCGTCCACCGCCAACAAGCTGGTAGTAGACCACAGGAATAAAATCTTCTGGCCCCCAGCCGAGGTCATCGGCCCATTCGGCGTTATAGGCGGCGGTTGGTTGTGCTGCCATCACCTCCGTTCTACTGGAAATCCTCGTGCCGATGGCTCGACTAATTGCGAAGCAATTTGCAAAGAGCGCATCGCGCGAAGCCTGTAGGGGACAAACAGACCCAAGCCTGTCTGGATTCATCTGTCCCGTCTCGCCACTCCTAACAGAAAATGAGCCTATCCCCATTCATTTTTTTCCAACTCTAGGGTCTAGCAGTCCAGAAGAACACTTTCCAATCGCGAAGCGGTTCCGAGCCAGGGTAAGCTGGCTGATCAAGTGACCTGCCCCCGGCCCAAAGTCGCATCATCTCAATACGCTCATCACCAAAAATCTCGGTAGCCGTCATCTCGAACGTCTGATCTCCTATGCGCAGCAGCCCATCGCCACCATTTGCATTGACGCGTCGTTCCCAGTATCCATTGTCGGGGCGGGTAGCCGTAATTACGCCATCTGGCATGCCCACCCACGAAAGATAATTAACGAAAGGCGGGAATCCGGCAAGTTTGAACATCATTGGACCTTGAACAGAGTCGTTTAGCGGTGAGAAATCTTCGAGCGGCGGAGTGAGAGTTCCACCAATAAATATACCCGGCGTACGACCGAGCCCCTGATTACTAAGGTAAGGCGCTGTAGACGCCCATCCTACCGCGACAACCAGTAACAGCAGACCAGCTGCCACCCCAGCGACTTTAAGCTTGCTCATTGCAAATCCTCCTTATTATATGTAGCAAAAGACTCAGTATATCCAATTTATGGCTGCGTCCAATATAAAGACTCAGACGCTGTTTCCCAGTGACCCACGGACCTGATATAAACCTTTCCATGCATATCGGGAACATGAATCGAATTTCTTTATCAGACACCTGCTTCATGGCTCTCTCTACTTTATCCGTAAGCGGCGCTGATGGCGAAGTAGACTAGTCACTGACATGTCACTACAGTTTGGCTGTTTATTTGGCGACAGTCCCTGACTTATAACTCGAGTGAGAGGTTAAAAATTAATTATGACTAAGACACTCAGCAAGATAGGTATTATTGGACTGGTATTTTACTCAGCAGTTGCCGGAGCACAAACCGCTCCTTCCTTCAACGCAAATTTTGACGGTCTGAAGATAACTCTGTGCGGCACTTCCTCGCCGTTGCCTGCGCCGGGTCGCGCACAGGCGTGCATAGCGGTAGAAACACGTGATCATCTTTATATTGTAGACGCAGGTTCCGGCTCTGCAGCGACAGCGCAGCTAAGCGGCATTCCTTTGGATAAGATGCGTGGCATTTTGTTAACCCATTATCACTCTGATCATATATCCGATATTGGCGATTTCAATCTCAATTCTTGGATAGCAGGCCGACCAGCACCGTTGCAAATTATTGGACCAGAAGGTGTCGACCGCATTGTTGAGGGTCTTAATATCACTTACGAATTGGACCGCGGTTACCGCGTGGCTCATCACGGTGCAGAGCTATTAACCCCCGAACTAGGCGTAATGCAGGCTCGCGCAATAGGAGAAGGCGTAATCGTGGATGAAGATGGATTGCGGATCACTGCATTCGAAGTTTCTCATCCACCGATTGATCCAGCCTTTGGCTATCGGTTGGATTACGGCGGTCGCTCCGTGGTTATCAGTGGCGATAGCTTAGTTACCGACAAAATTGTGGAAATATCCGATGGCGCAGATGTTGTGCTACATGACGCGATGGCTTTGCAGCTAGTGCAAGGTGCGGAAGCTATGTCACGCGGCGCTGGCAATACCCGAATTGCAGCCGTACTCCACGACATCCAAGACTATCACGCAACCACTGCAGATTTAGCACGCCTGGCAGCCGAGGCAACGATTGGGCAACTCGCTCTTTATCACCTTGTACCAGCCCCAAGAAATGCCATGGCGATTGCGGCATTCAACGGCGACTTACCAGACGGTGCTCTCATTACTGAAGATGGCATGGTGATTTCCCTGCAAGTAGGTTCAAAAGAGATCACGGTTGACTGATACCACTGGGTCAGTGTGAATATAAAACAACTCTAGAGCCTGCTCTTAGTGATTTTATAGCACCCTTCTTAGCACTGCCTGATCGCACACTTTTGACTCTCTGATTTAAACAAGGAATTGGTTGCACTATCTACCGAAAATCCTCGTTTCGATGGTTCGACTAATAACGCCAATAATTTTCAACGAGTGCGGTATTCACTCTCTGCGCGTTAATTTTTCTAGTTTTAACCCTACCGCGGAACCTTCTTCAAATCCGGGCCAATAACTATGCACGTCGGATGGCACACCATTCTTAACCGAATAGATCGCCGCGGCTCCGTCTGGATAGACGTCGAGATATTCAAGCATCGTGGCATCACCTTTGAGATGATAATTGAAGTAGGCTGTGACGAAATGGTTCATTACATTGTTCATGCGCACACTGTCCCATACCGGATCGGTGTAATGACTCGCGCCTTCACCCGTCTCACTGTCCAGTATTTCACGCGGGACCGGATAAGGCGCACCGGCATTATGGCCCGCGTTTTTGTAAGTAAGCAGATAGCGATCGCTGTTTACTGCCGCCTCGTAAATTGCGCGGACGCCGTTTTGATAGCCTGCGACAGTATCGTTGTCGCCTGCGAGATAGAACGTTGGAACACGGATGCCCGTTAGGTCTTGCTCACGCCAGAACCCGCTTTCCATACCCCAAGGAGCGATCGCAAAGCCCGCCTTAATGCGCGAGTCAAGGTTATTTCGGTAGTCGGGATTGCCCGTTGCATGCAACGAAAGTAATTCATTTGGAGGCGACATGAAGGAAGGAACGATTTCGTCGCTATAACCCCCTCCTAAATTGTTCACGAGCCCGTATCCACCCATCGAGTAACCTACAACTCCTGTTTTGTTCGCATCGAGCATGCCGGCGAGGAAACTGTCTGGGTTTGCCGCAAGCTGCGCCATGCTCTCGATTACAAAACGCTGATCCAGTGGACGGTTATACAAGGTGCTAGAAAATGCCTGCGCGTCGTCATATGTGCTGTCTTTATGATCAATAGAGACAGCTACATATCCCTTGCTGGCGAGATTTTCGCCGAGATGACTCATCAGGTAACGGTTACCCGGATAACCGTGCGAGATCACAACTAACGGAAACGCCCCAGCGCTGGTGTCAGGAACTGCATCGCGCACAGCCTGACCCGAGAGCCTCGCGGTAATTTCAGGGTTACGTGTGATCGCAAGGTACTCTCCCCCTCGCGACTGACCGCTCGCGAGTTGCGCCGGATACCACACCTCAACGGTCAGGCTGCGATCATAAATCGCCACCTCTGATCCGCGCTGGGTGTTTAGCACATCGACGCGACCCAAATCAGTGACCACAATTGTCCGCACGCCAATATTATAGTCACCGTAAGCGGCCAAGCTCGGCGCATCTGGGCGAATGATATCTATCCGATTAACCTGCGCATTGCTTGCGACAAAATTCATGGTAAGCGCACCTACGATAGTCAGAGCTTTAGTGGCCAGAACCACCGCTGAACTGGGTGAAATTTTTCGTTGGAGCCAGGGAAAGGGCGTCATAGTCGAATCCAATGAGGTGAACGAGTAGAAAGTTAGACAGAGTTTAGAATATTACCTGAAGGCATCATGGGACAACGCCTTCAGGTAAAGCCATCGAATTAGTTTCCGACTGCGGCCTTTGGAGTATGTTTGTAAGCCTTAGCGCGCTCTTCCTTGGAATCGGTATGCCCGGCGAAATCGTGCAGTATTAAATACAGGCAAGGCACCAAAAATAGAGTGATAACAGTCGCGAATAAAACACCCCAGGCTAGCGAAATAGCCATTGGGACTACAAAAAATGTCGCGGGGTTTGGTGATATCATCAATGGTACTAGACCAATAAACGTCGTCAATGAGGTAAGAAATATAGGACGAAAACGGAGAGCTCCGGCTGAAGAAACAGCATCCACCATGCCCATGCCCTCCTCTCGCAGACGATTAACAGACACGACAAGCACGAGACTGGCATTCACCACCACACCGCTCAGCGCGATGATTCCTAGGACTGAAAAGAAGACGAGATCAGCCCCCATAATGAAGTGGCCAAAAATAGCACCAATCGCTCCGAAAGGGATCACGCTCATTATGATTAGTGGCTGGAAGTACGACTTAAGCGGTATCGCTAAGAGCGCGAAAATAACCATCATGGCAATTGGTAGCGTGGAGAACAGCTCACCAAACGACTCGGCTTGTCTCTCACTTTCCCCGCCTACTACCAGTTCGACATCTAGCTCGCGCTGCCATTTCGATTGAAATTTCCGAATCACCTCACGTCGAATCTCATCAGGTGCGACTACCGTTCGATCGACATCTCCTTTGACGGTAATAATTCTTCGCCCATCCTGCCGATTGATACTTGAGTAACTGTTCCCAAGTGAGAAATCCGCGATACTTAGGAAAGGTACCTCCGCCCCCGAAGGCGTTCGGATAAGCAGTTTTTCGAGATTAGCAAGCGATTGGCGCTCATCTTCTGGATAACGAACCATCACGCGGATATCGTCAGAACCGCGTTGAATCCTCTGCGACTCTGCTCCGAAAAATGCCTGCCGTACCTGGGTTGCAATATCATTGAGCGAGAGCCCAAGTGTCTTGCCGCGCTCAAGAATCTGAATTTGCACTTCTTGCTTACCAGCACGGAAGGAATCGGAGACATCAAAAACACCGGGGTAGCGATTAAGTTCACCACGCAGCTCCGCTGCTGCCACTTGTAGATTTTCTTCGTTGCGACCTGCGAGTCGATAGTTGATCGCATCACCCGCAGAAAATGCATCTGATACAAAGGTGAGTTCTAAGGCATCCGGAATACTGCCCACTTTTTCACGCCACCGGTTTCGTACCTCTGCAGAGCTAATCTCTCCGCGATCAAAAAATGGTGACAGGTACATCACAACTTCGGCAACCTCGCTACTGCCAGACCCGCCCTTACCGGGAGAGCCAGGTCCGCCTCGAGGTGCCCGACCACCTATAACGGTGAGAATGCTATCGACAACTCTCGCAGTTGATGCAGGCGCCATCCCACTTACCTTGAGTCCAATCAATTCCTCTTCTAGCTCAACGGCTAGCTCTATAGCTTTTTCTTCGATTGCATTAATCGCATTCTCGGTAATGTAGCTGGGAACTCCCACTGGCATCACCACAGTCCCCCAAACCGTATCACCCTCGATCGAAGGAAAAAATTGCAACCCAACGCGCCCGCTGAACATTAAGGCGGATGTCACCAAGATTACTCCGGTAGCAGTTGCCCAAGCCGCATAACGATGCTTGAGCACTTTTTTCAGGGCCCGTCGATATCGATATTCAGCAAAATTTTCCATGCCGTTTGCTATTCGGCTTTGGAGCGCCTGCCAGGCAAGCACTAATCGCGATCCGTCCCCAAAGTAGCCTTCCGTTTTACGATGGGCGATATGCCCTGGCAGGATTAACTGCGATTCGATGAGGCTGGCAATAAGACAAAACACAACTACTCCGCCTATCGTATTGAAAAAAGCACCCATCTGCCCACCTAGCAGCAAGATAGGTAAGAATGCAGCGATTGTGGTTAGCACACCGAAAATTACAGGGACTGAGACTTCTATGGTCCCCTCGATGGCTGCGTCCTCTTTTGCAAAGCCTTTCACTTCGAAGGCATGGATACGTTCGCCGACAACAATCGCGTCATCGACTATAATTCCGAGCACGAGAATGAAGCCCATAACTGTCAGCGAACTAATAGTCAGGCCCACGGTAGGGAACAGGGACAGGGCGCCAGCAATCGCAATAGGAATACCTGCAGCTACCCAAATCGCCAATTTGAACCTTAAGAATAAAGTCAGAATCAATAAGACAAAAAGTAAACCGGTATAAGCATTGCCTGCGACCGTCGCAATACGATCCTCAGTTGAAATAGCTGAATCAGAGATAATTGCCAAATTCATGCCTTGTGGTAAATCAAAATTGCTCGAAGCCATCCATCGTTTAACCTGATTTGATGACGAGACGATATCTTCGTCACCGACTCTAAGCACGTCGATAATCGCTGCGTTGACACCGTTCAAACGCGCGTCAAGATACCCCTCTTCGAAACCATCTTTGACCGTAGCGATCTGACCGAGACGCAATTGCGTCCCGTCTGGGTAGGATTGCACCACAATATTTTCATATTCATCACCGCTATACACTTGCCCCTTAGTACGAAGCAATATTTCGCCCGACGCACTGCGAATTGTACCGCCAGGTAAGTCCAGTGAAGCACGATCAATCGCTCGGGAGATTTGATCTAACGTTAAATTGTATTGGCGAAGAGTCGTCTCTGAAACTTCGATAGAAATTTCAAAAGGCCTTAGATAGGCGATGTTTACAGTCGAAATCCCGTCAAGATCTAATATATCATTGCGAACTTGATCAGCTATGATTTTAAGCGCGGTGTCATCTGTCTTTGACGATAAAGCAAGAGTCATTACGTTGCCGCTTGAGCTAAAAGCTCTAACGATCGGCCTCTCAGCTTCAGTAGGGAACGTACTCACCGCATCTATTTTACCCTTCACATCATTCAAGACGCGATTGAGATCGGCACCACTCGTTAACTCGATAGTGGCATCGCATCCCCCTTCTCGCGCGGTGCTAGTGAGGCGATCAATATCTTCTGCACCCTCTAATGCCTCTTCTATGCGTAAACAAACAGCTGATTCCGCCTCATCGGGAGTCGCTCCGAGGTAAGCAACGCTGACCTGAACAAGCCCGAAATCAATATCGGGGAATTCTTCCTGATTAAGGTTGAGGTAAGAGATGAAGCCTCCAGCTAGGAAGATCATCATCAACAAATTTGTGGCTACGGGGTTTTTTACAAACCATGTAATGGGCGTTCGCACTGACATCCTCCACACGCCTTCAGGCGCATATGTTGCTACCGTAATTAAGTAGTAAAAATTAGGCTAATTGCTTAAATCACCTCGAGGACTGGCCGCACGGACATCCCATCTACAACAGCTTGTATCGGCGAGATACAGATCTTTTCGCCAAGCATGAGGCCGCCACTGATCAACACGCGATCTTGCTCTAGACGAAATATTTCCACGTCGCGGTAATACATTTTGTTTTCGGCATCTACCACGAGCACCTGCGAGTTATTGCGGATAACCGAACGGGGTAGGGCAACAAGGTTTTCTATTAGTTTGCCTGCGATGCGTGCTTCGACAAACAGACCTATAGGTAAAGGTATAGAATCACTCGCTCCGTTAACAGAAGGTTGCTCGATGCGAATGATTGATTGCACCGTATTGCTGTTCGGATCGATGGTCGCCTCGGTGCGCAAGAGTTTGCCCATCCAGGTGTACTCCCTACCACCGTAGCTTCCGACTAACTCTACCGCTGGCGCCTGAGCTGATTCGAACTCACCGCGAAAGCTGGTGGGAACATCGAGATAGCCGAGCTGCCTGATAGCTAATGGAACGCGCACGTCGACACTGTCGGCATCGAATAGCACCGCGACACTCTGGGCACGATTGACAAACTGACCAAGCTCGACATCACGCGATGCTACAACAGCATTAAAAGGGGCTCGCAATATCGACCGCTCTGCATCAAGTTCGGACTGCTTTAAATTGGCTTCGGCATCGGCGAATCGAGCCTCGTTAACCGTAGCGGCACGTTGTGCATTCTGCAGCTCTGCCTCGCTCACCAAATTTTTCGCAGCCAACTCGGTGACGCGAGCGAGATCTGCCTCTGCAAATTCTGCCTCGGCAGACGCCTGATCGAAGCTGGCGCGACTGCGCGTCACTGCCGTTTCAAAATCAGTCAGCTCTAACCTTACCAACGGCTCGCCGGCCATGACGTAAGCGCCCGCCTCTAACGAAGGTGACACCCAGGCAACGGGGCCTTGCACATTAGAAGAGACGCTCGCCTGGCGGGCCGCTTGCGCCTTGCCCTGCGACTCGATGAATAGCTGCACCGACTCTGCCTGAACCTCAGCGACGCGGACGCTGATTGGAATGATTTCTGGCGCCGATTCGGAGACCCGCGTGGGATTACGAATCAATACTACTGCGACAACAATGCTTCCTAAAAGTATGCCAATCGGCATCAATACTCGTTTCATGTCTAACTCCTAGACTTCTTAATCCTTTGCCGGCGGGGTTCGTTACAACGCTGGCAGCGTGTCAATGTCAATTCGGTTACGTGCTTGTAAGAGCTTGGGCGACTAACGCGCGCATGCTCAGAAAATGGATATCGAGCGCCGCAGCAACTCCCTCACCATCGCCATTCTCTACACCTAAGCGCATCCCCACGACCAGCGCTTTTAACGACTCCGGCTTCAGGCTTGGTCGCGGGTGTAATAGCAGCATTCTTTCGACAAACTGCGCCTGCAAATCGTTACTGATAAGCCGTACCACCAAATTGTCCGCGACTCGATCCAGGGTCAGTAAAAACGCACGCATCTTTGGCTGCAGTGATTCAACGCTTCCGAGGTCATCGGCCATCGCATCCAGTTGCGCAAGCAGATCCGTTCGCTGCGTGTCTGTGATTCGAGGAATCGCTCGGGTCGCTGTAAAGCGCGCCAATGCCGAAAACGTATCGAGAAACTGATCAACCAGCCCAGCATCGGGTACCGAGCCCAGACCAAGGAGCGGCCCTAAGACAGCAATACTTGCGTCGTTGACTTCTTTTATGCGCGCGCCCCCGGGCTGAATATCAATCAACCTAAGCTGTTCGATCTGCGACAGCGCTTCGCGCACAGCGCCGCGGCTAGCGCCGAATCGGGCGGCAAGATCCCTTTCGGACGGCAAGCGTTCACCCGGCCGAAACTGGCCGCGAAGGATTTCATCGCGCAGAACGCCCGCGATTTCATGGCTGCGGGTCATCGTGGGCGGAACTGTTATGGAGGTTATCGAATTCATAGGGCTCAGTACGCATGGCGGTCAAGCTTTGGACCACTTTGGTCTTACCAATACGGACTGTCCAATACGGCCCGTCCAATCTGGACACTCCAATTTGAACACTCCATTCTGGCGCGACCAGAACGGGCTCTCTGAGTTGACCCGTTCGGCTCGGCTGCAGCAATTGGACAGTCCGTATTGGACGGGCCGTATTAGCCTGCTCTTAATGGTCTGCTCGTATTGGTCAGTCCATATTGGTCTAACCAATTTGCCGCGTACTATAGCGCAAAATTTTTATGACTCAAGGACTATTACGGACTAACAGGGCAAATTCGCCGCGTCGTAACAAACTATGACAATTGAGCGCGGATAAACGCAGAGAATGAAGAAGAATAAGACTTTGAAGGAAACTTAGATCAATCGACAGACTTGAGAAATTGCTATACCGCCGACGCCATTAACAGTAAGTGACGCCTGCCAGCAGCCAAAGGCTTTCGCCGCGTCCAAAAGAGAAAACAATGATTCTGATCAGCTCATTACTAGCAAGGACTGCTCCTAGCCGCCTCTTAGCAACCGCCGCACTGCTGCTCGGGCTAAGCTTTTTAGCAAGCTGCGCAAGCACCCCATCACAAGTGGTTTGGCTCGATGTGCGCACAGACGCCGAATACGCTGAAGACCGTATTGCAGGATCGGCAAATGTTCCCCATGTAGAGATTGCCCTACGGATCGCCGATCTGGGTTTGGATAAAGACACTGAGATTAGGGTCTATTGACGGAGCGGCAGGCGCGCAGGCATTGCCCTCGCGGCGCTCGAGGAGATGGGTTACACCAACGCCACGAATGTCGGCGGCATCGGCGACGCTCGCGAGCTAGAAGACTAGCCCACCAGCGACGCAAGGATACGGCGCTCGCCCTCGAAAGGGCGGCGTCCGTGCATTACCAAAAAGTTATCGACAAGTGCCACATCACCCGATTGCCACGGCGTGTCGAAGCTGAGTTCGTCGGCGAGCGCAATAGCCACAGCCATGTCGGCCGCATCAATGGCACTACTATCCCCAAAGCAGATCGATTTTTCTGCACTATTGCGCGCGTCTTTCCAGCCCCTAAACGCTGCAATCAGCTGATTGAAAAATACTTTGCGGCCATCGTCTAGCGTGCGCACGGCAGGCAAACTCGGCGTGGTTACCCGAAGACTCTGATCATCCTGCCACTGCCAGCTGTAACCAAGCCCCGTGAGTTTTTCTTCGGCTGCCGCTTTATCTGCAACCGACAAAGTACTACGCCAACTTCGCCCCTGCCCCGAGGCGAGGTCGTCTTCGAGGGGCATTGTATTGGAATAGCGGACGCCTAATTGCTCACAGGCTGCGACAAAACCGGGGCGCACTTTGGTTAGCTCAGCAAGCAGAACATCGGAGCGGCAGAGCGGCGTCGCCCCGCCAGTCATCTGCGCATGCTCACAGAAGAAGAACAGTTTCGAAGGATAAACCGGCGTCTGCGCCATTTCATGATGCAGGAAAATACTGACCGACGGCGGCGCTTCGTTCGCAGTAAACACGCGCTCGGTGCGATTGCGGCGCACCGCATTCGACAGCGATTCGGCATAGGTAAAATTAGGCAACTCGAACGCGCCGATAAAATCATCAAATTCAAAATCGGTTTCGATTCCGAAACCGCGAAACAACAAGGCACCGTGCTGCGCAAGTGCTAGAGCGAGTGACTCGCGATTATCACTCACCCAGCGTTTTGCTGACGCGACGTTGCCCGACTTATTCCTCGCAGAATTATTCTCATCAATGGTTGTCGCAGTCGACGCTGCGAGTGGCGTGTAAATGAGCGGAAATACCCCGCCTGCGTCGTCGTAATGCTGCTGTCCATCGAGTGTGATCTGCTGCACTTGCATCGTGTTATTCCTGTTGTCATTTTCTCTGATGATCTTTTAAGTTTTGTTGGGACTGGCCGGCGTAGAACGCCTTCGTCACCCAGTCGTGGCGAGCGTGACTCAAGTACGCATCGCATGAATCAATCATAAATTGCATGAAAAGTACCGAACGCCGCCTCACAGAAAACGCCCGGGTCGTTAAAGCGGCGATTCTGGTTGAGGTCGCTTATAGCACGCATCTCCTCTTCGTTTAACGCAAAGCCTGCGAGCGCAAGATTCTCTCTCAATCGCTCAGGCTTACTTGTTTTTGGAATCACCGCCGTGCCGCGCTGAATACCCCAGCGAAGAACTACCTGCGCCGGCGTCGCTCCCGTGCGCTCGGCTGCAGCTAAAACGACAGGCTGAGTGAGGACACTTTCTGCGGGCGTCGCCATATCGAGGGACACATACGATAGCGCGCCAAGCGGCGAGAAGGCGGTCACGGCGATGCCGTAGTCATTGGCCGTGCGCAGCAGTGCCTCCTGCGTCAGATACGGATGCGATTCGATCTGGAGCATGGCAGGTTTAATGCGCGCATAGCTCATCAAGTCGTGGAGCAGCGCCGTTGAGTAATTGCACACGCCTATCTGTCTTACAAGCCCACTCTCGACTAATCCCTCCATCGCCGCCCATGTGCTGCTCAATGGCACAGCATCGCGCTGCATTCCTGCGCTAACCGAACCGATTTGCGCAGCAGGATCGAAAACCCACTCAGGAGGATAGCGATCGTCGAAATCGACATAGTTGAGGGCAATGGGAAAATGAATGAGATAGAGATCGATATACTCGAGTCCCAAGTCTGTTAGAGAACGCCTACACGCCGCCTCCACGTGCTCGGGCCGATGAAACGTATTCCACAGCTTTGAGGTCACCCAAAGCTCTTCGCGCGAACAGAGGCCCGCGGCAATCGCTCGTGTTATCCCCTCACCCACCTCACGCTCATTGCCATAATCGGCTGCGCTGTCGAGATGGCGATAGCCCGCGTCGATCGCTGCATACACAGCGTCGGCGGTAGCATCGCGCTCGATTTTCCACAGCCCGAGTCCCACTGCGGGCATGACTTTGCCATCGACGGCTAGGGTGACGGTTTCACTTGTGCTCATTAATTCTCTCACTTTTCGCTAAAAATAAATTCGTTCGTCTGACGTGCGAGCGCTAGTCGCTTACTGTGCTCACGCCAAGCGCCTCAGCAAGGCCGTTGGCCGCAATAAATTCAGCCAGATCGACTGCATCACCGGTTTTACTCGACTCCTGCGCCGCGCTCGCAACAAGCATCGACCACAGCCCTTGCTCCGGCGTTGCGGCGTTGCCTCCGAAGCCTTCGAGGCGGTCGAGGAACGCGGCATGTTCAAAATAAGTTGCCCCATGGTGGCCGCTCTTCTCGATAACCGACGCATAGCCAAGGGCAACCTCGCGCGAGGCGCCGTGCTCACCTAATTCTAGCGAAAGGCTCGTTTTCGCCTCCTGCCTGTGATGCATATCGAACCGCTCTGAGGCGATTAAGCGCCCTTTAGTGCCGACCACACAAAGTTCTTCGGTAAAATCGGGGCTACACATATTAAGTGTAAAGTTGGCCCGACAGCCGTCGTCATAGTCGATGACGACAAACGCATTGTCATCGATGTCGCTTTTGCGCCCGTTTCGCGTTAGGGCATCAAACACACCCGACTGCCCCGCACTCGCATACACGCGCGCTGGCCGTGACCCCGCAAATAAATTAATTAGATCGAAATAGTGACAGCACTTTTCGACCAGCGTACCGCCGCTTTGGTCATCAAATTTATTCCATTGCCCCACTTTATCGAGAAACGGCGGGCGGTATTCGCTCATGCTAATCATTCTAATCTCGCCCACGCTCTTGCGCGTCAACGCTTCGTGAAGTGACTCGACATATTGCGCCTTGTAGCGATACTGCAACCCAATCTGCACAAAGCTTGCATAGCTCCGCGCGAGCGCAACAGTTGCAGCGGCATCGCTTAATGTCGTAGCCATGGGTTTCTCAAGAAAAACAGGTTTGCCCGACGCCATCGCCACCTGCAACACGTCGAAATGCGTGTAATTGGGTGTGCAAATCATCAGCGCATCAATAGCGGGGTCATTACAGACACTGTCTAAGCTAGGGTACACAATTGGCGCAGGTTGCCGCTGCCCTTCAGGAAGATCCGCCTCCAGCTTCGCAAAATTTACCAGCGCCACATCGATGCTGCGCTGCTCGCTATCGAAAATACCGTGCACGGCAGCGCGCCCTAGCAGTCGCGCCACGCGCATGTGTTCCTGGCCAATCGTCCCAGTACCAATAATCGCGAGACGATGCGTCGGCGGTGTCACTGCGTAGAGGTATTTATCTTTCTCTGAAATATGCTGCTGTCCCGCTGCGTTTTCAAAGAAGCGCAGCCTAGGCCTGGTCGTGTCATTACTCATAAAATTCCTTCGAGGGTTTTAACGTGGCTTTTTACAGTGGCTTCTAAAAACCTTTTAAACTCTTGCCAGAGCCTCTAAGCAGAGCGAAGGCCGCGCCACCAAATCGCCGTATTCATCACTAACAATAAACCTAAAATCGGGCCGTACAGTGTGCTGCCTGCCCCCACAAGCCCAAGCGGCGAGAAAGTAAGATAGAGCGCCACGACACAGGAGAATAGCGTCACCGCGCAGGGCCCAGCCAACGCCCAAGGGCTCATGTCGACTCGACTCACCGTCGTATAGGTCCACAATTCTGCCCGCGGACGCCAATATCCAGCCGCGAGCATGATACCGATTTCGATGAAAAACAGAATAGCGTAGAGATGCAAAAAATGAATCGCTACCTGCTCTTTAAACACAAACTGCAAAAGACCGTAGGCGGCGAGGTGAAAGCCTATAACGAGTTTAGGACCGAGCGCCGGCACATGACGCGTGAAGAGTCCTACTATGACGATCGCGATTATCGGAATATTGTAAAATCCGGTAAAAATACGAATGATCTGCCAGAGGCCATCGGGAGCGAACTGCAGCAGCGGCGCCACCACAAACGAAAAGAGCGCAATGGCGACGCTCGCCCACTTCGCGACTCGCACGACTTGTGCATCCCCAACTCTCTCGCCGTTATTCAGCCTCTCTTTAAACGGCACATACACATCGAGACAGAAAAGCGTCGCCGCACTATTAAGCAGCGAGTTAAACGAACTAAATACCGCGCCTAACAAAACCGCCAAGAAAAAGCCGCTCGCATATACGGGCAGCACGTCACGAATCAGGGCAGGATAGGCGAGGTCTATCGATGCGAGTTCGGGACCATATAGATGGTAGGCAATAACACCAGGCAGCATCATCAGAAACGGGACAAGCACCTTGAAGAATCCCGAAAAAAGCACGCCCTTCTGGCCTTCGGCTAAACTGCTTGCGCCGAGTGTTCGCTGAATCACGTATTGATTAGTGCACCAATAGAATAGGTTGGCGAAAATCATACCTGTAAAGAGCGTCGCAAAGGGCGTCGGGTCACTCGACGACCCGATGGCGTTAAGTTTGTGGGTATCGGTTGTCGTCACCACCGCAAGGCCCGCCAAGACACTGCCGTCGCCCAGCGCAGCGAGGCCTAGCAGAGGTACCGCGACGCCAACGACAAGCAGGCCGATTCCGTTCAGCGTATCGGAAACGGCAACGGCTCTAAGACCACCGAAGACGGCATAGACAGCACCGATGCTCCCGATAGCGACGATCGTCACCGCCAAGGCATGAGAGTAGGCGAGACCGGTAATGCCAGGAATGTCGAAAAGCTGCAACACCGCAATCGAACCCGAATAAAGCACAGAAGGAATGGTGACGAGGCCATATCCCACCATAAACAATACAACCGACGCGCGGCGCACATCGCTATCGAAACGATCGTTAAGGAATTCGGGCAGGGTGGAAAAAGCGCCAGCGAGGTAGCGTGGCAAAAACAGAAACGCCATCGCTATGGTTGATATCGCAGCCGTCACTTCCCAGCCCATGCTGCTGAGATTAAAGCCATAGGCAGAGCCGTTAAGGCCAATTAACTGTTCTGCCGACAAATTAGTGAGTAACATCGAGCCCGCAATGAAAACTGCGCTAAGCCCCCTGCCCGCGAGAAAATAACCCTCGCGCGTAGCCACCTCTCCGCGGGTCTGTCGGTACGCTATCCAGGCCACTAGTCCCATGAAAAACACACAGCTCGACAGGGTCAGCATTAGCTCTTGATTGGTCATACCTGCCTCTTCTTAATCTCTCAACTCTTCTTCTCTGTTTTTCTTTTTAAGCTTAAGCTGCTTTCTGTCTTTTTGCTTTTGTCGATTGTATCGCTAGCCGAGTCTATCAGGACTCTCGTCGCGATTGACATTTTTGACTAGTCAGATAGTCTTCATGGGATGCCACCAGTATTAAGACTCAGTCCAACAGGATCACATAGAATGCCGACAAGCTGCTTACACGCTGCGCCTGCAATGCCTCCTTTAACCCTCGTGACTCGCGTAAGCAAAGCTAAAAGGCACCTTTCTCTGTTGACCCTCGCCTCTTGCCTGACCCTCGGCTTCACTTCCACCTCCGCGCAAACTGCGGGCGACGACGCAGCCCGCAGTGCAGGGGCCTCTGACTATGCCCTTTTGTGCGCGGGGTGCCACGAAGGCGCGCTGTTAGAGGCACCCCAACGCAGCGCACTGGCTCTGTTCTCGCCCGCGCGCATCGTTGAGTCGCTCGAATCTGGCATTATGGCGACACAGGGTATGCCTCTCACTCGCGCGAAAAAGCGTGATGTCGCCTTCTTCCTAACCGGCAAGCGCGTCGATGAGACAGCTTCTCACGTGATGACTTTCGCCTGCGACTCCCCGCTAAGTAATGGCGCTGCGCTCGACCAATCGCCGCTGTGGAATGGCTGGGGTGCTGGCATCAATAATTCACGCCATCAGTTTAACGAAACACTGCTAACGCCCGGCAATGTTAGCGAACTCAGCCTCGACTGGGCCTTTGCCTTCCCCGAAGCAACTCGCTCCCGATCACAGCCACTCGTTACGCCGCAAGCGGTATTTATAGGTAGCCAAGAAGGCGTCGTTTACGCGCTAGATTCAGCTAACGGCTGCCCGATTTGGACGTATGACGCCGAATCAGAAGTCCGCAGCGCTGTGATCCTAGATCTCGACGAGCAAGGTAAACCGGAGACCCTGCTGTTTGGCGACTTTGGTGCTAACGCGCATGCAGTCGATGCACAAACCGGCGAGCTTCGTTGGAAAACCTCGGTTCATGAGCACCGCCTAGCGACGATTACCGGCGCCACCGCAGTGGCAGGTGACATTTTGGTCGTTCCTGTTTCGTCTCTCGAAATTATCGCGGCTTCGCGCAACGAATACAGCTGCTGCAGTTTTCGCGGCGCGGTCGTTGGATTGAGTATCGCGACGGGTGAGGTCCTCTGGACTCACTACACCACGCCGCCACCGCAGCCAACGAGCAAAAACCGCCTCGGCACCCAAATGCAAGGGCCGTCGGGCGCACCCGTTTGGTCGGGGATAACAATCGATACGAAACGCAGTCTCGTGTATGCGACGACGGGCGAGAACTATTCTTCGCCTGCAACAGAGACGAGCGATGCGGTAATTGCGATAGACCTGCACTCGGGCGAACGACGCTGGGTAAGGCAGGTCACCACAAACGACGCGTGGAACGGAGCTTGCTCGACTGGCGGCTTTAACTGCCCAGAAGAGAAAGGCCCCGATTTCGACTTCGGTGCAGCGGCCCTGCTAATTGAGAGCAGATCAGGCCAAGACCTGCTAGTCGTCGGGCAAAAGTCAGGCATGGTCTACGCACTCAACCCAGACGCTAACGGCGAACTGCTGTGGGAGACCCGCGCCGGCAGCGGCGGCACCATGGGCGGTATTCACTACGGTATGAGCAGCGACGGCGATGGCCTGTTCGTCGGCGTCTCCGACCTGCCCACTAATAACCCTTATAATGTCGGAGAGGGGCAGCCGGGCATTCATCGGCTGGACCTCGCAAGCGGTGCAATCGAGTGGCGAAACTTGCTGCCTGATGTGTGCGGTGAGACCAAATTCCTCTGCTTCCAAGGTATTTCGGCAGCAGTTAGTAGCTCGCCTGGGCTTGTCTTCGCCGGGGGACTCGACGGTATGCTACGCGCTTTCGACGCAGAGACTGGCGCGATTCTGTGGGAGACCAATACGGTACAAGAATACGGAGACATTAACGGCGTTCGCGGCTTCGGCGGCGCCATTGAAGCAGATGGCCCAGTGATCGCTGGCGGCTCAGTCTATATCACCTCGGGATATGAGAAATGGGGCGAACAGCCGGGCAATATGTTGCTGGTTTATTCGATTAAAAAATAGAAAAAGGAGTTTCAGATGGCAGATGCACCGATTATGCGCTTAAAAAAATCTAGACTCACGCTAGCCTGCTCGATTGCAGCAGGCTTGACGCTGAGTGTTCAGGCCAATAGCAGCCTCGCCTACGAGATCGACCCAGATTCGACAATCGCAGACTCGCCTACTACGCTGCTTGGTATTAATCATATCGCGCTGTCGGTGCGGGACCTCGATGCCGCGCTCGCATTTTATCAAGGCGTCACTGGCTACGACATCGTCCGCCGCGAGACGGTAAGCGGCCCTGAGGCTGACGTACTTTTCGGCATGCCCGGTATTCGCTATGAAACTGTGGTGCTCGAAGCGCCGAATATGCTGTTCGAGCTAAATGAATTTAGTCATAATGCCGAAAAGCCGCTAACTCGCATGCCTGTTCAGGGGCCAGGAATGACCCACACCTGCTTCCAATCACCTTCTAACGATTCAGCTTTTGATCGATTCAAAGCCGCGGGCGCCGACATCCTCTCAATTGGGGGCGAACCGATCGACCTCGGCGGCTATGGCGTGACTTATGCTTACGCCTACGATGCCGAGGGCAATATGATTGAGCTTGAGCAATTAGACACAGGGCCATTGCGCGCGGGTGCATACAACGAAGAATGGGAACAAAGAGGCTATAATTCTTGGATGACGCAGGTCGCTCTAGTCACACATGACATCGTTGCTCTGACCGATTTTTACGAGAAAATACTCGCCTTCGCTCCTTACCGTGAGGGAGATTATGTTAACAATCCCCGCATAGGCGAGATTGCAGGGATTGAAAAAACATCGCTCCTGGCGTCGTGGTTTCGCATGAACGAACGCTCTAAAACAATTGAACTTTGGCAGTATCGAAACCCACTCACCAAGCAACACATCGGCAAACGCGGGTTAACCGACTTTGGCTATAGCTTCTCTATCGAAGTTGGCGACATCTATACCGAGGTTGCCCGTATGGCTGAACTCGGCGTCGAATTTATCAGCGAACCAGTTAAGCTCGGCGATTTCTGGCAGGCGTATACACACGATATAGACGGCAATGCGTTTTCGCTCCGTCAAGCGATCGATGCTGATTCGCCCTTTTCGATTCCGCAGTTAGAACTTTAAACAGAACTAAATCAGCAGCGTTTAGAGAAACGCGAAAGCGAAGAAACCAATCAATTGGTTTATCCGGGGGGGGGTATGAATACAGCCATTCACAGCAATGCTAATAAAACTAAGAGCACGAATAGCCGCAGCGTCGCAGGATACGCAGCATTTCTCGTTGCAGTGCTTGTCACGCTGCTACCACCGTTCGCGGTGGCACAAGATATTCGCGACCAAGTAGAGCATGTCTATGCCGACAACGACGGCACAAAAATCCACTATGCCAAAATGGGTTCGGGTCCACTAATCGTTTTTATTCATGGATTCCCTGATTTTTGGTTCTCGTGGCGGCATCAGATGCAGGGGCTGTCATCGGACTACACGGTTGCCGCGATGGACACTCGGGGCTATAACCTAAGCGACAAGCCTGCCGGCGTCGAAAACTATGACATGCAAGTACTCATCGAAGATGTGGCTTCGGTAATCCGCAACGAGGGGCAGGAAAGCGCGATTATCGTCGGCCACGATTGGGGCGGTGGTATCGCGTGGAGTTTTGCCGGTTGGCGCCCCGAGATGACAAGTCATCTGGTGATCATGAACTTGCCCCATCTCAAGGGATTCGCCCGCGAACTCGCGAAGATGGAAGACCAGCACAAAAACTCCACCTATGCGCGCAACTTTCAACGCCCCAACAGTCATGAATCTATCTCGGCGCAGGGTTTAGCGATGGCGCTGTCGCGAGGTGATGAGATTTTGCAGCCGATTTACCTCGAGGCATTCGAACGCTCGAGCGCCGACGCGATGATGAATTACTATCGCGCGAATTTCCCACGCGAGCCCTACACATCGGGCACGTTTGTGGATTTGCCGCGCATTCAGATGCCGGTGCTTCAGTTTCATGGAATGAACGACACGGCGCTGCTGCCAGACTCATTGAACGACACATGGGACGAACTCGACCAAGACTGGACACTGGTGACCGTGCCGGGCGCCGGTCATTGGCCCCACCACGACAAACCTGATGTCATCACCAATATGATGCGCGCTTGGCTTGCTCTGCATGCTGAATAGATATTTAAAAGGCGACTAGCGCGAGCGCCGCCGGGTGCTCAAGAGGTCTCTCTAGCGCTGCGCCCGACTGAGCAGGACTACTTCGGACTAATTCAAGTTCATCGAGGATCGCGGTTTGTTAATAATCGCTTGCAGATAGGCTGTCGCCTCGGACACCGAACGCCCCTCAACATCAACCATCTTATTCGCCTCGCGCATCGCCTCATCACTAATTGCCCCGAGCACTGGCGCGAGTGCTGCGGTGAAACGCGGATCCTGTGCCGCAGCGCTCGAAGCCAATAACATGGCGTCGTATGACAAAAGCGCCTGCCGCGGGTCTTCCAATAGCACAAGATCGTAAGCGGCAACTCTGCCGTCGGTTGAGTACGCGCTAATCACGTCGACCTGCCCCGCCTCTACCGCGGTGTACATCAGAGCGGCGTCGAAGGTGAGTTCCCGCGCAAAATCTAGGTCATAGAGGCTTTGCAGACGCTTCCACTCCGAACGCCCGAAAAACTCCAGATCCCCGCCAGCGCTTAGCATTGATGCCAAGGGCGCGAGGTCTTGCACACTCACAACCCCGAGCTCCTCTGCCCGCTCCCGGCGCATCGCTAAAGCGTAGCGATTCTGAAACCCGGCGAGGCCGATCGGATTCAATCCGCGTTCGCGCACAAAAGTTTGGGTGATTTCAGTAATTTCTGCTCGCCCGGGGTTACCCTCACGGCGCATGAAACTGCCCCAAATGGTGCCAGAGTATTCGACATAAAGATCGACTGTCCCTGAGCCAATGGCATTGAAAATTACATCCGACCCCATGCCTATGTTCTGCTCGACCAGAAAGCCTTCGGCCGTCAATCGTTCGGCCAAGAGACTTGCCAGAATATACTGTTCGGTGAACGGCTTGCCGCCAACGATAAAATCCGGCTTCGGCGCAGGCTTAAGGGTAAAAACCAAGGCCATCGCAAAGGCGAGCGAGAGAGTCGCCGCGAGCACTATCGCCCGACGTAGTTCACGCAGGCCAACACCAATCGCGCGGCGTTCGGCAATCCATTGCAGGCTGCCGATCAAGGTGTCCAGTAAAATCGCCAGCGCCGCGGCGGCTAGGCTACCAACGGTTACCGCGGTGAGATTACGTGTCTGAATACCAATGAAAATGTAATTACCGAAACTGCTCGCACCGACCAACGTAGACAATGTTGCCATGCCAACAGTCCACACCGCGGCAGTGCGAATGCCCGCAACGATAACCGGCAGCGCGAGCGGCAGTTCGACCTTCCATAAACGCTGCCGCGGTGCGAGACCAATGCCGCGTGCGGCCTCGACCACCTCTGCCGGGACGCCCTCGAGGCCGCTAACCGTATTACGCATGATAGGCAGCATCGAATAAAGGGTAAGGGCGATAAACGCCGGCAAAAAGCCGATCTGACCGCCTAGCATCGCAACAACGAGGGCAAGGATTGCGAGCCCGGGGACAGTTTGAATAAGGCTAACCGTGGCAAGAAGCGGATGACGAATACGTGGCGAACGCGATGCGACAATCCCGAGCGGCACACTCATCGCGATACCCGCGCCAAGCGCGGCGAAGGTCAATGCGAGATGACCCTGCAAGTATTCCGGAAGAAGCAGCAACTGCTCGCGTAACACGGGGCTCATGCTATCACTCCGCCGCTCGCATTAGCCGTTCGAGGCGCTCTGCGCGGCGGCGCGGCATTTCCATCAGCTGAGTAACATAGTCGTGGGTAGGATGATTAAGTAGTTCGCTCGCTGTGCCAACTTGCAAAAGCTCGCCGCCTTGCATCACCGCGATGCGGTCAGCCATCAGCATCGCCTCAGTCATGTCATGGGTGACCAACACAACGGTCAGGTCGAGCTCTTGCTGAATACGGCGAAACTCCTCTTGCAGACCTGCTCGCGTGATCGGGTCTAGAGCGCCGAAAGGTTCATCCATAAGCAGCACATCTGGACGCGCCGCAAGCGCACGCGCAACGCCAACACGCTGCTGTTGCCCACCAGATAGCTCCGCAGGAATCCGCTGCGCATAGTCGTCGAAGGGCAGGCCAACAAGGTCGCAGACTTCTTTGCTGCGCGCCTCAATTAATTTCTTAGACCAGCCTAGTAGCTCCGGCACGGCAGCCACATTACGTGCCACATTATGGTGGGGGAAGAGGCCGGCACCCTGAAACACATAGCCAATATTTCGGCGCAGTTCCTGAAGGTTTTGCTCCAACACATCGCGACCCGCGACGAGAACCTGCCCAGAGGTTGGCTCTTCGAGCCGATTGATCATTTTTAGCGTCGTAGTTTTACCGCTGCCTGACTCACCTATTAAGGCGAGCAACTCACCTCTCGGAATGGTGAGGCATGTATCAGCAACGGCGTAGCTCGCGCCGCCATCAAAACTTTTCTGTACGTGGATAAGTTCGATCATTAGACGAGCGAGTCTAGCAAGGTGGTTTGCCCCTGCCAAATTATCATCAGTCGAGCACAGGGATGCGAAAGAGCAGACACTGATCGCGAAGGCGCTGCGAGCGACCGCTAGCAATCGCTGGCCTAAACTGCAGGTCTTTCATCGCGCGATTTACAGCCCTGCGCAGTCCATTATCCTCTGCGCCGACCTCGCCGATTTTTACTCCGGTCGCTTTCCCCCTGCGCGACACCCCAAATCGCGCCGTGATTTCAGCGTGCGGCAGCTCAATAGCCCAGGCAGAGGCGTCATTCGAAGGTGCCGCAAGCGTAGCTAGTCGATCACTTAGCGCGGTAAAGCTTGGGAGGCATTCGCTTTCTGATTTGTCTGCCTTAAGCGCATCAAACGTCAGTCGCAGTTGAGTCGCGGGAATGAGCGCCGGTCGGGCGAAATAGCCGTCGACCTCGACCGCATCGACTCCCGATTCGAGCAGCAGCTGGTATGCTTCGCGATATTCGCGCATGCCCGAGCCTCTATTCTGCAGAAGCAGATAATCTCCCCGATATATTTTGGCCGCCGCGAGAGCTTGCCGTGTCGATGCAAGGTCGCTATCGCTGGCGCCAGCTGTCAGTTGCCGTTCAAGAAAATCGCTCAGCCGAATATCCATCTCTCTAACACCGAAATAGCCATCGCGAAGATAGCCAACGCCGATTGGATCGCCTTTTTCTAGCATTGGAATCCTATTATTCGGACCCGATATCGAACGCGCAGAGAACCCGGGCGAGCTGAGCTTGTTAATAGCACCGCCCTCTCTGCGTAGTAAGTAATCGATAGTGTCATACGAAAAGCCACTCTGCGCATTGAGCAATTGCACGAGGCTATAATCGTTAACCGACTGACGGTACATGAACGGAAGCCATTGGGTGAGTAGCAAAAACTCTGCGGCCGAACTGCTCTCGCGAGGGAGAGATTCGAGGCGTTCGATAACGTCTTCTGAAAGATCGAATATCCGCTCGTCTAATTCTCGCGCATCGAAGAAGCTGTCGATCGCATCTCGCGTTGGCGTGAGCGCAACTTGTTGCATAAGCCATCCGGACTGGAGGCTCAGCGCATTCGCCAACTCCATGCGCGCAGCAACACCCTCTAAATCGAGTAACTCTTTATCCTCTTCGAGGGCACGTGATTCATCAAAAGAGCCGATAAAAATCTGACTGCGAAGGTCAAGATAATCTGCAACCTGCTGCCAATCTGATCGGGCAATCTCGGCCCGCACGAGCGAGTCCACTAAGGGCAATAAGCGCGAATCTTCGAAGCCAAACGTATTCCGAGTGATTTGTAACTGCCTCCGCAAGGTCGCTGCAGCAGCGTCGAAATCACCACGCTCAAACTGTAAGTCAGCGAGTCCCGCTAAAGGCTCAAGTAGACGTCTATCTAGTGGACCAAATTCGAACTCAAATTCTTGTATCTGTGCAGCATAAGAAATCGCAGAATCTGCAGACGTGGCATCCTCTATCGGGGTGCCTTGTGCGGCAACTTCCGACGACGCCAGTAGCAGAGAGATCGTGAGACTCAGGCAATATAAAAGCGCGGGCGAGACTAAGGCGCTTCGCACTCTATGAAGGTAGACTAGCGCGTAACTGCTGGGTGATATCGCCATAACATTGCCCCTGACCAGAGCGGTGTAGAAAACGCGGTAAAGCGCAAGATTACACCGATACTCCGCTATAGTATGCTCCACTCTTTGGACGAGATAATTCAGAAAATCGCACGCATCTAACCTAAGAGTAGCAATAATGGTTGGTTCCGCCTCATGATTGCAGCCCTCGCGATAAATATTTTCGTCGCAATTGCCGTGGTCATTCATTATGAAATGCTGCGTTTGCTGTCGGTTTTGATTCCTAGGTTACGAATCAAACACCGCCTCCGTGTGCTGATTGGTGTCTTTGGCACCATCTGCGCGCATATAATCGAGATCTGCCTTTTCGGTCTCGCCTTCTACCTCATGGTTAGAGACGGTCGCTTCGGGGATTTAGCAGGAAGTTTCGACGGCAGCCTTGTCGACAGTATCTACTTCTCTTTTACCAATTACACGACCGTGGGTTACGGTGACATCGCTCCGCAAGGAAGCCTCCGCTTCCTCGCTGGCGTCGAGGCCATCACTGGTCTCTCCCTTATCACCTGGTCTGCTTCATTCATGTCTATGGAGATGACACAATTCTGGAATGGAGACTAAACCTACTCCTTCGCAGCTGCGTCGGCGTCCTCTCTTCTTGCGCCAGCAAGAATACCGGGCAACCCGTAGTTACCCTCGTGACACGCATACTCATAAAGTCTATTCTCCGACGCATTAAGGCTCATTTCGCCGCGCCAGTTCTGCGTGTAATAAACAGGGTCTGAGACCTCGAACGTATACAAGATCTGCTCATCTGAATACCGACTAAAGCGCTCGATAATTTTTCCTTCGGAAGACAGCGGAGCAGCATTACGCGGCGCTTGTTGCGGGTGCAAATTGATAGTTTCTACAACAAGCGTGTCCCCTTCCCAACGACCAATGGAGTCGCCAAGCCAACGCTTATGCTCTGCGGGCCGATGTTCGTTACTAATTGGAATAATTCGAGCATCATTGACCATTTCGACGAGTATCATCACATAATCATCGGTCTGAACAATTTGGTACATATTGTTGTAGAGAACATTGTTCATTGGAGGGCCACCGGTGCTGCCAAAGCCGATAATGCAGCGCTCACCCAATGCGCGTCCCTCAGGTCCGTCATTGCCTGAAAACTTAGCACGATTAGCTCTACGCAGGTCATTACCCGCATCCGAAAAGGGAATTCGACCATCTTCAGGCTCGACAATCCAAGAGGTACGCGCTTCGCCTTTTACGATGCCATAGCGCGTGCCAGGATCGACCCAAAACGCATTGTAGCCACGCCCTTTGCCGAGATCGGAACCGTCGAGAAGCTCGCCTTGGACCAAACCATCATCTGTTGCCTGCCTCACATTTTGGTGATTATTCCGAGTGAAATCCTCAATCTCACTCGCAGGAATGACGAGGTTCTCATAATTCGCATTCCTTTGAAGCTGAGTGAGCGATGCATTGCTCCAATAACCCTGCAGGTCCGGCTTTCCCGATTGTGTGCGCGGTGGTTCATAATCTTGCGCGAGAATGCTTGCGGGCAACAAAAGACCTATCCATAAAGCTGCCAAGGCTAACGGCGATGACGCAAATGGAGTGGGTGCGGCGGAGCGGGGTTTTGCTGGAGCGTTCATAGTAAGTCCTCTCTTATTATTCGCTTTAACCAAACTCAGCGATGCGTTAGACGCTAATAACGGCGTCTCCTACTAAGTTAAAGTCGAAGCTTGAAGCTAAACCACCCAGCCCTATTAGGCAATATGCACTGGCTTGCTTTACTCAACATTTACACGCAAACGACAGAGAAGCAGATGGTTTATTGGCGCGTCGGAAATGCTAGAATTCTTTTCTGAAAACTAGCAGAGTGCTTAAGAGTCGATGGTCAGCAAAACAATAAAGAGCAGAGTCCCCGTCTTAGATCTTATGCCAACACCTAAACCCGTTGGCATAGGCGTTGATAACAAATGCGGACGCTGTACTCGTTCGATTTGTTGTAACTCGATAAACCAGCAGGTCCCCACTCCGCGCAGCAAAAGCGACTTCGATCATTTGCTCTGGCAGGTGGCGCATGAGGGAATTAATCTGTTCAAAGACTCCGACGGCTGGTTTCTTCATATCGAAACGGGCTGCGCTCATTTGCAAACGGGTGGGTTCTGTGGAATTTATGACAAGAGACCTGCGGTGTGCCGTGATTACAGCAATGACTTTTGCGAACTAGACGAGTCGATCCCTGAGGGCAGCGAAATGTTCTTTAGCACCTACGAACAGCTCGAGCAGTATTGCCGCACGCGATTCAAACACTGGGATAGGCGCCTCGACTAGGCGTTTGCCGAGGCTCTTAGTAGAAAAACTCGTTCTTAAAATGGTTGCTGGCAGGCTGTGCCCCCTACCCAAAAAGAAGCCACCCTAAAAGCTATCCAAAAAAGCTACCAAAGCAGTAAAAAATCGTTGCCCCCAATCGCTGCGGCGGCAGGAAAACTGAAATTAGGCAGCGTGATTTCAGTGCCGAGTTCCCATTCGATAATTACGCCGTTTGCGTCCTCGAGTTGCGCTCGCAGTGCACCACCTTTGCTGTGACTGATTGCCTCGCCCCACGCAGTGAGTACGTCGCCATTGGCTGCAACCGCAATGCTGGGGTTCTTCTGCCTAGTCTGTGTCGCGGGTTCCTGCACAGCTGCGGCAGTCCCATTCGCCTTGAGGCGAATAATCCTCGCAGCCGTCTCAAATGCTACCCAAGGCTCGCCATTCGTGTCGAGCGCGAAATCATTGGTGCTGAGAGGGCATGAGCTCATCTCCCATTCCTGCAGCGGCTGCAGAGGCGAATAGTCACCTCGAAGCGCCTCATTCGCCGTGGCAAGGCTTGGGGTTTCGGCGTGCAGCGTAAGCCATTGCATGTGGCGACCCACTCCGTCGATTGCCGACCGGTAGGCAATCGACAATCGCCCTTGCGTGTCGAATTCGGCTGCCAGAGAACAACAGGCGCACGCCCCTAAATCGTTGTTACCAACACGTTGCTCGGCACCAAAACTCTCACCGCCATCGTCAGAAAAACGTGCATACACAGTTCTCTCTTGCTCTGCACTTAATGCGCCTGCACCCCAAACTATCGCCACTTGATTTCCTTCCGCGGCCACGTCAGCTGCAGCGTCGACCCCTTCAATATACTCAGAAACTAGCGAGCGCTGCTCCTCAAATTGCAAGCGCTGTGCATCGGAACGGGCATAGAGATAACGATTTTCGCGTGGCAGATACCAGACCACATGCGCTCGCCCTTCTCCATCAAAGGCCATCGACGCTCGCGCGATAGCGAAGGTTTGCAGATTGAAGGCAGTACTAGACACCTTTACAGGCAGACCAAAACGGCGTTCCTCGCGCAGGTATTCTCGGTAGTAAAGGTTCCCCTCGCGGGCGCTCGGCGCACTTAGGCGTTTCTTGAAATAGAGAAGATGCACGCCACCATCGGCCGCTGTCACGAGTCGCGGCTGCAGGCCACCATCGGGGGTTGAGGTAACGAAGACTTCGGCGCGTGCGACGACAGAACACAGCAGCAGGAGTATTGCCAACATGGGCGCTCGATGCGCAACTAGTAGCGCTATCTTCTTCTGTTTACTCATCGAGTGTGACAATGATATTCCCTCTTTCTGTAACTAATAAGGCGAACTCGGTGATGAAATCAGCGCACGTCTTGTCGATTTGTTTATGGAAGCATTTAGCGATTTAGGGCAGACTGAGCACTCTATACGCCGCTTTTGCTACTGAAGACTAACAGGAACAAATTATGAATGCATCGCGCCACATCGCCACCCTCGTCAAGACATTTTTGTCGCTTTCCCTGATAGTAGGCGTAGCCGCCTGTTCTGCGCCCGAGGAAACACCGCTCGTCGATGACACCGCGGCTATTTACAACACGACGCTTACCAATCAAGAGTTAATGGCTCTCATTATAGAACCCGCGTCAGATATCCTCTGGGATTCCGGCGGCTGGGTTCTCGATGCTTCAGGCTACGAAGAGCTTTACCCAACTACTGACGCCGGCTGGGCTTATGTTCGCGCACAGGCAGCCATAGTGGTCGAGGCTGGCAACATGCTCGCCCTACCCGGCAGAGCCGAGGATAGCGACGCGTGGATGATCTATTCGCAGGGTTTAAGCGATGCTGGTTTGCGCGCAATGACCGCCGCCGCAGCGCAAGACGAAGAGGAGTTTTTCCAGGCGGGTGCGCAGCTCTATAGCGTTTGCTCGGCGTGCCATCAAGCTTACAATCCAGACATTGTTAGCCGCTTTGCCGAGTCTGACTAGGCTCGCTACTTTCTGCGCTGAGCGCTGCAGTAGCCAGCCAATAAAATCGGAGAGACATGTTGCTCGTTGAGACACCGGAACGACTTGTAAATTCCCTGCGCAGCAGCCTGCTGCTGCGGTATATGATTGGGGTGGCGGCAGCCTTCGCCACAAATTTTGCGTTTGCTCATTCTATCGAAGGCGGCGACGCGAGTTTCGTCGCATCAATAGATGGTCCGGCAATAGGCCCTTTTATCTATCTCGGCGCAAAACACATGGTGACGGGTTACGACCACCTGCTGTTTTTAGTCGGCGTCATATTCTTTCTCTACAGGCCGGTTGACGTGATCAAATACGTTACCCTGTTTGCTGTAGGACATAGCATTACGCTTCTCGTTGGCGTGCTAGGTGGCCTGCAGGTGAATGCCTATCTTATCGACGCGATAATCGGGTTATCAATCGTTTATAAGGCGTTTGAGAACCTCGGTGGGTTCGAACGCCTGCTGGGCTTTACCATTGATACCAGGCTCGCCGTTTTCGTCTTTGGCCTTTTCCACGGCCTGGGCCTTGCGACAAAGCTTCAGGAGTTTGCGCTCTCCGAAAATGGCCTGGTCACTAACATCATCAGCTTTAATGTCGGCGTCGAAATCGGTCAGGTCTTAGCACTATCTGGTGTGTTTATTGCTCTCACGCTTTGGCGAACAACGGGAAGCTATTTGCGCTATGCGTTCGCCGCAAACACGGCATTAATGGCAGGCGGCTTTTTACTTACCTGCTATCAACTGAGCGGCTATTTTTTGGCAGCGTGATTCACTTTAAGTGAGGTTCGATACTACCGGCACCGAGCCGAAGTCGTGACATCCTCTATCCAAACCGCGAGCCATGTCGAGGAGACCCAATGAATACTCAAGAGCAATCCGCTAGCGGCGCAACCACCTATGCCCCGCGCAGCATCATCATCGCTTCACTGGCAGCAATAGTCGTCGCGGCTTTGGTCTTTGTTGCGGCAATCCTCCCCGCAGAATACGGCAGCGACCCCTTAGGCACAGGCGCACTGCTTGGGCTCACCGCGCTAGCCAATGGCGAAAACCCTTTAGAGGAACAGGTAGAAGGCTATAGGCAAGATACTGTGGAGTTCATCCTCGAGCCATTTCAATCGGTAGAGTACAAATACCACTTAGACTTTGATGCACCGATGGTATTCGATTGGCAGTCGACAGGCGTCGTGTATTACGACATGCACGCAGAACCGGCAGGGATTGGCGAGGCAGGGGTGCAAAGTTTCAAACAGGACAACGGAATCGCACAGACAGGCTCTTTCCATGCGCCATTTGCAGGTATTCATGGCTGGTTCTGGGAAAACCGCAGTGGCCGAGAGGTCACTGTTACCCTTAACGCAGCCGGCTATTTCTATGCGTCGACGGTATTCAGAGATGGTGGCGACTTTGAGCGTAATATCAACGCCGTTAACGCACCTTAACGAGAAACACATGGGGCGTTGACTATCTGCGCCTCTGAGCTTCGCCTAGCCTTTTAACTAGAGGCATAAAAAAACCCACGCCCATTACTCTGCGTGGGTTTTTCTTTATGAGCGACCTTCGCTCAAATTTTACTGCTCAGTCTGGTCCGAACCATCACGTGGTGCGCCAGTACCTGAAGAGCCCATAAAGAGTTTGCGACCGTCAGGGAATGTGATGTCGCGGCCATTCGCGCGGCAAGTTGGCTCGCAGAGGCGATCTTTCGACTGGTAACCCGTGACGACAATATCGGTGCCTAAAACGAGCGTGTTGCGGTTAATACCACGACGCAAAAGCGTATTTGGCGTACCGCCCTCAACCATCCAAGGGCCTTGATCACGAGTCGCTTCAGGGTCGTTGTTATCGAGGTGAATCCAGGTATGTGGGTTAATCCACTCTACGCGAGTAATTGGGCCGCCGAGTCGTACCGGCAGGTTGGCGTCGAATTCGGCTGAGAAGGCATGGTGAGCAACCGCAGGAGTTTTGATTACAGCAACGCCAAAAGCGGTCACAGCGGCAAGAGCCAGTAGTTTGATTTTCATATGTATAACCCTATTGTCAATTTAGAACCTAGTGAGCTTTCACTCGCTAGTCTTTAAATCATTTGTGTTACCCCTATTCTAACGCTTTCGCGCATCTAAGCAAGGCATCGGTAATTATCTATTTTTAGCCCTGAGAGCGCCCGATTTGAGGCACTCTTCCTTTTATGGCTCGTGGGTCTTAAAAGCCAAGTTCAGACTCGCGACCTTTTCTGTATTTTCCGTACATCATCTCTTCGACAAATTCGACACACTTGAACTGGGGCAATTCATAGCCCTCTTCAAGCCTTCGATAGATAGGCATTTTAATAGTCCAAGGACGTTCAAACACCTGCGGATCTTCCATTGTGGCCTCGTATTCTATGACGTTCTCGCTAACGAGCGTGTAACGCTCTGTAACCTTGAGCTGGTAGCTATGGTGGTTACCTGCGCGGTCGAACCAGGTGCGATCGTCGAGGCCAGTAACTTCGACAACCCAGGTATCGCCATCCCAATAGCCATGCGATTGCCCCATCCATGAATCCAGAGGCGCTTCACCCGGATCTGAGAGAAATACGTTGCGCACCGCACCGGCGAACGAGTACGCAATGAAGAAGGCACTCTCGCTTTGGAAAATTTGGAAGGGATGCGGCATATAGTTAGCGCGCGGAACACCCGGCATATAACACTTCAACTCGGGGTCGTTGGCGAGCCAGTTAGCGGCATTCTCATCGCGGCGAGCAAGCGCCTCAGGCGTATAAGGAATCGTTCCGCCTTCCACTACGCCGTAGCTCGCAGGGACGGCGCCAGCAGCGCCCATCGCGACGACTTCAGGCGCAGGCACTGGCACAAAGTCACCCGGCACGAGTTGGTAAGCCGCCTTGGGTGGCGCTGGTTCAAGGTTGTCGTTCGCATTCATGAGCACCTGCCAGATACCATTGAAATTTGGTTTACCGGCTGGGGTTCTCGGAATATCGTGACTGGCAGCCATAGCCATAGTCGCATTTGCGCCAGCCTCGGTCGAGGCAGTATCGGTTGGGGCACAACCCACGGCGAGAACGGCGATTGCAGGTAGTAGCCATTTAATCTTCATAATTCATCCCTTGTTGTTTTAATTAGTTTTTAGATCCGAACCTATATCCTATGGATGGCATTGATCTAACCATCGCGTCCTAAACCTGTCAAGCGCAATGCCGGGTCAGCCGCGCTGACGAACGCAGCTTAACCATTGGAATCCACACCCATCCGAGGGGTTAGCTTAGCGCGGGTGCAGCCCGCCGACCTAACGTGGTTAGCCCGAAATGACGAACCAGCGGGACAAATAAAATGAGGCTTGCGAGAGTCAGTAGCGCGGCGGCGAGAAACGGTGCGCCCGGCAAATAATAGCTGGCATCGACGCTGGTGTAAGTCGAAAACAGCTTAGTCATTAGCAACGGGCCGATAATCGACGTGACGCTATTTAGACTACTCAGCGCGCCCTGCAACTCTCCCTGCGCATTGGCAGGAACCTGACTGGTCATAATCGACTGGAAAGCAGGAGACACAAAGCCAGACGGTGCCGCCAAGGCAAGCCACACATAGAGCTGCCAGCTTTCGGTGGACAGCGCATAGCCACTAAACCCAATAGTCATCGTCAGTAATCCGATGAGACCGGCTTTAAAAGCCCCAAGGTTTGGAATTGCCCACCGAATTAAAAACGCCTGCACGATAATCATAAAAACGCCCGCATACCCTAAAGACAGGCCAACCTGCCACTCCGACCAAGCGAACTTCTCCATCGTGTAGTAGGTCCACGTCGAAGGCAGTGAAAGATGGCCTAGCATGTAGAGAAAATAGGCAAGTGCAAGACCCGAAACCAGCGGGTATTTGCGCAGCGCAAATAAGGCACCCATCGGGTTGGCCCGTCGTATTTCGAACGGACGCCTATTCTCCTCAGACAGCGATTCGCCTAACACTAAATAGCCGTAGACCACATTAAGCGCTGCCAAAATCGCTGCGACGATGAAAGGGAGTCTGGCGCCATATTCCCCCAAGAGACCACCAATAACTGGCCCCAATATAAAGCCGCCACCGAAGGCTGCACCTACCATGCCGAAACGCTGTGCACGTTTCTCTTCGGGGGTGATGTCAGTGATATAGGCGTAGGCGAGCGAGAATGTCGAACTTGCGGCGCCTGCAACCATGCGTGCGGCGAACAGCCAGAGCAACGTCGGCGCGAACGCCATCATTGCATAGCCAATGGCCAAGACGATCAGGGAATAAAGAATGATCGGCCGGCGCCCCAACCTATCCCCCAAATTGCCGAGAATCGGCGCAGCGAAAAATTGCATCAGCGCATAGGCAAACATGAGGTAGCCGCCTAGCTGCGACGCATTCGACAAATCGACACCCGCCAAGTCGATAATCAGCTGCGGTGTGACCGGCAGGATAATACCGAAACCAATAGCGTCAAGAAGCACCACGACGATAATAAACGCCAGAGCATGTTTATGGGTGGTCGGGTTTATATTCATCTACGCTTTGCTGATTTCGAATGTCACGCCAAACTCGTTGCTACCCTCAGCACCGCGCTGCGAACTGAAATAGAGCCGCGTATAGCTAGGGTCAAATGCCGGGCCGGTGATCTCGGATGCTTCGTGCCCCACTACTTGCAGCAGCGGGATGACATCGAATTGCTCGCCATCTTGCGAAGGCGCAAGAACCACTAGCTGCATGTCACCCCCGTCCTCAGCGACTAGCACGTCGCCGCGCGGGGTCACTGTCACATTGTCGACTCCGGCTAAGAGTGGGTCGTTTGAGGTGTCGATATCATAGATGATGCTTAGCTCGCTTGAGGCGATACGATAAGACCAGACTCGATTGTCGCGCTTCGTCGTGAAGTAGATCATCCCGTCGTGGAAAGCGATGCCTTCACCGCCGCGAAAGGCTTGTGAACCTGCAACTTGGTAACGCGTCGCCGTGGTGCTGGCGAGCGGATCGGGCACGGGAAGCCATTCGACAATATGGCTCTCTCCGCGTTGGACAACAGATGCGATCTCAAGCTGGCCCGCACTTAAATCAGGTAGGCCGCGCGTCGCGGTGAATCGATAGAAGCCGCCGTCGCGTTGATCCTCGGTCAGATAAAGCTGATCATTGATAAGATCAACCGCCACCGCTTCATGCTCGAAACGCCCGAGCAGTGGCCGCGCCGCGCCGTTGCCCGCTTGCTGCGGATCACATTCGAACACGAGCCCCTGTTCATGTTCCTCACAGGAAAGCCATGTTCCCCACGGCGTCGCACCACCGGCGCAGTTAGAGGTCGTGTTCTCTAAAATACTGTAACAGTCGACTACCGTTCCAGATGAATCAAACCGCAGCGCGCGAACACCCCCTTCTGCGTTGCGCAGCTCGCTGTTCGAGGCATACACCCAGCCACCATCGGCGCTCGCGAACACCGCACCACCGTCGGGCGCAGGGTGCCACACGACTTGGGATTTATTGCTCGGTGCCTCGCCGCTGCGAGCAACAATGCGTGACCGAAAGCCGGCAGGTAAACGCACTCCGTTCTCATCGGGTGGCAGCAGTGGGCCGAGCTCATTGAGGCGCGCAATAGCAGCAAGCAGCTCACTGCCCTCTGCTGCCGAACCACTTACTCCGGTGAAATTAGCTTGTGCGTTGAGGCCGCCGGCTGCAAAAAACGCGAATCCTGCAGCACCGCTCTGCACAAATGTTCTACGATCTACTTTTAATGATTTCATGGTGACGAGTTTACACAGTAGTTTATGACAGTCGTTTGACTCAGAGTATAAAACAGTTCCGACGGATTAGGTGCGTTACTACGTAGAGGATTTCGAAGGCGCTTTTACACTTTCTATCCTCACTGGAGCATTATGATGATTAAGGACACAGATCAACAAGCAGAAAAGAGTTTCGCCCTATCTCCATCTAAGACGATTGGCCTAACTCTCGCCCTCGCATTTTTCAGCGTCCCCACGCTTTATGCACAAGACAGAGCGCACGCAACCGGGCCTGCGGCATTCGATGCGCTAGACGCGAATGGCGATGGCAATATTAGTTTTGACGAATTCTCGCCGCGCGAAGCATCAATGATCGATCGCCTAGATAGCGATGCCAACGGTGTCTTAACACTCGATGAGTTCCTCAACGCTCGACCATCCCTCCAACAAGATCGAGGGCCAAGGCACTCGGCTGAAAAGCGCGAGGAGCGCAGCGAAAACCGTCCTCAGCCTAGCGCCGAGCAGCGGGCGATACGGGAAGACAGGCGCGCGGCGCACAACGAAAAGAGGGCAGAGCGCCATGCTATGATGCAGGAAATGCTCGAAGCGCGTTTCGTTGCAGCAGATGCTAATGGCGATCAGATCGTCACCGCAGACGAGCTGTTGGAGGCGACTTTTCTAGAGCTCGATGCTGACAACAATGGTGCGCTGACTAAAGAGGAGCTTGCGAAACGCGGCGGTCCGCGGGGTAACGTTCACAAGCCTCGTTAAATCGCGACACACGTGCGGCGCCTCTATGGCGCCGGACTCAAACTTAGCCCAGTTTTAGCCAAACAGACCGATACGCAATGAATGATGAAGAGCTGATGGCAGCAGTGGCTGAAGGCGATCGGCGCGCCTATGAAGCACTAGTGCGCGCGCATCTGCCCGCAGTAACGCGTTATGCCCTGAGGCTGCTCGGCAACGCACGAGACATCGAGGATATTGCGCAAGAGACGTTTCTGCGCCTTTGGACTGATGCGAGCAAATGGGATCCTGCCAAAGCGAAACTGAGCACATGGCTTCACCGCATCGCGCACAACCTATGTATCGATTTATTGAGAAAACAGCAGCGGGTTTTACTCAGTGGTAATTTTGACGAAGAGTTCGATAGCGAGTCAGACGCATCCGGCTCACAGGACAGCGCGCCCGCTAACAGTTCGCTTCGCGGCGCGTTGGCCGAGCTCGCAAAGCTAGAGCCGTCTTCGCAGCAAGCGATAGAGGAAGATGCCGCGCTAGGCGCCCTGAACGCGGCTATGGCAAACCTACCAGAGTCCCAGCGCAGCGCCCTGTTACTTTGTCATTTTCAAGGTTTCTCAAACAAAGAAGCGGCGACTATCGCCGGATTATCGGTCGGAGCATTGGAGTCTCTGATGGCAAGGGCTAAACGCAATCTGCGCCTACAATTGGAGGCTAATCTGTATGAGCAATGAGGAGTTAACATTAGTGGCACCAGTCTCAGACGAAGAACTCGATGCTTTGTTCGCTCGCGCGGCGAGCAAAAAAATAGACAGTGCGATTTACAGCCGCGTTGAGGCGCGCGTTCTAGACCAGCCGCTGCCGCCTCAATCCCAGCTGACTGTGGCAGGCGCGCCCTCTTTTGCCAGCGGACTCACACAGGGTATTGACGCCCTAATAGACTGGGTCAGCCCCCGAAGGCAAACGCTATGGCAGCCAGTGCTTGCCGCATCGTGCCCGCTGGTCTTGGGCATTGTGATTGGCAATTTTTTCCATTTCGGCGTTAACGCGACCACCGAGCCAAGCTTCGAATCTTGGGACGACGAATTGGTCATGCTGTCCTTTAACGACATGACAAGCCTAGGTGAAACGCTAGAAGCCCTAGAAGGCGAAACCAAATGACAAAAATAAATGGACGCCGCGGCCTCGCCGCCGCCTTGATTGTTTCTATTGCGGTAAACCTTTTCTTTATAGGTGGAATCGCCTTTCGGTTCTATTTAATGCACTCCTCAATGAACGCCGAGACTAACGCCGGCAGGCCATTGCCTCCGAACATTAGCTGGCTGGTTCGCGATCTCGCGCCCGAGCGCCAAGAGGAGATGCGCGTAAAGTTGAAAGAGCGAGGAATGGAAGGGCGCGCTGCCCGGGTTCGAATGTTTAAAGCACAGCGCGAATCAAACAGACTCATGACCGCAGACCCCTTCGATGCGGAGGCCCTCGCTGCGGCATTTACTGCATTAAGAGACGCTGCCAATGAATACCAGCGCCTCTCGCACCTGCAAACGGCCGAAATATTGAATGAGCTGAGTGTCGACGAGCGTCGCAAGGCAGTAGAGTTTATCAATCGACGGGGACCTCGGGATGGCGGGCCACCAATGGGTAGCGAGGTGACCAGACGGCCTTTTGGAGCGCCACAGGGTTTTGAAAACGATCAGCGCAGACCTCGCAATGAACCCCCTGAAGAGCCTCGGCCACTCACGCAAAGACCGCAATAATCTTACGCAGAGACTCGTGAGAGTAAAAGGAATGCAATGAATCAACAGACAGCTAACGACAAACCAGACGTAGTTATTCCCTCAATCCAGCGCGGGAAATACCAACACTATAAAGGCCAATATTACGAAGTGATCGACGTAACCCACCACAGTGAGACGCGAGAGCCTCTGGTTCTTTACCGTGCGCTTTACGGCGCCCGGGGGCTTTGGGTTCGGCCATTCGCCATGTTTTTCGAAGACGTTACAATCGATGGAGCAGCGCGGCCTCGTTTTGCATTTGTCGGCTCGCCTGCGCACACATCACTCTAATAGCGCGGCTAGCGTGTCTAATTCGATGAGCTGCGCATCGATAAATACATCCGCCGACGCTCGCTGCGTAGTCGCAAGACTTCTAGCCAATTCACGCCGCGTACGTATCAGCGCCTCACGTTGCAGACTCAGACGCTGTAGCTGCGAGGACTCACCCAGCGCATGAGGGTTTAACAGAAGATAGCTGCTGTCGAAGTGGATAGCGACGAGGTGGTCGACCTCGCCTTCGGCGAAACGCAGGTCAGATTCACGCGCGAATCGCGTTACTTGTGCGCCGAAACTTGGCTTAAACTTTTCCCACGCGTTGCGCCTCATCACAGTATCAAGTGCTGCAATCTCACTGTCATTGAGCAAGGATTCTAGGCGCGACAAAACGTAATTTGATGCCGGTTTATAGCGCCTTTGCCTGTCCCCGATCCCTCCCATGCTTTGCGCTAAGCGAAAGTCGGTGAGTTCGCGATGCGCCTGAATGAGCGCCTGGCGGATAGCGGTTTCTCGCTGTTGGTCGCCTGCGAGTCTCGCAAAAAACTGCGTGTAGTCGGAATCTACTTCGCCCAGCAGTCGCCTCTCGGCAACAGCCGACTGCTGGGCGTCGAGGTCGGCGAATAGAAACTGATTTTCGAGCTGCGCGGGGGAGAATTGCTCGGAGGCATCTTCGGCAAAGAAACCCGAACGCGGTGTATCACCCGAGTCAGGTCCCTGAGGCGTAGGCAGAATGAATGTCAACAGCAGTACAATCGCAAGCCCTAAGAGTCCGCCTAGAACGACTCTGAGTAGATTTTTCACTCTGTACTCCTTGTGGGCTTCCAATTGATCGCCGGTTACTTGAATCTCAGCATACGCTCTTTTCTCAATAGCTGATCAATGAGACACCGGTTACAATTCATCTCTTTACTCTCGTTTTAAAGGAAGTCAGACATGTCGTTTCGCTCGATCCTACACTCCATGCTCTCTCAACGATTAGCAAACCTAAGCGCACTGTCAACGCTCCGACGCCGTTTAGCGATCGTCGCGCTCAGTTCGGTAATAACTCACGGCGCCCTGGCCTCGGACATTGTCCGTGTCGACACCGACTCCGGGAGTTTTGTCCTTGAGATGTATGCCGACACTGCGCCGGTTACTGTCGCTAACTTTCTTTCTTATGTTAATTCTGGCGCTTATGAAGACACTATTATTCATAGAAAAGTAAATAATTTTGTTATCCAAGGCGGCGGGTTCTATTACGATCCTGCCAGCAGCGACATTGCTGCAATTAGTGTTGGGCCCGCCATTGTGAATGAATTCAGCCGTTCGAACACGCGGGGAACCATCGCTATGGCCAAGCTCGACGGCGACCCAAATAGTGCGACGAGCCAATGGTTCGTTAATCTCGGCGACAACAGCGCCAATCTAGATTCACAGAACGACGGGTTTACTGTATTCGGGAAAGTGCTCGGCACGGGTATGACGGCGGTAGACGCAATAGGCGCGCTGCGAACGGTAAATATCACTGGCGCGATGTCATTTAGCGACGTCCCTTATCTCTCTCTTACGGGCACCACGATCGCTGATGCCGATTTCGTGAATGTCTCAATGAGCGCCCTGTCTACTTCAGCTAAATTCGGCTCAGGAAAACTTTCTGTCGCTCTGAACGCAGGCGCTATAGGACAAGCCTGGGTGGATTTCACCATTGCACAAAGCTCCCCCGACACGGTCATTACTCTAGTTCCTTCGAGTACTTTATTTATCGACAGAACGCTCGAAGACATGGCTACGTTCGATCCTTTTTCAGGCACGCTTCTCATTCCAGCGTTAGAGATTAACGGCGCGGTCGCCTACACCGATCTCCGTTTCACGCTCACCGATGCGAAGAATTATTCCTTCACATTGCAAAGCTTCGACGAAGCCCCCTAACCCTCTGCAAAAAAATCGAAAATAAAAAAAGGGGTCAACTAGTCGTTGACCCCTTTTTTATTCCGCGGTGAGTTTACAAACGCCGCAGTTTGCTTAGCTTATCAGGCTTAAGGAATAAGACGCGGGATAAACTTAGTCATTCCTTGAATTGGACCGACTTCACCAGCATAGACCACGCCGTCGCTGTCGACTGTCACGCCTTCGCCCATAGAGCCGGTGCCGCCCATACCTGAGGCGCGCTCAGAAACATGCTCTGGGATGAAGTACATAACCTCACCTGTCTTCGCGCTACCTACACGAAGACCCTTACGCCAGCCGCCTGGGTTGTAGTTGGGATCAGACTCAGAGTCGATTGCGTAAAGCATGTCAGTCGACTTATCGATAAACAGACCGCTGATGCGGCTGAACTGATACCACGTATCTTGGTGATTGCCGTCTTGGTCGAAAATTTGAATACGGTTGTTGCCGCGGTCTGCGACAAAGAGTCGACCCTGAGAATCCATCGCTAGCGAATGCGGCGAGCGGAATTGGCCATCTTTGAAGCCCCACTCACCGAACGATTTAATAAAGCTACCGTCGGGTGCGTAAATAGAAATTCGGCTTTTAGCGGTTGGCCCCGCTTCGTCTTGAAACTGTGCACCGTGCGTGTCGGCAACAAAAATATTGCCATTTGGCGCCACTAACACGTCGTTCGGTGAATCAAAATGAGTAGGCGGATCGCCCGCTTCGCCACCGGTTCCGAGTGTCATCAGCAATTCGCCGTTGGGGCTAAACTTGAGGACAGTGTGACCTTTGCCAGCCGCTGCAGGGTTCTCTTCGAGTTCGCGCGCATTCGCAGCTCGTGCATCAACTACCCACACGTTGCCGTCGGGGTCTACGTCCATACCATGCGGCCATATAATGAGGTCGGCGCCGAAGCTCTGTACCACATTGCCCTGCGGGTCGAGCTTAACGATAGGATCGACACTCGACGTTGCACAGGAATTAGAGCCACAGCGGTCGCCGGCCCATACGTGGACGCCATCGATGTCGATATTCACAGCACTTACCGATCCCCAGTTGCGGCCGTCGGGCAAAGTGCCGAAGTCGCGCTGCGTCTCATAAGGATTAGGCAAATGATTCACGGGCTCTTGGTTTGCATGCTCGGGCGGTTGCACTGCACCGCGCTGCGCTAACGCAGCACCTGACAGCATACAAAGCGCAAGCGTTGCCAGTCCGGCCTTACGCGCGACATGCAGACCTGGCATTGCTTTCAGCATGGCCCTCGTTGGCTGCATTAACAGTGTGTTCTCTTTCATCTCTCACCTCGTTGATTTTATAAAACGGCTACCCATTAAAACCGGCGCACGCACACGTTCCTTGCGCGCTTTCGATGTTGGCTTAACTCACGAAAAATGACCTACAGGGATCTTATTGTCAAGACGCTGAGGATTTCTCAAAAGATATCTGACGTGAAAGCACGGAAGAGGCACTTCTCCTAGACTAAGACAGGCACCCGCTTTATGCTCGCAACCTTGCCGTCGATGCCCGCCGAAGGAAAAGAACACGCCTCGCTTTTATTCGGGTACAAAAACACACCAATTCTCACTTACTTAGCCAGTGAGCCGGAGCCTCCTTAATGGGTCGACAACTTATTTACGTGATCGCTGCGATCTGCGCCGCAATGACAATCATTCTTTTTTTGATTTTGACCGCCGAGCCAGTCACTAATGCCGGTGGCAGTGCCCATCCGATTTTTGCAGGCATGCGCATCGGCGGAGACGGGCTCGCGAGACTCGAGCATATCGGATCGCTAGGCTATGCTTTTCAGGCGCTCCTGCTTTCGCTTATTGTCGCGTTCGCGACGCTCGGCGTGAGTGAGAAGCACCGCACGCCGAGGCTGCGCGCCTACATGATTGCGACGCTTATTTTTAGCCTATTTATTTTATGGCAAATGGTGTCGAGCCATCTCAACTTTATAGCCAGGGGCGAGACGACTTATTTTATGGGATTCCCCTCACCGACAGCGTGGGCCATGTACGGCGTTTGGCTTGGCGGCATTCCGCTTGTGCTGATCTACACATTGGGTTTTCGCCAGTTTATCTATACCGATGAAGACCAAGCAGAGTTCGAAAAACTTGTCGCCGAGTGTGCTGCCGAGGGGCAAGAGACTGACAACAACCCTGAGGAAGCGCGCTAGTGGAAACCTATAGGCAGGAAATAATACTCGGCGCCGTTGCGCTCTACATGGTGTTCTGCGTGGTTACAGGGCTCTGGGCCATGCGCCGCACGAGCGACGCCAGCGATTTCTTTGTTGCCGGACGCGGTCTCGGTCCTATCGTCATCTCACTTGCCCTTTTCTCTTCGACACTCAGCGGATTTGGCTTCGTCGGTGGGCCGGGGCTGGTTTATTCGATCGGTGTCAGCTCTTTCTGGATGATCACCATTTCGACGGCTGGCTATGCGCTCGGGTTTTTCATGGTGTCTAAGCGCATCCGCATGATTGCCGAACTACGCAACTGCATTTCCCTGCCCGATGTTCTCGCCGCGCGCTATGGCAGCGAAGCCGTCCGCTTGCTCGTCGCCATAACCATTGTGCTTGGTGTGATGGGTTATCTCGCCACACAAATTCTTGCGATGGCCGTCGTCATGCAGGCCATTCTCTCGGGCACAGCCATGTTTGCCGACATAGGACTTATCGCCTGTGTGGCGATTTCGTCGACCGTGTTGATTTTCTACTGCGTGACCGGCGGCATAATCGCCTCGGTTTACACCGACGTCGTGCAGGGCGGTATCATGATGGTCGCCGGTGTTCTGATCTTACTCACCGCCATGTCGGTGTTCGATGGCGGGATGACAGAGGCCACCTCAATTATTTTCAAAGACGACTCCGAGGCAATTATGCCGTGGGGCTCGGCGGGCATAATGGCATCGCTAGGATGGTTTTTCGTCTTTGGCCTCGGCCTCGCAGGACAGCCTCATCTGGTGACAAAGATGATGATGAATCGCAACATTTCAGACAACCGCCACATCTTCCCCTTATCTGTGATGGGCTATGTGCTGGCTGCGCTGCTGTGGGTGTCGATCGGGATTATTATGCGCGCTACGGTAATCGACGGCGTCATCCCTCCGCTGGGCTTGCCAGACGATGCGGCCTCGGTATTCCTCTCGGTTTTCACCAGTCCGCTTCTCGCAGGCATCGTCTTTGCTGGCCTCTTTGCCGCAATCATGTCGACCTCCGATGCCTTCCTTAATATTGGTACTGCGGCAATTATTCACGACATCCCGAAAGCTATTTGGGGTAAAAACATTAAAAACGAACTGATGTGGGCTCGGATTGTGACGGTCATTCTTGCGATCGTAGCCGCACTTTTTGCGCTTTATTCTTACTACGCCGACGCAACGCTGGTGGCACTTCTGGGCGCATTCGGCTGGGCGACCTTCGCCGCCTCGCTATTCCCTGTCGTCGCATTGGGCCTAAACTGGAAGGGCGCGACAGTGCCGGGCGCCGTCGCCGCAATCGTCTCAGCATTGATCATCAATTTCGGCGTGCAGCTTGCCGGTATTGCCCTTCCTTACGGCGTGAGTGGTGGCCTGCTCTCGTTTGTAGTGTCGTTGTTCCTCTTCCTCAGCGTGTCACTTATCACCAAACCACCGGTGCTAGACCGTGATATCGATCGAGTTATGGACATTTAGATCCAACAAACCTAGGAATCTGAGGGAAAGGGTGCCTAAATAAGAAGATAAGGAAAAACAAAGGCATACAAAGGCACGCATTTCGCGTAAACTCCGCACTCAATTTTTTGGCCACGCCTGTGGCAGCAAGGATCATCATGTCGGAGTCAGAACAATTATCTTTTCAACAACTAGCCCTCTCAGAGCCTATCTTAAAGGCGCTGAATGACGTTGGTTACGAAACTCCGTCTCCCATTCAAGCGGAAACGATTCCCTTGCTGCTCAGCGGTCGCGATGTGCTAGGCCAAGCGCAGACGGGCACTGGCAAAACAGCCGCCTTCGCCCTGCCCGCACTATCAAATATCGATATTAGCCAGCGCGACCCGCAGATACTTGTCCTAGCGCCGACCAGAGAACTTGCAATTCAGGTCGCCGAGGCTTTCCACAAATACGCAAAGCACATCAAAGGCTTTAACGTACTGCCTATTTACGGCGGACAAGAATACGGCGGCCAAATCCGCTCGCTTAAACGCGGCGTTCATGCAGTCGTGGGCACCCCTGGCCGGGTCATGGACCATATTCGCAAAGGCACCCTTAATCTAGACGGCCTCAAGACACTAGTCTTAGACGAAGCCGACGAGATGCTGCGTATGGGCTTCATCGACGATGTCGAATGGATCCTCGAACAGACGCCTAAGACACGGCAGATCGCGCTTTTCTCGGCCACGATGCCGACTCAGGTGCGACGCATTGCGACTGCCCACTTGACCAACCCGGCTGAAATTACGATTAAGATGAAGACGGCAACTGCCAACCTCATCCGCCAGCGTTTCTGGCCAGTTAGTGGCATGCATAAGCTCGACGCGCTTACTCGCATTCTCGAAGCCGAGACATTCGACGGCATGATCATCTTCGTGCGCACGCGGATTGCCACAGTCGAGGTTGCAGAGAAACTGTCTGCGCGCGGTTTCGCTGCGAGTGCGCTCAATGGCGATATTCCGCAGGCGCAGCGCGAGCGCACGGTAGATCAGCTGAAAAAAGGCAAGCTAGACATTCTCGTTGCTACCGACGTTGCCGCCCGCGGCCTCGATGTCGAGCGCATCAGTCATGTTGTTAACTACGACATACCACACGATACCGAAGCCTATATCCACCGCATTGGCCGCACAGGCCGCGCCGGACGCGAGGGCGATGCAATCTTATTCGTCGCCCCGCGCGAGCGCCGCATGCTTAACGCAATCGAACGTGCCACGAGCAAGAAAATCGAGTTGATGGAACTGCCATCAACCGAACTCATTAACGACAAGCGAATTGCACAGTTTAAACAGGCAATAGCCGACACCTTGGCGACAGAAGACCTCGGCCTGTTCAAACACCTAGTCGAGCAGTATCAGAACGAGCACAATGTCCCAGCCATTGAGATTGCCTCTGCGCTCGCCAAACTCGTGCAAGGCGACTCACCTCTTTTACTTCAGCATAAGCCCGTCCCACGCGCCGACAAGGCATGGGAATCGCGCGGCAATGATCAGCCTCGCACGCGCGACCGTGGCAAAGGTTCGGAGCGCTCAGAGAGACCACAGCGCCCTCGCAAAGACGCACCACCTGAAAAGGGCATGCAACGTTTCCGTATCGAGGTGGGCCATATCCACAAGGTTATGCCTGGCAATATCGTGGGCGCGATCGCCAATGAGGCGAATATCGATGCGCAAAACATTGGCCGTATCAATATTTTCGACGATCACAGCACAATCGATTTGCCTGCTGATATGCCCGAAGACATCTACGCCGGCTTAAAGAAAGTGTGGGTTGCTGGCCAGACGCTGAATATTAGCCGCGAAGGCGAAGCGCCTAAGGCACCATCGAAGCGCTCGCCCGCACGACGCGGAGACGACGACCGAGGTCGCGTTTTTGAAGACAGCAAGCCTGGCAAAGGCCCTAAGTCTAGCCGCGATGCAGGCGACAAGCCCGTCAAGAAATCGAAGCCCGGCGTGAAAGCCCGCGAGCGCGAACGCGAAAAAGCCGCGGCGAAAGCCAAGGCCAAAACGGCTACCTCAAAGGCTAAGAAAACCAAAGAAGCGGGCAAAGCCAAGAAAAAAGCCAACGGCAAGCCGTCGCTCTAAGGCTTTTCCGAAAGTCCGTTAGCGCGGCGCCATGAGGTCGTTTAAATACTCGATATTGCGCTGGGGAATAGCGCCGATATCGGGATGCGATTCGGCCGCGACCTCGATCGACTCCTCCCTCAGTAGATGCAACATCGGTGAGGGAGAACGATTCGTCAGATTCTCGGGGGCCGCGGGCAAAGTACCCGCGAAACGATAGCTTGGATGAAAGCTTGCCACCTGAACAACGCCCTCTAGAGCCATGCTTTCTATTAACCCATCCGCAAGGTCTAGAAAGTCATTATAGGCAGCGAAACTTTTGAGCACGTGGGGATGGACTAGCAGCGTCGTCTCGATACTCGAGTCGGCTACAAGCAACGCTAACTCCTCACTCAGGCTATGCAGAAGCGATTCGATGTCTGTGGCAGGCGTTTCAACAAATCTAACTCTCCCCGCTCGCAGTTCTTTACCGGCAAAAGGGCAAAGGTTGTGACCGACAACAAATTCGCTGACCCAATCCTGCACAGCCTGTAAAACCGCGCTGCGTTGTTCTGCCATCAGTGTTTCCCGGTTGATTGTTCAGAAATCACCAAACGAATCGAGCCCTAAAAGCTCGTCGTAACGCGAATCGGCGATAGCCGCTTTGTCGAGCTCTCGGCTTAGCAGGCGCCCAACATCGCTTGCGACGAGATCAAATACTTCGAGGCGCTGATTACCCGGCGTCGCCGACTGCAGCGTTGCACCCCAGAGCGCAAGGAGACGATTATCGATTGCGCGAGCGCTGTTCTCTTTCGCCCATTCTGCCGCAATGAGTCGCCCCATCGCTTCTATCCGTGGACCAAACGCGTCGACATTTTCTGGTGAGGAGGTCGACAGAACGCGCTCCTGCACATCAAACCATCCCGTTGGATAGAGCAGCGTTCCGGTATAGAAACTCTTAATCCACCCAAGATATTCTTCCCTCGTTTGCAACGTTTGATTAACGCTATCCTCCGAGTATGCCGCTTCGAAGAACGCGCGGTCAGGCAAATCAGGCAGCCACTCGACCTGCTGCCGAGACGCACAGGCAGACAACAGCATGAATATCGCCACTGTCCACATCGCGCGTCTGGATGCCGCGTCGGCCTTAAGCGCGGGATTGCTAGTGCTAACGCGCATCGATTGATTGCACTGTATTTCTCTCGGCATTTCTCTCGGCATTACTCTCGGTATTACTCTCGGCTTCACAAACCTTCCTTTTCAATTTATCCAATCTGTTTAATTCATCCGCTCTGTCTACTTTATTTTAACCAGTCCTATACGGTTCGAGCTCGTTTGATGAATCAGTAAATCGCCCGCCTCGGTTACCCAAACATTACGCACGATACCCACACCAGACGGGATTGCCCAACTCTGGAAGCGTTCGGCAGTAGGGTCAAAACGCACGAGTGCATCGGGCCTCATGCCTGACTCGTTATACCAAATAACATCATCGATAACCGCGAGTGCATAAGGGTGCGAACTTTCGCCGCTAGGCGAGTCCCATTGTGTAATCACCCCTGTCTCAGGATTGAGCCTCCCAATCTTGCCGAGGGTAGAATTGACGAACCACACATCGCCTTTACTGTCGATATCGAGACGGCGAATACGCGTACGGGGGTCTGGCACGTCGAAATAGGTAACCTCGAGCGAGTCTGGGTCAAGCCGCCCAAGCTTATTAATGCCGTTGTAAGCAACCCAGACCATGCCATCGGGAGCGACCTGAATACCGTAAGGTCTTGGTTCTGTGTCGATTTCGGTCACCTCACCGCTCAGAGGGTTTACCCGCCCGAGCATGCCAGCGCCCTGCGCGGTGAAATAGAGATTGCCGTTGGGATGAAAGGTCGCAGAATGCGGATCGCGTGCTTTGGTCTTAAATTCAGTCACAAGCCCTGTTTCTGGGTCGAGCCGTCCGATAGTGGCATTGCTATTGCCGGTATACCAAATGCTGCCATCATCAGCGGGAACCACCGTATGAGGGCGCGCCGCCGGTGGGAGCAAAAACTCTTCCATTTCGCCAGTCTTAGGATCGAGGCGTCCAGCAAGGCTCGCCCACATGCCTGTCCACCAAATTGAACCATCTTTTGCCTCAACCGGATCACGTGAGCGCTGCCCGAGCGTTGGCACCATCCATTCGATTATGTCGATCTGCGTATCGCCTGCCACCAGTGTCGGACGCCTGCTCGCGTCTTCAGGGAAATGCTCTGCCAAATACGCGGCAACCGTCTCTGACTGCGCTCGGGGCAATTTAATCATCGTCGAGAAAAGCCCCTGCCATTCGGCTGCGCTGCCGAATCCGGCCGAGCGCTCAATCTGTGCGGTACCGTGGCAACTCGTGCAATGGGCCAAGACCAAATCGCGGCCTGCCCCTTCGGGTAAACCTGATTGTGCTGTCGCCAAGCAGGACAGAGTGAGCAATAAGAGTAATGCGGGGACAGTGCGGGCCATCGTCGTAATTCCTCTATCATGATGAAATAGCGAGGCTGAGCAGCAGCTAATATGCACTCAGAGAGTTTGAGAGCGTTAGATTAGCAGAATATTGCGCCAGCGAAAGTGTCCCTCGCGCAAGTCTGATTAGACGCGCTTACTCTGCCATGACCGCGAGAAGTCGCTCTTCTTCACGCCAACGACCGCCCCACAGGCGCCAGGAGAACAGCAGTGCAATTGCAAATAGCATAGCAACGAACGCAACCCATGAGGCGCGCGGGCCCCATTCGGCCACTTTAATAACGTAGTACTGCGCCGCGAGCGCGACCCAATGAGTCGTCGTCGAGGCGTACATTAGCCACTTCGTGTCACCTGCACCGCGCAAGACTCCGCCAGCCACCTGAATAGTCGCGTCGGCCATCACATAGCTAGACAACCCAATCATCATATAGCCCGCGAGCGCAAGTATGTCTTCGAACTCGCCCTGCGGTGGCTCGAAGAAACCGACGAGTTGAAATCTAAAAACGCTGTAAATTATAGCGATGAGACCAGAGTAGCCAAGCCCCATGACAAAAGCAGCAAAGATAACCTCGTTAGTCCGATTCATGTCGCGCGCGCCAACGAAGCGACCGATTAAGCTAACCACGCCTATGTTCAATCCGATCATCGGCACGAAGCAGAGAATATCCCAATTAAACACGATGGCCGCCGACGCGGCTTCGGTAATGCCATAGCCCTGAAACATGAGCAGGAACAGGTTGAACGCAGCCACATTTAAAAACAGTTCTGTTCCCGCTGGCAGCCCAAGACGAATAAAGCGGCGCATGATGCCGAGATCGAACACGAAAGATTCCATCACGCGAAACGTCTGCCTGTGTTCCTTCGCGAAGAAACAGCCAACGAAGAGCAGCAGCGCAAACAGCGTTGACAATATTGTCGACAGCGCCGCGCCGGCAATACCCATCTCAGGGAAGCCAGCAACTCCAAACACCATGGCGTAGCAAAGCGGAATATTCAGAACGAGTCCGCAGAGGTCACAGATCATCACGAGTTTGGTGCGCCCAATCCCCGCGAAATAAGACGAAAACACCACCTTCGCAAGCGAGATAGGCGAGCCGACCATCAGCCAGAGATAATAGGTGCGTTCGAGTTCGGCTAGCTGCGGCTCATGCCCCATGCTCACGAAAAGTTCGGCGACAAAATAGCCGATGAATGCGAGTACTGGCAGGCAGCCGATGGTCATGATTAAACCCTGACTCACGACCTTCGGGCACTTAAACCATTCACGCGCGCCGAAGTACTGCGCGGAAAGCGCATTGGCATAGCCAAAAAGACCCGAAAAAAAACAGAAGGAGAAAAACAGCGCCACGCCTCCGCCCAGTGCGGCAGCCATATGAGTCGGATCGATACGCGACATAAAGAGCCGATCGGTAAAAATCATCACCGCGAAAGTACCCTGTGAGACTACCATCGGAACGGCGAGCTTAAAGAGTTCGGAGAAAGTCTCGCGATTGTAGTGCCGAGTAACTGCGCGCATAAATTTTTGGTCAGGGTTTGGGGAGTAGGTAATTCGTAGGAGAGGCATGTTACGCGATAGAGTGGGGCTAAACAATCAAGGTCCGGATGACACAACCTGTCCGGTTGGGGCATCTGGTCACCGTTTCGCCGCCAAAGGCGGCCATCAACGCCGCTTCAAATAGTCTCGCGCACGCAGTAGACTAGCGTCAACATCAATTCGGAGCACCTAATGATGACTTCTTTTTTCGCACAGTGCCGTTCAATGCTCGCAGAATCGTCTTTCGCCACAGCGCTTGCGTTTACTGTGTCGCTTTTAGGAATGGGCTCGCTGACGGCTCAATCGATCGACGACATCACACTCAATGTCTATAAAGATGTTAACTGCGGCTGCTGTGTGGGATGGATAGACCATATGCACGACAAGGGTTTCGCGTCGAAAATCAATCATCCTCGCAATCTTAACGGGGTGAAACACGACCTTGGCGTATTACCCGAATGGCAGTCTTGTCATACAGCGGTGACCAAAGAGGGATTTGTCTTTGAGGGGCACGTGCCTGCGAAATTTATCGAGCAATTTTTAGCGGCTCCTCCCGAGGGCGCACTGGGGCTCGCCGTACCAGGTATGCCGCTGGGCAGTCCCGGCATGGAGATGGGTGAGCGCTTCACACCCTACGATATCGTGCAAATGAATAAAGACGGGAGTTGGCGCGTCTTCGCTCATGTCGGCAGCGCCGCGGCGCAAAAATAGATAGCCTTAGGCTTTTTCTGGGAACACGAGCATAAAGGTCGCATTGCATTTTGCGACCAACTTGCGCGTCTCGCTCTCCCCTGCGGTCATACTAAAAACGCTCATCTCCACGCGGTAAAGGCGTTTACCTGCGTGTAACACCTCAGCCTCAGCTTCGAGTCGGTCACCCATCGGTGGCCTGATGAATGCGATATTCAGGTCGGTTGTAGCTGAGGCGACGCCTTCGGGCCGCAAACTGCGCACAGCGACCCCGGCGCACGAATCCGCAAGCGAGGTCAAAACGCCGCCGTGTACGCGCCCGCCCGCGTTAAAGTGTTGTGGCTTTACCGCAATACTGCACAGCGCCCTGCCTTCACCAAACGACTCGATTTCTATACCTAGAAAATCTCCGTAGGGACTCATAACCAATTTATTCGACACGAGAAATCCTTTTGACACGCTACTGGCCGACAGCTATTTCGCTGTTTTTGCTCGCTCATACTCGCGCTGCTCTTCTTTAAATTTGAGCTTTTGCGCCTTACGCTGCTCGATTAGCTGTTCCATTGGCTGCCCAATATGGGCATCGCCGCGCGCCTTGGCAAGCGTCATCTGTCGTTCGCGCTCAGCCAAGCCTTTCACTTTCTCGCTCGGTTTCTTTGCCGCACAATGGTGGCAGCTCACGCCTTTTTCGTATTCAACTCGCGCCTTGTCGGACTCGCTAATTGGCATGCGGCAGGCGTGGCACTGATCATACTCGCCCTGCTCTAGCTTATGGTTTACGGTAACCCGATTATCAAAAACGAAGCACTCGCCCCGCCAGCGCGTCTCCTCTTCGGGCACCTCTTCTAAATACTTAAGAATGCCTCCTTTTAGGTGATAAACCTCATCGAAGCCCTGTTCGCGTAAATAGGCTGTCGACTTCTCGCAGCGAATGCCACCGGTGCAAAACATCGCCACTTTTTTATGTTTGGTGGGGTCTAAGTTGTTTTTCACATAGTCAGGAAACTCCCGGAACGAGTCCGTTTCGGGGTTTACCGCCGACTCGAAGGTGCCGATCTCAACCTCGTATTTGTTGCGCGTGTCGAGCAGGAGAACGTCAGGATCGCTTATCAACGCATTCCATTCGCTCGGCTCGACATAAGTGCCGACGATTTTCTTAGGGTCAATGTCCTCGACGCCCATGGTCACAATCTCGCGTTTCAGTTTCACCTTCGTGCGGTAGAAAGGGTTTTCGTCGGCGAAGGATTCCTTGGGCGCAAGGTCGGAGAAGCGCGGGTCTTTGCCAAGAAAGCTCAACACGGCATCGACCCCCTGACGCGATCCTGCGATAGTGCCGTTAATCCCCTCTGCCGCGAGCAGCAAAGTGCCGCGCACGTCGTTGTCTAACATGCACTGTTTGAGTGGCTCGCGGAGGGATTCATAGTCGGGGAAGGTCGCGAAACGGTATAGCGCCGCGACCACTACGCCAAGATCGGCAGCGGTAGAATTAGTCATAGTTCGTCCTTTTTGCACTCTGGAGCGTAATTCCAGCGCAAATTGTTCTTTATCTCGCAGGCGATTGTAGCAAACCGGCCGCGTCTTTACCGGCGGATTCTGCTCCCTACAAATAAGAAATGATAAAGATCAAGCTTTCGCTCCCGCGCTCACTCTATGTCGGGGCCTTCAACAACGGGTAAAGCGTTATCTGCCCCCCAATCCGCCCACGATCCGTCATAGACTGACAGTCGGCTGAAGCCGGCCAGCGCGGCGCCGAGAATCACAACGCAGGCCGTCAGCCCCGAACCGCAACTGGTAATCACTCTCTGGTCGCGCTGCACATGGGGTGAAAAGAGCAGCGCCAGCTCAAGAGCCGATTTCATTTTTTGCCCAGAGAGCACAGTTGGAAAGGGGAAACTCCGCGACCCAGGCATGTGGCCGCCGCGAACGCCGGGGCGAGGTTCTGGCGCTTGCGCATTAAAACGCGCAGTCGAACGCGCATCCAGCACGCGGCAAGAGGGATCTGACAACGCCTCAGCAACTGCTGCACTGTCGACGAATGCCTCGGGCCGAAGCGCTGCAACGAAATCGCCTTGAGGGTAGGCATCGCCTGAGTTTTGCTTTCCCGCACGCCACTCGGCGCCAGCCAGATCGGTTGCATTACCCGCATCAATCCACGCTCTTAGGCCGCCATCTAATACGGCGACATTGTCGTGCCCCATCGCCTTGAGCATCCACCAGCCACGCGGACTTGCATAAATGCCAACGTCGTCATACACAACAACTAGCGATTCTTTTCTAAGCCCTAAACTGCGCACTTCTTGCTCGAAAAGTGCCGCGCTCGGCATCATGTGCGGAAGGACAGCGTCGGGGTCGCATAGCCGCCCATCGAAGTCGAAGCGACGTGCGCCCGGAATAATGCGCCATTCTGCATCCGGCTCATTCGAGTTGAGCGACTCATAGCCCGGAACCACCGGAGGCACTGAGGCATCAAACACCACAACCTCTCCCGCCTTTTGTGCAAGCAAAGCCGACAGCTCAGCAACCGACATCAAGGGGTTTAGGAGAGGGTTGGTACGAGGATTTTGCATAATTTTTCTTCTGACTGTTTTATCCGAAGCAATGTCTTACTGCTCTTTTGCCATGTGATTCTTGCTAACCAACCGCTCAGAGCGCCTGTTTAAACTCTCGCAATTTCGCCTTCAGGCGAGCGCTGTTTTCTGGGCCGAGGCGGATAAGCTGTTTATTCATATTCGCAAGCTCTTCGAGTCTAGTATCGGCATACAAATACATGACCGAAGGCTTAACCAGTTGAAACGGACCCTCAATCTCGGGCGCGCTTAAGACTGCATCGATGGCCTTGATTAGTGCCTGTTCGAATTCGGCATCGCGGAACCCGATTTCGGCATAGGCCTGCTGCAGTAACGGCGACAACAGCCTGTAAAGCCCCACGGTTTGCTCAGTATCTAAGGCTACAAAGGCAGCTACTGCCGCGTCGAAACGCGTATAAGAAGCGGCTTCCATGGTAAACAATCGACCATCGTCGCTGCTTACCTGCATGTCTTCGACAATCGGCTTGTAGGGTAAAGCGGTCTGCGGATACTGCCCGCGCGAGATATTCTCAACCAACACCACTGCCCTGCGAACAAGCTGCTCGTCGACAAGATAGCCTAGCAGCGACGTCCCGCTCGACAGTTCACTGATTTTTTCAGCAACGAAACTGTCGCTATCGTTCAAACGCGGCAGATCGACAGCGGCCTCTGCGACTGGCGCTTCGACCTCCACCACGTCGACGACAATCGGCTCTACCTCAACCGACGCGGCTGCTGCAGGAGTCGACGGCGTTATGCGGGTGGGCACAGGACGCGGTTCGATCACTTCGATCTCGGCTGCAGGTGTTGGCAAAATAACCGTCGTAGTTCCCCTGGGCGGCTCGAACGCCACAGCAAGGTAAACGAGATAGAGGAATGTACAAACCGCGATTGCCGCGATGGACCAGATTCCCGCCTTAGACATGATTCGCTCCAAAGTGCCTGTTGTTGTGCTGATAATGCCTATTGTTGCATACCTAGACCTGCCAACAAATCAGTATCATTCGCCTTAGGAGGCTCTGGAGAGAATTGCAATAAAAAAGGCAGACTCCCGAAAGAATCTGCCTCTTTTACAGCGACTTAATTTTAGATTTTGGGAAAGCCTAGCTCTTCCATCGTCATTGTTAGGTCTTTGCCCGCCGTAGCTGGCTTAGTCTGCTTGTCGATCTTTAAGATCGTGCCGTCGGCGCCAATGTAATAGGTCCAGCGGTTGGCAAACCCAACGCCCATGAGCGCGCCATAGGCATCGACCATAGTTTTTTCGGGGTCAGCAAGGATTGGAAATCCTGCCGCATGCTCGGCCGCGAACGCCGTATTGTCCTCGAGTGTGTCTACACTCGCCATAAAGTAGGCAACGTCGAAACTCTGAATTTCTCTAGCACTGTCACGCAGCGCTTTACATTGCATAGTTCAACCGCCGGTGAAGGCTTTTGGGAAGAACGCGATTACGACGGGTCGAACACCAACAAACTCGGAGAGTGTGTAGGTCTTGCCGTCGGAAGCTTGCAGAGCAAAGTCGGGAGCTTTATCGCCCTCTTCTAGCGCCGAAGCTAGCTGGCTGCTGAGCGCAGTGAGGGCGACAACCGCCATCAACGCAACTTTCGCGAGCCGATTAAAAAAAGATGACATAAGTCCTCCTGTTTGAGTCCGTGACGGACGGGCAACGTCGAGCAAACCTCGACGTCTCCCTTATTGAAGCGCGTCTCACCCTAGATTGCTACTATCAATGGTAGCCTTAGAGGTAAATCGGCGCGCTATTTTCAATACGCCGCGGATAGACAGCTAAGATCAGCTATCGTGAACCAAAACCAAGAAACCGCCCGCTTTTTTGGTCTTAACCGAGTAAAAAAATCAGAACACGTTACGGGACCGTGCCTGCCTGACTAACTGCTGAGTTTCTAACTCAAGTCGCGCAATGCGCGAGTCAAGTATGTCTCTCTCCTCGCTATCGAGGGCTGTGGCGCTATCGCGCACTATTTCTACTCGCTGAATTGCCTCTCGAATATGTCGGATCTGCCGATTGACCGCCACTTGCTTGGCATCGCGCTGCGATTGCCGATACCGCGGGTTCTCAACTTGAATATTCGTACACTGCTGGACTACTTGCCCATTGGCGTCGCGCACATTGCGGCAGCGCGACCGATACACATACGGACTTACCGTGCCAGGGAAATCGGTGTAAGGTGCGCTCGCAATCGCTCTTATTAGCACGAGGTCGGTTTCGGCTTTAGCAAACACAAAGTCGAGCAAGTCCCCAGAGCGCTCGTAACCCTCATTTTCCAGCGCACCGATTAATGATCCGTAAAATTCGGAAAGATCCTCAGCCGTGCGCGCGAGTCCTTGATAGGAGTCGTCGAGGAGATTTTCACTCATCACACGAAAGCGCCAATCGCCATACTGCCTCGCCGCGCGTAAGAAGCGCCCGTCGGCTGCGGAATACAACCGATCGGCAATATGAATATGAAGGCTCTGGAAGTCGTCTGCTTGCGACCAGGCTTTCATTTTTGAATTACTCGCAATAAGCGCGTTAATCAGCGGCAACTGATCCTCGCTGTAGAGCCCTGTATTGATTCTTGCAATTTGCAGCGCCTCGGTATAAATCTGCGCCGCTTTTTCAAAGTCTTCCACCTCTAAAAGATAGGCGCCTAGATCTGCTTGTACCTCACTGAGTTCCTCTGAATAAACGCCAGCTGAATAGCGAAGATCATCGATCAGCGTTTCACGCCGCGCAATCTCACGGCTAATTTCGAGCGATCGCGCAGTCGCCGCGGCCTGCTCTGCTGCGCTGCGCGCCGCCTCTTCGGTCGACTCGGCCTGTCTCTGGGACGTTGCGGCGCCTGTATCAGTCACTGCACTATTCGAAAGCGTCTGTGGCTGTGCGGACAAGGGCGAAATACTAAGCGCTCCGCAGAGTAGGAGGAGCGTGAGAAAATCAATCGCAGGGAGCGCGGAGGATTTAACAAATGCGGAACTCAAAGAGACCATCGGTTACTGCCCTTTGCTGTAGTGCCCTTTAGACAACAGGAAGCTTAGGAAACGCGACTAAGTGCTCAACATCGAGGCGAATACCCATAGGCTCACCAATCGCGTGATCATGATGGCTAGGGGCGAGAGACAGCACTCGCTTGCCACTGTCGAGCTCGAGCGTATAGAGAAATACCGCACCGCGAAACGCTTTCTCAACCACGCGCGCCTTCGTCGGGCTAGCGTCGTCGTGAAACACATCATCGGGGCGCAGAAGCAATGAAATATCGGTGGTGCCGGGCAGATTGAAGTCTTGAATTTGCCGCGTATCAATGACGCCGAGCTCGGTTTCGACAGTGTGCTCGCCAACTGCACGCCCATCGATTAGCACGCCTTCTCCGATAAAGTCGGCGACCGCAAGCGACGCCGGCGTGTGATACAGATTAAACGCATTGTCCCACTGCAGCAATTTACCGCCTTTGATTACCCCAATCTCGTCGGCCATCGCGAAGGCTTCGAACTGATTGTGACTGACGAGTATCGCCGTCACACCCTCGTGTTTTAACACACCGCGAATTTCGCGCGCGAGTTGTTCGCGTAACTCAACATCGAGGCTCGAGAAGGGCTCATCTAGGAGCAGCACCTCGGGGCGTGGCGCCATCGCTCGTGCAATTGCCACTCGTTGCTGCTGGCCACCTGAAAGTCTGTGGGGAAAGGCATCAAGAAGCTCACCGATCGCGAACAGACTCGCCAGCTCGTCTATGCGCGCCTCGCGCTTGGCCACACTCATCGACTGCAGGCCAAAAGCAATATTCTCTCGAACACTCAGGTGAGGAAAAAGAGAATGATCCTGAAACACCATACCCACTCGGCGCTTCTCGATATCGAGCATTGTTATCGGCGTACTAATCTGTACACCGTCCAGCGCTACGCTACCCGAGCTTACAGGCTCGAAGCCTGCAATGGCCCTAAGCAGTGTGGTCTTCCCGCAGCCACTAGCGCCAAGCAGGCAACCAATCCCGCCTGCGGGCACGCGGAACGACACAGAATCGACGATAAGTTTGCCGCCGAGATGAACGCTCACATTGTCTAATTGTAGTGCCGGTGACGTCATTTACTCTCGTCCGAAGTTGAAGAACCTTGTGGCAGAGAGGACGGTGCCTCACCTGCTTGCCGCAGCGTGCGACTGAGAAGAATAACAGGTATCAGACTCGCCAACACGATAGCGAGTGCCGGCCCCGCTGCGTCAGCGAGCCGCTCCTCGTTGGCGAGTTCGTAGGTGCGAATAGCCAGCGTATTAAAATTGAAGGGCCGCAAGAGGAGCGTCGCAGGCAACTCTTTCAGCACGTCGACAAAGACCAGAAGCAATGCTGTCGCCAAGGATCCGCGCATAATCGGAATATGCACGCGCCGCAGCAGCGCTGCCGGACTGAACCCCATACTACGCCCCGCCTCATCCATCGACGGCCTAATCTTGGCGAGCCCTGCGTCTACTGTATTGAGCGCGATCGGCAAGAAGCGGACTAAATAGGCGAAAACAAGAATAAATACCGTGCCACTGAGAAGCAGGCCCGTATTGTAATCAAACGTGGCGACCATAAATTCGCTTAGCCGATTATCGAACCAAGCAAAGGGCACCAATACTCCAATCGCGACCACGGTGCCGGGCAAAGCATAGCCCAGACCTACCAAGCGCGAGGATGCTCGCGTCAATTGACTCGGAAATACCCGCTTGCCGTAGGCAATAAAAAGCGCGAGCCCCAGTGCAGCAATCGCGGTGATTGCGGCGAGAGTGACGCTGTTAAAAAGATAGCCGGCAAAGTCACGGGTTAGAATCGAGTCGTAGGTGATCGATGCCCAAACGAGCAGCTGCATAAAAGGCACGACGAAGCCCAGCAGCACGGGCAATCCGCAGACCGCGTAAGCGAGACATAAACTCGGGCCACGGAGTGTGCCGGGCGTGCTCGGTCGATTGCGCACGCCGGTATTGAAAAACTGCGACTGCTGCCGCGACCATGCCTCCAGTGACACTAAAACAAACACAAACCCGAGCAAAAGCGCCGAGAGCTGCGCTGCTCCTATACTGCTACCCAGACCATTCCATGTGCGGTAAATACCCGTGGTAAAAGTTGAGATGCCGAAATATTGCACTGTGCCGTAATCTGCAAGCGTTTCCATTAACGCAATGCTCAATCCAACCACAATCGCAGGTCGCGCCAACGGTAATGCGATCCTAAAGAACGCGCTGCGCTGCGAGCAACCTAGGCTGTGTGCAGCTTCCATCACACTGCCCGACTGTTCGGAAAATGCGGCACGCGCTAACAAGTAAACGTAAGGATAGAACACTAGCGACAGCATCGCGATAGCACCGCCTAGCGATCGAATTTCAGGGAACCAATAATCGCCGTAGCGCCACTCGAAAGCCTCGCGCAGGGCACTTTGCAAAGGGCCTGCAACATCGAGCATGCCGGTGTAGGTATAGGCTATTATGTACGCAGGAATAGCTAACGGCAGCAGCAAAGCCCATTCGAGCATTTTGCTACCGGGAAACCGATAAACAGTCACAATCCACGCGGGATATATGCCCAACGCAAGCACGCCAACACTAACACCCGCCATCAGCAGAAGAGAATTGCGCGCGTAGCGCGTGAGCACCGTGTCGAGCAGATGCGCCCAGATATCTCCCGCCGAAAAGAACACCGAAGAGACAACGACGACTATCGGCGTTGCCAGCAGCATCGATAATACCAGCAACGACAAAGGCCAAGGCCTCAATCGAGACAGCCTTGGCCTAGTGTGGTTACTCTTTATTAGTGAGACAATGCTCACTCTTCGTTTTCATTCATACACGATCGGTTAGTAAGCCCGCTTAAGGCACGGTTCTAAAATTATGCGTGCCCAACTCTCTAATTTAGACAGTTATTGCCAGCCGGCGCGGTCAGCGAGCCTTACAGCCGCCTCGTTGTTTTTGCCGAGCACTTCGAGATTTAGTTGGTCGGCCTCGAAAGGCCCGAAGCCCTGAAGAGTTTTGCTAACAGGGATGTCTGCCCGAACCGAATATTCGTTGTTTACCTCGGAATACCACCCCTGCGCATAGTCATCACTCAAAAATTCAATGAGCTGACGAGCCTCCTCCACATTCTTGGATCCCTTAATCAGACCGGCTCCACTGACGTTCATATGAGCTCCACGATTATCTTGGTTAGGCCATATCACACCGATTTTCTGCGCGACTTCAACGTCTGTATCGACGTCTGAGTTTAACATGCCCGCGAGGTAATAAGTATTAGCCACCGCGAGCTTACACTGACCTGCTACAGTGGCGCGAATTTGATCGCGATCCCCGCCCTGCGGCCGCCGAGCCATATTAGATACTAATCCTTCCGCCCAGACTTCAGTTGCTTCTTCCCCGTGATGCTCGATTAGCGAGGCTAGCAGTGATTGGTTGTAGATGTTACCAGAAGAACGGATGCATATTTCACCCTTCCACTTCGGGTCTGCGAGATCTTCGTAACTGGAAATTTCTTCAGCAGAGACTCGCGACTTATCGAACATGATGACGCGTGAACGTAGCGACAAGCCGAACCATTGATTATCCGGATCGCGATAAGCAGAGGGAATGCGCTGAGTCAGAATTGGCGATTCCAGCGAGGCTAGAATACCCGCCTCCTTTGCCCGAAATAATCGACCAGCATCGACCGTTAGCAGGACGTCCGCCGGGGAGTTAGCACCTTCGAGTTCTATACGACGTATGAGTGCATCAGCACTCTCGGTTATTAAATTAACTTTTATACCCGTTTGCTCCGTGAATGTGTCAAGCGCTGGCTTTATGAGATCTTCACCTCGAGCCGAATAAACATTCACTTCTGCGCCTGAAGAAATGCCAGAGATAGCCATAAAAAAAATCAAGGTACACGCAAGTCTATTACCCATTTTCATAATTTTAATTCTCATTTCAATTTGCGAAAAGCTTAGTTGCGCTGCGAATTTGAAGCTTTCATGGGATTAAGAACAGCGACTCTAAAAAAAGCTTGGCTAACTTATAATATATAACCTAGACCAAGCTCAACCTCAGGGGAGTTATTTAAGCCTTTGCTGCTACCCGTAAGCCAGCTCGGCGTATTCCGAACTGCTAATTACTGGTTTAATTAAACCTAAAACTTAAATCTGGCCCCTATCAACGTTATTCTTGAGGCTTGGGCTCGTGCTCCATTTTTAGGTGCTCTCGCAACTATATCTTCGTTATCTGCTAGATTTGTCATAATCAGATACAAGTCAATTTTTTCACTAATCTCCCTATTCAATGTAAGGTCAAGGGTATTATAGCTATCGACTTTAGTGCCTGTCTCACAGCTAGCAACTGAGCAAGTGCCCCCGAATGAATACGCGGTGGCTGCCCCAGACCATCCGTTGCCGGTGTCAAATCCAGCGCTCAGTGCAAGCTGGGTTTCAGGCAGATCAGGTATCGCCATTCCTGCGCTGACATTCCCCCAGAACGAGCTGGAGAAGGTGTTTTTAAATTCAGCATCTGTAGATGTGAAGCTCAGCCTCAGCGGGAACGTCATCCCGCTCGATTCAACAATGGTTTCTGCAACAAGTTCGAGGCCAGATATTTTAGCTTCTCCCGCATTGAAAGAGTCGCCAATCTCACACTCTCCCGACGCACCTCCAGAAGCTGTGCAACTACCAAACATATTTTGATAATCTGTGTTGAAATAGCCAACATCAATAAAAGTGTCTCCTGAAGCGTATCTTACGCCAATTTCGGAGTTATCCGCTTTCTCTGGGTCAGCTCCTCCAGAAGTAGGAGTGAACCCTTCATGGAATCCTCCATAAATGCTTACGTTATCACTAACATCGTAAGTAGCGCCGAAACCAAATAGAGAGTTATCAGAGTCAGACAGCGTTTTAGGATAACCGTTATCTGTGGCAATAGCGCTTCTAGCCGTATCTACGTACCGTTCTTGAACGATTGTCCATTCTTCGGATCGATAACCAAGATTTACCGTTAAATCACCCAACGTAATGACGTCACTAATGTGGAACGCTGATGTATCAGCGCTAGTAAGTCGATTGTTTGATGAATAACCGGGCATAGCCCCTTCAACTAAAGACCCCATTTTCCCGTTCATCCAATCTGCTGTGGCATACCATTGCATCCTGTCTTCACTATCTTCAGTCTCTCGGTAACCAGCAGTGACATAGTGCATCTCACTGTTCCAGCTAAGCTTTAAATCAATGCCGCTAGACTCATAAACTCTGTTATTGTTCTTAAGCTTTATTTCTACAGCTTTCGAATTTTCTCCGTTCAGGATAGCTACCGCGTCAAGATTTCCTTCATTTGCGGCACCAATTATGTTGTTTATGCCATTCCCAATTCCATATACTTTATTGTTATCAATCTTATCGACTTTAAACCAATTGCGAGCAAAATCGTTTTCATAAACCGTTGCACTCAGTTCAAAGTCGCCAGCATCTAACACATAATTTAGGGACATTGATTCATGATCATTATCCATATTGTCGTATTTCGTCATGCCGTAACGCTCATGGGCATTGTTTTTAAACGATGCATCGGACAAACCAACGTAAGTTTGATCTGATGACTCTTCAGACCACTGGTATTTGAAATTCAGCTCATGATAGACACCTAAGCCCCGATCGCTGTTCAAGCGAAACTTCGCTAAAAAATCATCTTTCCGAAACCCGGTGTCACCAGTTTCATCTTGTATCGTGTCAAAGCCATCGCTTTCCCAAATATGGCCCTCTACAAGAAACCCGTAATTTTCTTTTGAGCTGCCATAAGTCGCATGAGTTCGCATGGACCCGTGTTGCCCTACTTCTTGATTAAAGAAACCTTGCGTATCTTCAGGAATTGGAGTGCTGAGCATATTAATCGCACCACCGACCGTATACGGCCCGTTGGCAATCGCCGCCGGCCCTTTCAAGACCTCTACTCCGGCAAGCCGCCCAGTGGTAGGGAAGTAATAGGCAGCCGAGGCAGAAAAAGGCGCCGGAGCAATTAGCACACCATCTTCCATTAAGGTGATTTTTCCAGACCGATCAGCGTAAGTGCCACGAATACTTATATTTGGCCTTAAACCAAACCCTTCTTCGGGGCGAAAGTTAACTCCAGGAACATTAGACAAAACTTTATGAATATCAGTATATTCAAAAACCTCTAGCTCTTCACTCGTAATCACGTTTACAGATCCTGCTATAGCTCGAGCATCTGCTTGAGAGCCGACAATTCTAACAGTTTCGATTACAGTATTTTCATTTTGCTCAGCATAAGTGGCGGCTGGAATTAACGCTAAAGACGCGATGCTGATTCCAAGAGCTAAAGTTTTTACCTGAAATTTTTTAATATTCATGGGTTACACGTTCCTTAAATGCAGATTTTGTAATAGTCATGACCTGGATGCTGATTACTTGCCCCTCGGCAACAATTCTAATTTTACCCAGACAGTTAATCGCATCTTAATCTAAATGATAATGATTATCAATAAGAAACAGCTTTTTATTTCTATTTATTTATGTCGTGGTGGTAACGCCGTGCATGGAGTACTTAGATGCATTTTCGTGCCTAGTAATAGTTCTTTCTGTTATAACTAAATTTTGATTAACCAAGGAGTTCGAGATGATAGCCATGCCCCTTTTAGCCATATTTGTAGCGGTATTGACTATTCAACTGCCAATGGCTGCGAATGCCGCGTCCCTGAGTGTCAGTAACTTACAGAATATTGCCGTTGCCCCCGACGCTAAGCGCATTGAAGAATCAGTTGGGATACTCGTAGGTTTTGGCACACGCCACACTCTGTCTCTTATACA
>OJFP01000030.1_pt1 | contig 109526 bp, 101 predicted proteins | sample 1594141 | NCBI WGS metagenome assembly OJFP01 (sample SAMN05416843, study PRJEB24817) | seawater metagenome | isolation source: Sea water | place: Canada:Atlantic | collected 2013-07 | reverse complement strand
GCAACGGGTTTTGATCCCGTCATCCGTAGGTTCGAGTCCTGCTACCCCAGCCATTTCACTTACAATTTCCTTCAAAATCATGTTATATCAATTAAAAAATAACCACTATCCTTTACAAACTAGGTTTTGTAGGTAATTTATCATACACTAATCGCTTAGTTAATCATTTCATCATACAAAAGAGTCATACATGATCACTGATATCATCGACGCAATAAATACTGTCCTATGGGGACGTGGGCAAGTCCTTATATATATCCTCTTGATTGGCGGTATTTTTTTCACCTGGAAACTCGGCTTTATACAGGTCAAGCACTTCACCCACATGTTTGGGATAATGCGCAATTCAACCGCTTCAGATAAAGCGGGTATATCCTCTTTTCAAGCATTGTGTACGTCCCTCTCGGCTCGTGTCGGCACGGGTAATTTAGCAGGAGTCGCCGTTGCTATATCATTGGGTGGTGCTGGCGCGATATTTTGGATGTGGGTCATTGCCTTTTTAGGTATGGCAACCGGTTTTGCTGAGAGCGTACTAGGCCAATTATACAAAGTTAAGGATGCCAATGGTGAATACCGTGGTGGCCCAGCATATTATATCCAACAAGGTCTCAAAAAACGTTGGTTAGCCGTATTGTTCTCATTGTGTTTATTTTTAGGCTACGGCTTTATTTTTTCCGCGGTACAAGCCAACACCATTACTGATGCCTTAAACAATGCCTATGGTATTGACACGTTATATTCGGGTTTAGTCATTATTAGTTTAGCCGCATTAATTGTTGTAGGCGGATTCAGAGCCATTGCAAATTTTGCACAATGGGTAGTACCGTTCATGGGTGTCACCTACGTCTTAGTCGCATTGGGTATTATGATTATCAATATTGATTTATTACCTGGAGTACTCAGTGATATTGTATTGCAAGCTTTTGGTTTACAAGAAGCCGTTGCCGGTACGTTTGGTGCTGCCATAGCGAATGGTGTGCAACGTGGGTTATACTCAAATGAAGCAGGTTCAGGTAGTGTGCCGCATGCAGCCGCAGCAGCAACACCGAATCCTAACCACCCTGCAGCGCAAGGCTATGTGCAAATGTTGGGTGTATTTGTTGATACTATGATTTTGTGTACGGCTACCGCGTTTATTATTTTGTTAGCGGGTGGCAGTGCTAGTGAGCAAATGGAAGGGATTCGCTTAACTCAGTCCGCTATGGAATTTCATTTAGGTAGCAGTGGCGCAGATTTTGTCGCTGCCGCTATTTCTTTATTTGCGTTTACCTCTGTCGTCGCTAATTATGCCTACGGCGAGAGTAATCTACATATGTTTAAGCTCGATAACAAAATCGGTCGTGGTTGTTACACTGCCGGCTATCTGATTATGATCCTGTGGGGCTCAATGGCTGCCATGCCGCAAGTGTGGGCCGCTGCTGATATGGCATTAGGGTTAATGACCGTGATCAACATGATAGCGATTGTCATGATGACACCCACCATTGTGTCTATCACCAAAGATTACATTGGTAAGCTTGAACGCAAAGAGACGATAACATACAAGACCGGGGACTGTGAGATCCAAGGTGACACAGAAAAAGGGATTTGGGATAAGCAATAAGCTTATCAACGCAACATAAACATAATCAGCTGCACGATTAACGCCACCCCGACTAATGGCAAGATCCAGCGGCTGATTTTGCTTGTGTCTTCATCAGAGATCCGCATCTTGGAATTTTCAATGACTTTGGTCACCACAAACAAAGTCAAAAATAAAATCACTAAAATATAAATAATCGTCATCAGTTAGATCCCCATGGCTTTTTTCATGACTGCATGCTTTAGTTTGCCGCCTTTATCAGCACCAAACAGCCCAATATTACGCAGCGCTTTGAGAACAGGATTGGTATTAGAAAAGGCAACATAAAACCCATCCATCGCTGTCATCATTTGTAAATTAGCACGTTGCCGAGGTTTTTCGTATTCAGTGACCATATTACCTTCGTGTGCAATGACTTCTAACAGGCACTTAACATCCTGAAAACCGATGTTCACCCCCTGCCCAGCTAAGGGATTAATAGCGTGCGCCGCATCCCCAATTAAAACAACGTTATGTTTGATATAGCGTACCGCATGCATGCGAGATAATGGAAAAGATGCACAATCAAGCACTTCAAATTCACCTAAATCATTAGGGAATCGAGCACGAATTGCAGCATGCAAATCCGATTTATCGGCTTGCTCCGCCAGAATTTTTAACTCATTAATCCGCTCTGCTGTGTCATAACACACTAATGATGCATAATCTTCGTGCATCGGTAAAAACGCCAAAGGACCAGAAGGCATAAATTGTTGCCACGTTAAACTTTGTCCACGATCTTGGCTCTCAACATCGCTGTAATGATTTTTGATTGTGATACCCAACGCTTGCTGCTCATATTGCCAGCCTTGAGTTGTAATCCCTGCTGACTCGCGAACACCTGATTTAACTCCATCCGCAGCAATAATAGTTTGTGCTTTGATGTTTGTTCCATCAGTACAAATCACCCTACCCGTTTTGGCATCACTGCTCAACACGGTAGAGTGAATGACGCGGCAATTATCATACTGTGCCAATGCTGCACCTAAACCTAGTTGGGTGATTCGATTTTCGACAAACACACCTAAACGCTGAGCACCGATATCAGCGGCATGAAACTCAGTGCGTGCAAGTGGATGCTCCCATACTGCTAATCCTGTATAAGGACGAGTACGCATTGTCTCAATATGTTGCCATGCGCCTAAATTGGTTAAAAACTCAACACTGGCTTGGGCTAATGCAGACATGCGCAGATCAGGCGGTTGACTAGGATTAAAAGCAGGTGCAGGAAAGGCTTCAATCAATACAACGTCTTTGTTCAGATGTGCTAAGCCCAGAGCCATTGCGGTTCCAACCATACCACCACCGACAACAACGTATTGAGTTTGCATTTGCGACATGAGATTCCTTATTGCCTTGAGAAGAGTGATTAAATGGCCTTACTATAAGGGTATTATGATGGAGGAGTCGATTAGGTGCAAGACTGTCCGCACAACACTAGTCATTGGCGCAATTACAGGCTAAAATAAGGTAAAATAGTTATCGACAGAAAGCCCATCCATGAGCCAAAAATTATATATCAAAACCTGGGGCTGCCAAATGAACGAGTATGACTCGGAAAAAATGGCAGACTTGTTAGACGCCACGCACGGTTATACGCTTGCGCAAGAGCCTGAAGACGCAGATGTTATTTTACTTAACACGTGTTCTATTCGCGAAAAAGCCCAAGAAAAAGTATTCCATCAGTTAGGCCGCTGGAAAAACCTTAAAATAGCTAAACCGGATTTGATTATTGGTGTGGGTGGATGTGTGGCATCACAAGAAGGCGATCATATTCGTCAACGCGCCCCTTATGTTGACATTATCTTTGGCCCCCAAACCTTACACCGTTTACCTGAGATGATCAGAGATATAAAAGGCGGCTCAAAGAGCGTCGTTGATGTCAGCTTCCCAGAAATTGAAAAGTTTGACCGTTTACCTGAACCTCGCGCCGATGGTCCAAGTGCTTTTGTCTCGATTATGGAAGGGTGTTCTAAGTATTGTACTTTTTGCGTGGTACCTTACACCCGCGGTGAGGAAGTCTCACGTCCTGTCGACGATGTATTATTAGAAATCGCACAACTTGCTGAGCAAGGTGTACGTGAAGTGAATCTGTTAGGCCAAAATGTCAATGCATTCCGTGGTCCACATTTCGATGGTAGTGTCTGTCGTTTTGCTGAGTTGTTAGAGCTGATTGCGTCAATTGATGGTATTGACCGAATTCGTTACACAACATCACACCCTGTCGAATTTACTGATGATATTGTCGATGCTTACGCGTCTATTCCTGAATTGGTGGATCACTTGCATCTACCAGTGCAAAGCGGTTCTGACCGTATTTTGAATCTGATGAAACGTGGTCATACGGCTATTGAATACAAATCAAAAATTCGCGCATTAAAGAAAATCCGCCCTAATTTATCCATGTCATCTGATTTTATCATTGGCTTTCCGGGTGAATCTGAACAGGATTTTGCAGACACCATGAAACTCATTAACGATATTGATTATGATATGAGCTTTAGCTTCATTTACTCAGCACGTCCTGGAACACCAGCAGCAGATTTGCCCGATGATGTGAGCGAAGAAGAAAAGAAAAAACGATTGTGGATCCTACAAGATCGCATCAATCAAAGTGCTTTACGTATCGCACGTAGCATGCTTAATACCGAACAGCGTATTTTAGTCGAAGGCCCATCCAAGAAAAATCCAATGGAGCTAACTGGCCGTACTGAAAATAATCGCGTCGTTAACTTTGAAGGCACACCTGATATGATTGGTCAGTTTCTAGATGTTATCATCACCGACGTATTCAGTAACTCTTTACGTGGTGATGTATTGCGCCGCGAGAGTGAAATGGGTCTGCGTATTGCAGTTTCACCACAAAGCATTGTACAAAAACAAGCACAATCCTTAGGGGTCAATGTTGTGACACCTGCTACACAAGCGTAATTAATTGATAACCATAGCTATCCATCGAGGCATTTTTGAGTAATTTAAACGTTCGAGAAATTTTATTAGTACCAGAAGATAATAAACGTTTGTCCAGTTTATGTGGCCCATACGATAATAATATCAAACAACTAGAACGTCGTTTAGGTGTGGAAATCACCTATCGCAATAATGCTTTTAAAATCATTGGTAATGCTGCAATTAACGAAGTTACTATTGAATTACTTAAACAACTCTATGTCGAGACAGCACCGGTGCACGGTGTTATCAAAGAAATTGACCCTGAAGATATTCATCTCGCCATCCAAACACAACGGGTGTTAGAGCAAACTCGCGACGACGATCATCCCTATGGCAAACAAGTACAAATCAAAACCAAACGAGGAGTCGTTAAACCCCGTAACCCCAATCAAGGTGAATATGTATCAAACATCATGAATCATGATATTACGTTTGGTATTGGTCCTGCAGGAACGGGTAAAACCTATTTAGCCGTAGCCTGCGCCGTTGATGCATTAGAACGCCAAGAAATACGTCGTATATTATTGACCAGACCTGCTGTAGAAGCTGGTGAAAAATTGGGTTTTTTACCTGGGGATTTATCGCAAAAAGTCGATCCATACCTACGCCCTTTATACGATGCGTTATTTGAAATGCTCGGGTTTGAAAAAGTCGAAAAGCTCATTGAGCGAAATGTAATTGAGATTGCCCCGCTTGCTTATATGCGTGGTAGGACTTTAAACGATGCCTTTATTATTTTAGATGAAAGCCAAAATACGACTAGCGAACAAATGAAAATGTTCCTAACACGGATTGGTTTTAATTCTAAAGCGGTGATCACCGGTGATATTACTCAAATCGATTTACCACGCGGTGTGCGCTCTGGATTGCGTCATAGCATCGAAGTCTTACCTGATGTGGAAGAAATCTCCTTTAATTTTTTTAACGCTCAAGATGTGGTTCGTCATCCGGTTGTTGCTCGTATTGTGCAAGCGTACGAAAAATACGATGACCAGCAAGCGCAAACTAAGGCGAAACGTAAACAAGAAGAACGTGAAAAAGCTGAAGCCATTGCTACTGCACAAATCATTGCCAATAATAAACCGTCATGAATACCTCCATCGATGTTGATATTCAATGGGCGTTAACCGATATCGAGCAACCTTTAACGGATGTACTTATCTTACAGACGGTTGAACAAGTATTAACTGAGCATAATGCTGGACAAGGTGAATTGACCGTTCGCTTTGTTGATATCAAGGAATCACAAAGCTTAAACAACGCCTATCGAGGCAAAGATAAGCCAACTAATGTGTTATCTTTCCCCAGTGAACTCCCTGATTTTATTGAATCCCCATTGTTGGGTGATTTAGTCATTTGTCATGCTGTGGTTAGCCAAGAAGCGCTGGAGCAAAACAAAGCAATCAATGCCCATTATCAGCATTTGATTATACATGGCGTGTTACATTTATTGGGCTTTGATCATATTGAAGAAGCAGATGCTGATGTCATGGAAGCACATGAAATTACCTTGTTAGACAAATTAGGCATTGACGATCCCTATCAAGTTGATTAATTTAACCATATACCTATTTATTTTTATTTAATTGAGAAAAAAAACACACAATGAGCGACGATAACCCCCACTCTACGAACGGTTCTGCAACCAAAGGTTGGATAGAGAAAATCAAAGACACTTTTAGTCCAGAACCGACAAACCACGAAGAACTTGTGGATGTCATTAATGAAGCTGAACTTAATGACGTAATTAATCCACAAACCCGCGAGATGATCGAGGGTGTTATCGGAGTCAACAAGATGAAAGTGCGAGATATTATGATCCCTCGCGCCCAAATGATCACCATTGATGTCAACGCGACAGCAGCACAATTAATCCCACAAGTCATTGAGTCCGCTCACTCCCGCTTTCCTGTTATTAGTGAAGATAAAGACCACATCGAAGGCATATTATTAGCCAAAGATTTATTGGCCTATGTTTTTAATCAAGAAGCCGAGCTCGTCCTAAAAGACATCTTACGCGATGCTGTGATTGTCCCAGAATCAAAACGTGTTGATGTATTACTCAAAGACTTTCGTCAACAACGCTATCATATGGCAATAGTCGTCGATGAATACGGCGGTGTGTCAGGCTTGGTAACCATCGAAGATATCCTAGAATTGATTGTCGGCCAAATTGAAGACGAGCACGATGCAGACGACCAAGAAACAGATGGTATCAGACCACTTAACAAACTGACTTATTCGGTTAAAGCATTGACGCAGGTAAGTGAGTTTAATACGTTTTTTGCCACTAAATTTAGTGAAGATGAAGCAGATACCATTGCCGGTATCGTCTTGAAAGGGTTTGGTCACATGCCTGAAACAGGGGATAAAATCACTCTAAATGACATAGAGTTCAAAGTGACTAACTCAGATAAGCGTCGCATCCAACAGCTTAAAGTAACCTTGCCAGAGGAACGAACGTAAGCATGCGTTGGTTGGGTAATGTCTCGGCACAAGCAATATTATCCTTGTGTCTTGGCTTATCACTTACATTGGCATTTGCTCCATTTGACTATGCCTATATCTCCCTTTTTAGTTTAACCGCTTTTCTTATTCTGTTAATGCAGACTCAACATCCTAAACTCATTGGCTTTATGTTTGGCTTCGGTTGGTTTGGAGCTGGGATCAGTTGGGTCCATGTAAGTATCGCAGAATTTGGTGGCGTACCATTAATTGTCTCGTTATTTCTAATGGGCTTGTTGGTGAGCTATCTGGCATTGTTTGTCATGCTATTTAGCCTAATTATTCATAAACTTTCTTCACGATATGGTTACGCGTTACCTCTAGCCACCGCGCCAGTGCTATGGTTAGCCATGGAAACCTTACGTTCAGTATTGTTTACAGGATTTCCATGGTTGTCGTTAGGTTATTCGCAAATTAATACTGTTCTAGGTCAATTTGCTCCGATAATAGGTGAAACTGGGATCACAACATTATTGGTTATTTTAGCCAGTTGTGGCGCTTACATTATATTATTGGCTCGTTCAAAGACGGCTTACAAACTACCACCGTTAATCAAATATAGTGCATACAGTACTTTGATTATTGTATTTTTCAGTGCATGGGTTGCACCACATTTTATTCTCAATGACAGAATTAATACAGCACAAGACAAATCGTTTTCGGTTGGCATCGTACAAGGCAATATTGAACAATCCATGCGTTGGGTACCTGAGCTTGATCAACCGATTATGGATAAGTATCTAAAACTCACTGATACACTATGGCAAAACGATGTGGTTATATGGCCAGAGGCTGCGGTCCCTAAATTAGAATCTGAAGCACAACCGTTTTTACATCAAATTGACGCACAAGCATACGCGACCAATACAGGACTGATCACGGGGATCGTAAATTATGATTTTGGACGCGACTTAATCCTCAATCAACTGATTACTTTAGGGCGTAAAAACGCCAACCTCGACCAGCCTCAATATCATTATGGGCACAACAATCGCTTTGCAAAACACCATTTATTACCGATTGGAGAATTTATTCCATTAGAAAACTGGCTCAGAGGGTTAGCGCCGATTTTTGATTTACCGATGTCATCTTTTACCCGTGGTGCATACGTGCAAGAAAACTTACAAGCGAATGGCTTATGGTTTGTGCCTGCTATTTGTTTTGAAATTGTGTTCCCACGTCAAATACGTGCCAATATCACCCCACAATCTAATGCCATCATTACGGTTTCTAATGACGCTTGGTTTGGTGATTCACATGGGCCACACCAACATATGCAAATCGCGCAAATGCGTGCTTTAGAGTTTGGCTTACCAGTTATACGAGTGACCAACAACGGCATTACAGGTGTGATTAACCATCACGGTCAGATCCAATCACGCTTACCTCAATTTACCGAAGGCGTATTAGTCGATACTGTAACTACACCGACGAGTACCACGCTATACCGTCAATATGGCGATACTATCCCGTTTGGCGTAGCACTGTTGTGGATGTTACTTATCCTTGGACTTTATTTTTTACAACTACAATTACAATCAAATAAGAGAATATCATGATGCAGCGATTTTTATCTTCCACTCAGGTTGCGCCAGTGTTAACCCGTCATCCGCTTAAAACTAAACTATGTAGCCTAATGCTTGCCCTACTCGCCACGACCCATGCGGTTGCCGATACGTTAGTAATCAAAGCCGATGCATTAGTCGATGTAGAAAATAGCACGGTTTTATCCGCGCCTTTAGTGATTCTCGAAAACAACATTATCCGTTATGTCGGCAAGCAAGGCTCACAAACTATTCCTGATGATGCACAAGTGCTAGATTTATCAGGACACACCTTGTTACCTGGTTTGATGGATATGCACGTACATTTAACGTCAGATGCTAATTTACATGGCTATCGCCGTTTAAAAGTATCCACTCCTAGAAGTGCTATTACTGGCGTGAAAAACGCACAATCGACTCTCATGGCTGGCTTTACAACAGTTCGTAATGTCGGCGCTCCTGGCTATGCTGATGTTGCGTTGCGTGATGCGATTAATGAAGGGGATGTGTTGGGTCCGCGTATGTATGTGTCAGGTCCATCAATTGGTGTAACCGGTGGACATTGTGATAATAATTTGCTGCCATTTGAATATGATGTTCAATCCGAAGGTGTTGCGGATGGCCCTTGGGCGGTGCGCACTAAAGTACGTCAAAATATCAAATACGGCGCAGATGTCATTAAGTTTTGTGCAACCGGTGGAGTATTATCTAAAGGCACCAAAGTCGGTGCACAGCAGTTTTCGTTTGAAGAAATGCAAGCATTGATTACAGAAGCTCATTTGCGTGGTTTAACTGTCGCCGCTCATGCTCACGGCACCAGTGGCATCAAAGATGCTATCCGTGCCGGTGTCGATTCTATTGAGCATGGTAGTTTTTTAGATGATGAAGCGATTGCCTTAGCCAAAAAAATGGGCACGTATTTATCAATGGATATTTACGTTACTGAATACATTTTAGGTGAAGGTGAAAAAGCCGGTATTTTAGAAGAATCTCTAGCCAAAGAACGGACAGTCGGCAAACGCCAACGTGATAACTTCACTAAAGCCCTCAATGCGGGTGTGAAAATGGTATTTGGCTCTGATGCAGGTGTCTATCCGCATGGCGATAACGCTCGTCAATTATCACGCATGGTGCGTTTTGGCATGACGCCGATGCAGGCAATTCAAGCTGCGACCATTCACTCTGCTGATTTATTAGGCAAAGCCAAGCTCATTGGTAGTGTAAGTGAAGGCAAGTTAGCCGATATCATTGCTGTTAAAGGTAATGTGATGGCAGATATGACGCTGTTAGAAAATGTCCAAGTAGTGATTAAAGATGGCGTGATAGTAAAAAAATAACATCCTACTATTCCGATTTGATAACTGATTTGTCAAGTGGTCGGGCTTGCTATTATAAGTCTGACTTGAAACAATAGACATAGCTGAAATAAGAGTAAAATAAACAAGATGTTATCACTCAATCGACTCTCTTTTGATAATTTAAAAGGCGACATGCTGGGCGGGTTAACTGCCGCGATTGTTTCCCTTCCCTTAGCACTTACATTCGGTGTGGCTTCTGGTGCTGGCGCTGAAGCAGGCTTATATGGCGCCATTATTATCGGTCTATTTGCCTCATTGTTCGGTGGCACCGCTACGCTAATTTCAGAACCAACCGGTCCTATGACAGTTGTGATGACTGCCGTCGTTACCTCTTTGATTGCAGCAAACCCCGATAACGGTATGGCAATGGCATTTACAGTTGTCATGCTCGCTGGCTTATTTCAAATCTTATTTGGGGTATTAAAGCTTGGCAAATACATTACATTAATGCCCTATTCGGTTGTCTCGGGTTTTATGTCTGGGATCGGATTGATCCTAATCATCTTACAACTCGCCCCAGCTTTAGGCCAAAGCTCACCAGGTGGCGGTGTTATCGGTACCTTAATGGCGTTACCGACGTTACTCTCTAATACGGTAACAATTGAAATGGCTTTATTTGCCATGACGTTGTTTATACTATTTTTTACTCCAGCCAAAATTAAAAAGAACATTCCACCCCAGCTCATTGCATTGATATTGATTAGTATCGTGTCTGTTATCGCTATTGGTGGTGAACCGATCCAACGTATCGGTGCGATTGATGTCTCTCTGCCTAATATGGTATTGCCGAACTTTACCCAAGACCAAGTGCGCGTTATGTTACTAGATGCATTAGTGCTCGGGATGTTGGGGTGTATTGACTCTATGTTAACGTCTGTTATTGCTGATAACTTGACCCGTACAGAACACAAATCTAACAAAGAATTAATTGGTCAAGGTTTAGGTAATATCATGTCCGGTTTGTTTGGTGGTTTACCTGGTGCTGGTGCCACTATGGGTACCGTGGTTAATATCCAATCTGGCGGTCGCACTGCATTATCAGGGTTGGTGCGCGTCGTGGTGTTAATTGTCGCCGTATTTGGTGCTGCATCGTTAATCGAAATGATCCCTTTAGCCGTATTAGCGGGCATCGCGGTTAAAGTAGGTGTCGATATCCTGGATTGGAGCTTCATTAAACGCGCTCATCGCGTCTCTCGCCATTCTACGGTAATAATGTATGCAGTTTTACTATTAACCGTATTTGTTGATCTGATCGTCGCTGTGGGCATCGGTGTATTTATCGCCAATGTGATTACCATTGAAAAGCTTTCCGCGAGTCAATCCAAAAATATCAAAGCCATGTCGGATGTTGATGATAGAAATCCTTTGGACCCAGATCAGCGTAAACTCCTGAATCAAGCTAAAGGTAAAGTATTATTCTTTTATCTTTCTGGAGCAATGATCTTTGGTGTGTCAAAAGCCCTTGCCCGCGAACGCAAAAACATTAAAAACCATGAAGTCGTGATCATTGATTTAAGCGATGTATCTATGCTGGATGATACTATCACCCTGTCGTTAGAAAATGTCATCGAAGAGGCATTAGATCTAGATAAAACCGTCTATGTTGTGGTTAAAACAGCAAAGGCTAAAGAGAAGTTTCAAAACTTAGGATTGCATACCCGTTTACGTGAAGAAGATTTTACTCAATCCAGAACTGCGGCATTAAAGATGGCATTATTGAAAGTACAAACCAATAGTTAAATTTTTGGGTACGAAAAAGCCAGCTATTTGTTTACACAACAAATTAAGCTGGCTCAATAAACGGCCAACAACGAAGACCTAAATGTATTGTACTTCGAGAATTTCGAACTCAACCATACCTTTAGGCGTGGTTATATTCGCAACATCATCGACTACTTTACCTATCAAACCACGCGCAATAGGCGAGCCGACAGAAATTAAATTATTTTTAATATCCGCTTCATCATCACCCACAATTTTATAGGTAATTTCTGCATCTGTATCACAGTTTAACAATCTAACAGTAGTGCCAAAAATCACTTTGCCCGTGTTTTCTAACTTAGTAACATCAATCACTTGAGCGTTTGATAATTTGCCTTCAATATCTTGAATACGACCTTCACAGAAGCTTTGTTGTTCTCGGGCTGCGTGGTATTCAGCATTTTCTTTTAAATCGCCATGCTCTCGTGCTGTTGCGATAGAAGCAATGATTTCTGGACGTGTTACTGATTTTAATTCTTTTAATTCAGCACGTAACATTTCTGCACCATGTGCAGTCATTGGATATAGCGTCATAGTCCTTACTCCATTTTCTTGTTTTTACTAATATGTTTACTATGAAAATAACAGGTTAAATACATCAGATAAAAAATGCGCCTATAAAGGCGCACTTTGAATTAACACTGTTTTGGTTAATGAGCGTATGATAATCGTTTACGCCCATAAAGTCACCTGTGTTTATTTGATACGTTGATGTAATTCTTGTACCGTTGTGACACGAGCTCGATCATCCGCTTCTTTGGCTTGAATCGTTGCAAATGCTGCATTAAGTGTCGTCGTATACGTCGCTTTATTCGCTAATGCTTCTTTACGAATATACACCGAATCGGTAATCGCTTGACGACCTTCCGTGGTGTTAACTACATAGACATACTCGCCATTTTTAAGTGCATCAACAATGTTAGGGCGCCCTTCTGAGACTTTGTTCACAACATTTACGTCCGGTACACCAGCATCATATAATGCTGTTGCCGTTCCGCGAGTTGCTTCTATTTGGAAGCCCTTTTCTTGCATCAGTTTAGCCAATTCAATCACGCGGGCTTTATCATTGTTTCGTACTGACAACAACGCTTTACCTGAACGAGGTAATGGAGCTGAAGCACCTAGATTCGCTTTAGCATAAGCTTCTTCGAACGTATCGCCAACGCCCATTACTTCGCCCGTTGAACGCATTTCAGGACCTAACAACGGATCAACACCTTGGAATTTAGCAAATGGTAACACCACTTCTTTCACTGAATAAAATGGCGGGATAATCTCATCAAAAATGCCTTGATCAGCCAATGACTGCCCAGCCATCGCACGTGCAGCGATCTTAGCACAAGCACGCCCTGTTGCTTTGGATACAAATGGAATGGTACGTGCTGCACGAGGGTTAACCTCGATTAAGTACACTTCACCATCTTTTACCGCAAACTGCGTATTCATTAAACCGATTACGCCTAACTCTAACGCCATCGCTTTAACTTGCGCACGCATCACGTCTTGTATCTCTACACTGAGTGAATGCGGAGGTAATGAACAAGCCGAATCGCCGGAGTGAACCCCTGCTTGCTCAATATGCTCCATAATACCGCCGATAACCACGTCTGTACCATCACAAATCGCATCCAAATCTACTTCAATCGCATCATCTAAGAAACGGTCAAGTAGGACTGGTGAGTCATTCGAGACCTTAACCGCTTCATTTAAGTAGCGTGTTAAATCTTTTAAGTCATATACAATTTCCATTGCACGACCACCAAGTACATAAGACGGTCGAACAACTAATGGGAAACCAATCTTAACCGCTTCTTCTAATGCTTGTTCCATATTTGACACTGTCGCATTAGCAGGTTGCTTAAGGTTTAGCTTGACGACCATCTGTTGGAAACGTTCACGATCTTCGGCACGGTCAATCGCATCTGGCGATGTACCAATAATCGGTACGCCATTAGCTTCCAGTGCACGCGCTAACTTAAGTGGTGTTTGACCACCGTATTGCACAATAACACCAACAGGCTTTTCAATACGGACAATTTCAAGCACATCTTCAAGGGTAACGGGTTCAAAATAAAGACGGTCAGAGGTATCATAATCAGTAGATACCGTCTCAGGGTTACAGTTAACCATTATGGTTTCATACCCATCTTCACGCAATGCAAGTGCCGCATGCACACAACAGTAATCAAACTCAATGCCTTGACCGATGCGGTTAGGACCACCACCTAATACCATGATTTTGTCACGGTCAGTCGGTTGAGCTTCACATTCTTCGTCATATGTAGAGTACATGTAAGCAGTAGAAGTCGAAAACTCTGCCGCGCAAGTATCGACACGTTTATATACTGGCTTGATATCAAAGGCTAAGCGCGCATTACGTACAGTATCCTCAGACTCATTGGTCAATGCAGCTAAACGCGCATCAGCAAAGCCTTTACGTTTAAGCGCACGCATAAAATTAGCATCGATAGCAGCTAAGCCTAATTGCGCCACTTTTTGTTCTTGTAACACAATATCTTCTAGCTGAACTAAGTACCAACGATCGATATTAGTAAGGTTGAACACTTCTTCAACGCTCCAGCCCATTCTAAAGGCATCGCCGATATACCAAATACGGTCAGCACCTGGCTCGCGAAGTTCGTAGATCAATTTATTTTTGGCTTCTGGATCATTCAGATCTAGAATCGGATCTAAGCCATTGACGCCGACTTCAAGTCCACGTAAGGCTTTTTGTAATGATTCTTGTTGGTTACGACCTATCGCCATGACTTCGCCAACTGACTTCATTTGAGTAGTCAAACGGTCATTCGCACCGGCGAATTTTTCAAAGTTAAAACGTGGGATCTTAGTCACAACATAATCGATTGCAGGTTCAAATGATGCAGGAGTTAAACCACCTGTAATATCATTTGCTAACTCGTCTAAGGTATAACCGATTGCTAGTTTAGCGGCAACTTTTGCAATCGGGAAACCGGTTGCTTTAGATGCTAATGCAGATGAGCGTGATACACGCGGGTTCATTTCAATGATAACCATACGACCCGTATCAGGACAGATGCCAAACTGTACGTTAGAGCCACCGGTTTCTACGCCGATTTCACGTAATATTGCCAATGACGCATTTCGCATTAACTGGAATTCTTTGTCCGTTAAGGTTTGCGCTGGTGCAACGGTGATTGAGTCACCAGTGTGCACGCCCATAGGATCAAAGTTTTCAATGGTACATACGATAATACAGTTGTCTGCCTTATCACGAACCACTTCCATTTCGTATTCTTTCCAACCGATCAATGATTCATCGATTAGTAGCTCTGAAGTTGGGGATAAATCTAAACCACGAGTACAAATTTCATTGAATTCATCAATGTTGTACGCAATACCACCACCGCTGCCACCCATCGTAAATGACGGACGAATAATACATGGAAAACCAATTCGCGTAATGACGTCTTGGGCTTCTGCTAATGTGTGAGCAATTTCTGCTCGTGGACACTCTAACCCAATTGACTTCATCGCTTTATCAAAACGATTACGGTCTTCGGCTTTATCAATAGCATCAGCCGTTGCACCAATTAGCTCACAATTGTATTTAGCAAGTACGCCGTGTTTATCTAGCTCTAATGCACAGTTAAGGGCCGTTTGTCCACCCATGGTAGGCAAGATAACGTCAGGACGTTCTTTTTCAATGATTTTTTCAACCACTTCCCAATGAATTGGTTCGATGTAGGTTGCATCAGCCATTTCTGGATCAGTCATGATAGTCGCGGGATTGGAGTTAACCAAGATAACACGATAGCCTTCTTCACGAAGGGCTTTACAGGCTTGGGCACCTGAATAGTCAAACTCACACGCTTGACCTATTACAATAGGGCCAGCCCCGATAATGAGAATACTTTTTATGTCAGTACGCTTTGGCATTGTTGTTCCTATTGCTTATGTTGCTTGATTAAATCAATAAAATGATCAAATAAACCGGCTGCATCTTGAGGACCTGGACTTGCCTCTGGATGACCTTGAAAACTAAACGCAGGCTTATCCGTTAATTCAATACCTTGTAATGATTGATCAAATAAAGATACATGAGTCACGGCAATGTTATCTGGCAAACTATCTTGATTTACTGCAAAACCATGGTTTTGTGAAGTAATCATGACCACATTGTTTTGCAAATCTTTAACTGGGTGGTTTGCACCGTGGTGACCAAATTTCATTTTTTCAGTTTTCGCACCACTTGCGAGAGCTAATAACTGATGACCTAAACAAATACCAAACATGGGAATAGACTGTTCTAAAAATGTTTTGATGGCAGCAATGGCATACGTACATGGTTCTGGATCACCAGGACCATTTGATAAGAAGATCCCATCAGGTTTCATCGCTAACACATCTTCTGCTGGCGTTTGTGCCGGCACAACCGTTAAACGGCAACCACGTTCAACCAACATGCGTAGAATATTATGTTTTGCACCAAAATCGTAAGCAACTACATGAAAAGGCAAATCTTGTTGATTGTTGCGATAACCTTCGCCCAACACCCAAGTGCTATCATTCCATTCATGGATATCTTTACAGGTCACTTCTTTGGCTAAATCTAAGCCTTTCAACCCGCCAAATTCTTGTGCTTTAGCTAACGCTTGAGCTTCGGTTAATGCGTCACCGGCAACAATACAGCCATTTTGAGCGCCTTTTTCACGAAGTACACGCGTTAAACGGCGCGTATCAATATCCGCAATACCTAAAATATGATGTGCTTTTAAGTAATCAGATAATGTTTGTTCGTTTCTAAAATTACTAGCAATGAGGGGTAAATCGCGGATAACTAATCCTTTAGCAAAGATTTGATTTGATTCAACATCTTCAGAATTAGTGCCGGTATTGCCAATGTGTGGATATGTTAGGGTAATAATTTGTTCAGCGTAGGATGGATCAGTAAGGATCTCTTGATAGCCAGTCATTGAAGTATTAAATACTACTTCACCAACAGCGAAACCTTCAGTACCAAATGCAGTACCATTAAAGACAGAACCATCTTCTAACACCAATAGGGCAGAATGAGCCAAGTCAACCTCCAGGTAGGAAAACTAGGTGTAATCATAAATTACACGTACAAAAAACGGGATGCTTATACACTGTGTGTACATCCCGTCTACAGTTCTTTGCGCTGAAAGCTTTTTCCTGTCCATGAATAAGCATTACTTACATCAGGCAAATTAAAAAGAGTATATAGTTTTACTTTAAATCCGTCCAGATAAAACTACAAAAAGATTAAAAACACCCATTTATCACTTATTTCTAGTTAAGACCGACAAAATAGATACTTTACATTAAAAAAACACACTATTTTAGATCAGTTAACTATCTATTTTAGAGTCTATAAATATCTTACAAATCGTTCAATGACAAGACATCCATCATTGAATATAGCCCTGCTGGTTTGTTTATCAACCATTTAGCCGCTCTAACCGCGCCTTTAGCAAACGTCATTCGACTTGAAGCTTTGTGCGTTAATTCAATTCGCTCGCCTAATTCAGCAAATAACACGGTGTGATCCCCCACTACATCCCCGCCACGCACAGTCGCAAAGCCTATTTGTTGCTGTGGACGCTCTCCAGTATGCCCTTCTCTTCCATAAACGGCATCTTTAGCTAAATCGCGGTGCAATGTTTTAGCAATGCCTTCGCCTAATGCCAGCGCAGTGCCTGACGGTGCATCGATTTTATGGCGATGATGCGTCTCGATAATTTCGATATCAGCAGTATCCCCCATAATTTTAGCGGCTTGTTGTGATAATTTAATCAGCAAATTCACACCAACACTGTAATTTGCAGCAAAAACAATCGGAATATGCTTGGCAGCAGCATGTAATGCAGCTAACTGCTGTGCATTTAAACCTGTCGTACCTATCACTATGGGTGTGTTGTGCGTAATAGCCCATTCAAGGTTTGCCGCAACCGCCTCTGGCAAAGTGAAATCGATAATGACCGCACATTGCTCTAGTTCAACTTCCGCTTGTGTTTGCAACGCAATACCTAGTTTACCTGTTCCTGCAAGCTCACCAGCGTCAACGTCCAACATACTTGATGATGACCTGACTGTTGCACTGTGTAACTGTGTTTGTGCGTCATTAACCACCGCCTCGATAAGGTTACGCCCCATCCGTCCGCTTGCACCTAAAATACTGATCGGTAACATTATTTATCCTACTATACATATATTTACAATTTAATTGAGACAAGTATTCTCAATCAATTTTAATTTGTGCCATAGTACCATTTTCAATAATTTAGAACAGTTCAAATTACAATTTGGTAAATACATTATGGAAAACACATTTAGCAATCACATCTTACACTTCGATGATTCCCGAATCCAATCACCTGAAGCAACGCCATTAGCTGAGCATTATGCGATGGTTAATACCGCGGTATCAATTGTGACCTTGTTGATCATTATTTCAGTCGCGTTAGTCGCGATATTTCAACCAATATGGCCAATGCCTGATGAGGGACGAACTATTGCCGTGTATATCGCTAGCGGTGTCACTACTTTCTTCCTATTACTTATTGGCTATGGTTATTTTGCAGAAAAAGCCAAAGGATATTGTGTCCGTGAGCAAGATATCACCCTTTTTAAAGGACTGATTTTTAGAAAAGTGATTACTCAGCCAATTTGCCGAATTCAGCATATAGAGGTTAAACGTGGTCCAATTGATCGTAAAGTCAATTTAGCCAAATTGCATGTTTACAGTGCAGGTGATATTGCCCAAACATTTGAAATACCTGGTTTAGATTTAACCTTAGCTAATTCCATTAGAAATGAAATTTTAGCGCATAAGGACATGCAACATCATGGATAATATCACCCAGTCGTCGGCTAAACAGCAGCCTATGAGTGATATCGACGTTGATGATAATTCTTGGCATCGTGTATCCCCTTTGGCGATTTTGTATTTTATCGAAAAACTCTTTTTAGGTTTGCTCAACAACATTTTCTACATGTTGCCTATGTTTTTCGTGCTCTGGGATGAAATCAAAGCTAACCCTTGGATTGCTGCAGGCATCATTGGCTTGATCATTACCTTGATTACCGTTTTTGCAATTTGGTCATTTTTTGTTTTTCGCTATCGTTTATCTGATGGTACCGTAGAAGTCAAAAGTGGTATATTCGCTAAAAAGCACGTCAACCTACCCTTTAACCGTATCCAAAACGTCAAAATTGAACAACCGTTCTATTATCGCCTATTTAATTATTCAAGTATGGCATTTGATTCTGGCGGCTCTCTTAATCAAGAAGCTCGCTTAATTGCGCTGCCCTTGGCATTTGCTAAGGAACTTCAGCAAGAAATTAACGCGTTTAAACCTGCCAGTTCTATGTCAGATGTCGAAAGTACCTCGTTTGATGAAGATGGTAATCCGACAAACAATCAAAGTGCTAACTCAAACGCGTCGGTAGAAACGGTTGAGAACACCCGTAGCATTGGTGATCTGGTATTACACGGCATCACGTCAAATCGCATTTATATAATATTGGCTGCAGCAGCGCCTTTTGTGAACGATATTTTTGAATTTTTTGGCGATAAATTAGAAGGATTCGGCGTCGATATTCAATCTCATATTGATAATGATCCTATGTGGCAAATTAGTATTTATGCTATTTCGCTGTTTTTGCTTGTCATCGGAATAATGACCATTTTATCGATCATTGGTGCCATTATTATGTTTTATGGTTATACCCTTTCCCGTACTGAAGACAAATACATTCGACGCAGTGGACTCATCACCAAGCATGAAGTTAGCGCCCCATTTTCACGGATTCAAATTGCCATTATGAAGCAAGACTTTTTGGATATTCTATTTGGACGGATCAACCTACGACTAGATCAGCTCAATGCCCAAATTGCCAATGCTAACGTCTCACAATCGGGTACAAACAAACTTATTGTGCCATCGGTGTTTGCCTATGAATGTCGGGATATTATCGCGCATGTTTTCCCAGAACATGGATTATATGAAGTAGCTTTCAAGGCAATATCGACACGCTTTATCATACGCTACATCAGCTTTATTGTTGTGCCTATTACTGGGATACTCAGTTATATTGCATACCATAATGAAGGCTTGTCCGCATGGGTGGTGCTCGTTATTTCGGGATTATTAACTGCTATGGTTTACGGTCGTTGGTGTCGTTGGGGCTATCAATATAATGATGCTTATATTTACATTCGCAAAGGCTTACTCGGTCGTGATCGCTACTGTTTACCCATTACTAAAATTCAACGTATTACGTACTCGCAAAGTTTATTTATGCGCAAAAACAAACTAGTATCACTCAAAATATATTTAGCCTCTGGCAGCTACACAATACCAATGATTGATGAAGATCATGCTAAACGAGTTTATAATTATGTATTATACAAAGTAGAGTCAGAAGCAAAAGCGTGGATGTAAATGAAAGTCTGGGATATTTATACAAGGTTATGGCATTGGTTGCTCGTGTTAGGAATTTTCTTTCAATGGCTAAGCGGTGAGGTATTAGATGACCAAATGCAAAATCATGCTTTGATCGGCTATACCTTATTAGGGATGATGATTTTTAGGATCTGTTGGGGCTTGATTGGTCCTGAAGCAGTCAGGTTTACGCGTTTTGTGCCATCTTGGACAACACTAAGCGGTTATATAACTAAATCTAATAAAGCAATATTTGTGTCACACAATCCTTTAGGTGCACTAGCTGTTCTCGCTTTTATTGTGTTGATTACACTACAAGCTGCATCCGGTTTTTTTATGGAAGATGAAATTTTCTTTACCGGACCTTTGTATAATTGGTTATCTGCCAGCACAACGCCACTTATTGCTGAACTGCATGAAATTGCGTTTACTGGGATATTGCTATTAATAGTAATACATATTTTTGCCGTCATTTACCATCGCTTTAAACATGAACCTTTTATCGTCAAAGCAATGGTGACAGGTAATAAACCTCTAACCAATCCATTCCAACCATTACCCGCTGTACAGTTGCACATACGGGCATGGTTGTGTATTGCTGTCAGTATCATAAGCGTATGGTTATTGGTTAATCACTTACCAGGCTGGCTAGGTGTCGAAGCTGATTTTTATTAATCAGCTTTATAATCATCGTGACAAGCTTTACATGTTGCGCCTACTGCAGCTATACCTTTACCATAGTTCGCGGTATCTTTATTGGCAATAATCGCCTGCAACGATTGAGTTGCTTGTGTGAGGTCTTTTGTTTTTTGTGCAAAATCCGCAGTGTTTTCCCATACTTTATCTAAAGCATGAGTCTTAACCCCACTTCCTCGGGTATCAGCAACAAAATAATCACTAATCATGAGAGATAACTGTTCCATACGCATCGCGTTTTTGGCAATCACCGCTTCATCAATGGGTGCTTTACCTTTAGCCATAGCACCTAACGGACCAATATTACTTTTTACCAATTGAAAAATCGACTGACGAAATTCAACTGCATTGCTGGCTTGTTTTTCTGACATTTGTGCAGCAGCAGGTGTACTAACTAATAAAGCACAAGTTGAAGCAATCATAATATTACGAATTGTAGACATAAAATTTCCTTGTTAAGTAAACAAACGTTATTTGTTCCCCACAATATACATTTTAATACAACGGAATAAAAGATTGTGTTTAAAACATTTATACTCATCGTAAAAAACACCGAGTCTAGGATAAAAACCTTGCATAGCTACTAATACAGAAATTTTTATCATACTAAAGGCGAAACATTAGGGCTATTTAATGATTAGACTGGTAATTTTTTTTCATCTGGTATAGCCTGTCACCGTGTCAAGTAAGGTAATTTGACAACATAACTCATAATTATAATGAGACACTTACATAAACTACTATAAGGGATTAAGCTGTTAGATTGTTTGATCGCACTCTACAGTTTATAAAACACTCAAATGAAAAATAATCTAAACTCTGTTTCAAGAGCAGTTAAGATTGCGTTAGTTGCTTCTACAGCCGCTACTGCATCTTTAGCAATGCCAGTGTTAGCACAAGACGCTAACGCAGAAATCAAAAATATTGAAAAAATCGCCGTTGTCGGTAGCCGTGCAGCACCTCGTTCAGTTGCTGAATCACCGGTTCCTATCGACATCATTGGTGGTGATGAACTAGCAAAATCAGGTAACACTGATATGTTAGAAATCCTTAAAGGTGCGGTACCATCTTTAAATGTTCACTCTAACCCTATTTCAGATGCGGCGTCGTTAGTTCGTCCTGCTAACCTTCGCGGTTTACCATCTGATTCAACGCTTATCCTATTAAATGGCAAGCGTCGTCACCGTTCATCTGTTATCGCTTTCTTAGGCGGTGGTATTAATGATGGTGCACAAGGTCCTGATATCTCAGTGATCCCAAGTGTTGCAATGAAGCAAGTAGAAGTACTACGTGACGGTGCTGCTGCACAGTATGGTTCTGATGCTATTGCTGGTGTAATGAACTTTGTCTTAAAAGATGATTCTGACGGCGGCACTATTTATGTGAAGCAAGGTCAGTACACTGACGAAGGCGAAAACATGACTGAAGTGGGTGGTAACATTGGTATGCCATTAACAGATAATGGTTTTGCTAACTTATCATTCCAGTATAAAAATGCTGATGCGACAAGCCGTTCAGTTCAGCGTCCAGATGCGGCGGCTTTCAACCAAAACGGTTTAAATGTACCTAACCCTGCTCAAATCTGGGGTTCACCTGAAGTAAATGATGACATTACTATCTTTGGTAACGTTGGTCTTGATTTAGGTAACGACAGCGAAGCATATATGTTTGGTAACTACTCTGAGCGTGACGTTCGTGGTGGTTTCTATTATCGTAACCCGCATACGCGTGGTACAGTTTATTCACTTGATGGCGGTTCTACGTTATTAGTGGGTGATTTAACACCAGGTCCAGTTGGTCAAGTCAACACAGGTCTTGGTTTAGGTGATGGCATCAGCTGTCCAACGATCCCAATTACATCTGGTAATGTCACTACACAAGCAGATTATATTGCTGGTGTTGCAAACGATCCTAACTGTTTTGCATTCAACGAAATGATCCCAGATGGTTTCACGCCAAACTTTGGTGGTAACATCACTGATACATCTTTGACTATCGGTACTAAAGGTGAATTCACCGATGGCGCATTAGCCGGCATCTTATATGATTTCTCTGGTTCTGTGGGTCGTAGTGAATCATCGTTCTTGATCTTTAACACGATCAATGCTTCTTTAGGTCCAGATACGCCGCGTGATTTTGCACCTGGTAAATATATCCAACTTGAGAAAAACTTCAACGCTGATTTCGTTAAATCTGTTGATGCGGGTTTATATGATGATGTTAACTTAGCTGCTGGTTTAGAATGGCATGAAGAGTCGTTTGAAGTGGTTGCTGGTGATGTTGCATCATTTGCAGTAGGTCCATTAACGTCTCAAGGTTTTGGTATCGGTTCTAACGGCTTCCCAGGTTTCCAACCTGCTGCTGCTGGTGTCTTCACTCGTCGTAACGCTGCAGCGTACATCGATGCTGAATTACCCGTTACTGAAGATTTATTAGTTGGCGCAGCATTACGCTTCGAAAACTATGATTCATTTGGTTCGACAACTAACTATAAAATCTCTGCGCAATATAACGCGACAGACGATTTATCGTTCCGTAGCTCAATCTCTTCTGGTTTCCGTGCTCCGACTGTTGGCCAAGCTAACGTGTCTAACGTACAAACTAACTTAGATGGTGGTGTATTGGTTGATTCGGCATTATTGCCACCGACTAACCCAATCTCTGTTCAGCTAGGTGGTAGCGAGCTACAGCCTGAAGAATCACAAAGCTATACGCTTGGTGCTGTTTACTCTGACGGTGATATCTTCTTAACAGTCGATTATTACAACATTGAAGTAACTGACCGTATTTCTCAGTCTGATAAAATCAACTTAACTGCTGGCGACAAAGATGTACTTCGCGCAGCTGGTGTACCTAACGTTGATAGCTTACAGCAAGTCAGCTTCTTCACTAACGATTTTGATACCACTACTCAAGGTCTTGATGTTGTTGCTAACTACAGTGCTGATTTGTTAGATGGTGATGCGACCTTTAGCTTAGCGTATAACTGGAATGAAACCAAAGTGGATCGTTTCTCAGATATCACTGGTGAGTTCAAAGTTAAACGTCTTGAAGAAGATTTACCGAATCACCGTGCAACATTAACGTGGGCACAGTCTTGGGAAAATGTCAGTGCATTTACTCGTGTTAACTATTACGGCGAATACCAAGGTGTTCACGTTGATTATGACGCGACTGCTATCACTGCATCTTCAGCGTTTACCGTTGATGCCGAAGTAAGCTATAACTTTACAGACAATGTTGTATTGACTGTTGGTGCACAAAACTTACTTAATAAAGAAGCTGAGCGTATTAATATCCCTGCTGCACAAGGCATTCCAAATAACAACTGGGGTGGTGTTTATTATGAAACATCTCCATACGGTTTTAATGGTCGCCTAGCATATGCAAAACTAGCTTATAACTTCTAAGTTATTGGTTATATAAGCGTTTATATCAATTGTGAATTGCAATTGTCGCTAAACAGCGTAAGGTCACTTAGCAATAAGTGGCCTTTTTTTTGGAAATTTTTATGACTCTTTTAGAGCAAGCCGCGCAGAATATTCAACAACACAACTTAACTGCTGCCCAGCAGTGCTACCTACAAGTATTACAAGCACAACCTGCTAACGGTCAAGCTTTGTATGGTTTAGGCTATATCGCCCAATTACGACAAGACTGGCCAACTGCTATTGAATATTTACAACGTGCTTGTCAATTTTTACCGCAACAACCTGCTCCGTTACTTGGCCTTGCTAATGCCTTTAATCACGTATTTAGTGAAACAGATGCGTTAACGGTGTTGGAATATGCAAAGCAACAATGCCCTGCAGATGAGTCAATACAGTATGCGTTAACACAGCAGTATTTGATTATGGGAGATATAACGGCGGCAACGTCATTGTTAAACAACTTGTTAGCGTCATCTAACCCTGAGCTATTTGCGTTTGCTTGCTTGGATGCAGCCAAAATTAACACTGAATTATTACAGCCCTCTCACCTTGCACGAGCACAACTCTTAGTGGCTGAACAGCCTCAGCACAGCGCGAGTATTCGATTACATTATGCGCTAGGCTTAATTGCCAAACACTGCAAACAATATGAACAAGCAATGTTCCACTGGGATGCTGCAAATGCCTTACAGTTTGCTGAGTGTGATTTTACGGTGCATGACATGGCGAGCTTGTTTGATTCGCTGCTAAGCGTTAATGCGAGTACTTCATTATCTAATGAAAACATGGGTTTTCATGATTCTTCACTTCCCTTCATTCCGGTGTTTATTGTTGGATTACCACGAACAGGTTCGTCATTATTAGATAAGCAGCTGTGTGATTTATCCACTAAATCGCAGCAAATATCAAGTATAGGGGAAGTTGATTACGTGGCATCTCAATGTGTACAGATGATTAAACAACTCACAGGCTATGATTATCCTGAATGTCTAGAGCATATGAGTAATGAGGTCTGTCACGCAGCGCGACAGCGCTATGTTGACGCAATTAGTCAACATCGTATAAAAGCAGATTTTATTATCGATAAACTACCTGCAAATTTTCAATCTTTGCCATTAATTTATCGGTTATTTCCCGAAGCAAAAGTGCTTCATCTCAAACGTGATTTAGCAGCGACGGCACTAAGTATTTATAGTAATGATTTTGGTGCTGCCGAGCCTTATTTTTGTAATCTTGTGCAAATGCAACAATATTTTGAGTGGTATGAACGGATCATGACGTATTTTGAGACAGTATACACGAAGAACATTTATTCATTGACCTATGAGAAATTCATCAACGCTCCTCATGAAGAGTTAAAAAAGATTAGTCGTTTTATTGGCATTGACCAGACTTACAAAACAATGGAACAAGAGGATATAAATCGTCCTCATATTATTAAAACACTAAGTGCAGCTGAGGCTAGACAACCTATTTACCGGTCATCTAGTGCAATCCCAGATGAACTGGCCAAATATTTTATATTTACCGGAGAGGGTGTTACCGATGTCACAAGATGACCCATTTTTATTATTATCTTTAGCCAAAGACTATGCTTTTACATATCTCAACAAGGGGTTGCTGGACTCGTTGACACATTACATTAACATGCAGTTTATTTTGCAAATGGGCTGATAAACAACGCGAGCTGATATCGACTTAGCAATTACTACAATATCTAATTGTTTAGCTGACATAAACAAAAATGCTAGCTTGGATTGCTCCTAAGCTAGCATTTTAAGTGTTAATCGTATAACGATTAGTTAGTCAGATCATCAAAGAACTTTTTCACACCATCAAAGAAACCTTGCTCTTTAGGTCGGTGTTTCTTGATTGAATTACTCATTGAGCTATCAAACTCTTCCAATAATGCTTTTTGTTTACTTGATAAGTGAACTGGAGTCTCGATGACGACTTTACATAGTAAGTCACCTGTCGATGAACTTCGCACTGATTTAACCCCTTTGCCACGTAGACGGTACATGCGACCTGTTTGTGTTTCGGAGCTAACTTTGAGTTTGACTTTACCATCGAGTGTTGGCACTTCAATTTCACCACCAAGGGCTGCTATGGTAAAGCTAAGTGGTACTTCACAATATAGATCGTTTCCATCACGCTTAAAGATTTTATGTTCACGTACGTTAACTTGAACATATAAATCACCAGCTGGTGCACCCTGCTCGCCCGCTTCACCTTCACCTGTTAGACGGATGCGATCACCTGTATCAACCCCTGGTGGAATTTTAACCGATAATTTTTTGGTTTCTTCAACACGACCTTGACCACGACATGAAGTACAAGGATCAGTAATGACCTTGCCTTTGCCGCCACAGGTTGGACAGGTTTGCTGTACCGCAAAGAAGCCTTGGCGCATTTGTACTTGGCCGTTACCATGACAAGTAGAACATGTCTTAGCACTTGAACCCTTCTTCGCACCAGAACCATCACATGGCTCACATTCAACTAATGTCGGTACACGAATTTCAACTTCTTTACCTTTCACCGCTTCTTCTAAGCTGAGGTCGAGATTGTAGCGTAAATCACTGCCAGAACGTGCACGCGAACGACCACCGCCACCTTGACGACCACCGCCGAAGATATCACCAAATACATCACCAAAAATGTCACCAAAATCAGCACCACCGCCGCCACCATGATGGCCACCGCGTGATTGGTCAAATGCAGCATGACCATATTGATCATACGCACCACGTTTTTTATCGTCGGTTAAGATTTCGTGCGCTTCTTGGATCTCTTTAAACTTCTCTTCCATGCCTTTATCCCCCTGAGTTCGATCAGGGTGATATTTCATCGCTAATTTCTTGTACGCTTTTTTAATTTCGCGTTCTGTAGCGGATTTACTTACTTCTAGCACTTCGTAGTAGTCGCGTTTTGACATATTGTTTTTTACTCTATTGGGTTACATACAAAAGCGCAATGGGAAACCCTATTGCGCTTTTTTGGTTCAGTTGCACTAAACATTTAGCGCAGTAAACACGACTTATTTTTTGTCGTCTTTTACTTCTTCAAACTCAGCATCAACAACATCGTCATCATTTTTTGCTGATTGACCAGCATCACCTTCCGCTTGACCTGCTTCAGACTGTGCCTTAGCTTGAGCTAGTTCCATTAACTTTGAAGAGGCTTCAATCAACGCTTGTGTTTTCGCTTCGATTTCAGCTTTATCTTCACCGCGAGTCGCTGTTTCTAACTCAGCAATCGCCGCTTCAATTTTCTCTTTTTCTTCAGCTGGTAATGCTTCACCGGCTTCTTCGATTTGTTTCTTAATTGAACCAACCATGCCATCAGCAGAATTACGTGCTTGTACTAGTTCTTCGAATTTTGCATCAGCATCTTTGTTGGCTTCTGCATCTTGAACCATTTGGTTGATCTCTTCTTCAGATAAACCAGAAGACGCTTGGATAGTGATTTTTTGCTCTTTACCTGTATCTTTATCTTTCGCAGATACGTGTAAGATACCATCGGCATCGATATCAAAGGTTACTTCAATTTGTGGCTGACCACGACCTGCAGGACGAATCCCTTCTAGGTTAAATTGACCTAACGATTTATTACCAGAAGCTTGCTTACGCTCACCTTGTAATACGTGTACCGTTACCGCAGCTTGGTTATCTTCCGCAGTTGAGAATGTTTGACCTTTCTTAGTCGGAATAGTCGTGTTTTTCTCAATTAGAGCAGTCATGACACCACCCATAGTTTCGATACCTAATGATAATGGCGTCACATCAAGTAATAATACATCTTTGACATCACCGGCTAGTACACCCGCTTGAATAGCCGCACCTGTGGCAACAGCTTCATCAGGGTTAACGTCTTTACGTGGCTCTTTACCAAAGAAATCCGCAACGTATTTTTGGACTAATGGCATACGTGTTTGACCACCAACCAAAATGATGTCATTGATATCAGATACAGACAGATCGGCATCAGATAACGCTTGTTTAAGCGGCACTAATGTTTCTTTAACCATATCTTCAACTAATGATTCTAACTTAGCACGTGTGATTTTAATCGCTAAATGCTTAGGACCAGACGCATCAGCCGTAATGTACGGTAAGTTCACTTCAGTTTGTTGTGCAGATGATAATTCGATTTTCGCTTTTTCACCGGCTTCTTTTAAACGTTGCATCGCAAGTGGATCTTTACGTAAATCAACACCTTGAGATTTTTTGAACTCGTCAACTAAATAGTTAATGACACGGTTATCAAAATCTTCACCACCTAAGTGAGTGTCACCGTTGGTCGCAAGTACTTCAAAAGTATGTTCGCCATCTACTTCATCAATTTCAATGATTGAGATATCGAAAGTACCACCACCTAAGTCATATACTGCAACAACGCTGTCGCCTGATTTTTTATCCATACCGTATGCTAATGCAGCGGCAGTTGGCTCATTGATAATACGCTTAACTTCTAAACCAGCTATACGGCCAGCATCTTTAGTTGCTTGACGTTGTGCATCGTTAAAATAAGCAGGAACAGTGATAACTGCACCCGTTACGGTTTCACCAAGAAAATCTTCAGCAGTTTTCTTCATTTTCTTTAATACTTCAGCAGAAATTTGCGGTGGTGCCATTTTCTCACCATTCGCTTCTACCCATGCATCGCCATTATCTGCTTTGATAATATCAAATGGCATAATGTCGATGTCTTTTTGTACTTCTTTATCTTCAAAACGACGACCGATCAGACGCTTAATCGCGAACAATGTGTTTTTAGGGTTGGTTACTGCTTGGCGTTTGGCCGGCGCACCTACTAAAATTTCACCTTCGCTTGAATAAGCAATGATCGACGGAGTCGTGCGATCGCCTTCCGCGTTTTCGATAACTTTTGCTTTGCCGCCGTCTAACACAGCAACACATGAATTGGTCGTACCTAAATCAATACCAATGATTTTACCCATGGTCTATCTCCGAATATAATGTTCAATAATGTCTATACTTTTAATGGGGTTATTGTAATGAGTTTCAATACCTGCATTAAAAAATTTTTTAAAATATTTATGCTTCTGTGTCTACCACAGGCGAATCGTTTTCAGGTGCTTTAGAAACCATCACCATTGCTGGACGTAATAAACGACCATTAATGATATAACCATTTTGCATTACTGCTAATACAGTATTAGGCGCAACGTCGGCCGATTCTTGCATCGACATGGCTTGATGGTGTTCTGGGTTAAAAGTCTCACCTTGTGGATTAATTACTTCTAATCCATTTTTTTCAACTGTACTGATGAATGACTTTTGCGTCATATCAATACCGTCTAAAATAGGTTTTAATGCTTCGTTTTCACGATCAGCAAAACGAATTGCATTTTCTAAATTATCAATTACCGGCAATAAGTCTCCAGCAAAACGTTCAAGTGCAAATTTACGCGCTTTATCAATTTCAGCAGCAGCACGACGTTTCGCGTTTTCGCCATCAGCAACAGCACGTAAAGCGCCATCTTTTTGATCTGATAATGCTTGCTTCGCAGCAGCTAATTCATTTTCTAATTCAAAAATACGCGTTTGCTCAGGACTCAGTGTTTCCACACTTGCCGAATCGATATCAATCGTTACCGATTCTTGAGTTTGCGTTTGGTTGTCATCAATTGGTGTTGCCTCAGGATTATTCTGGGCATCAGTCTTGTCTTGTTGTTCGCTCATACGTCCTCCGCGTGTGTCACTGTAAATATTCAATAGGACTAATAATGGGGATAGATAATGGAGGTTCAAGGGGAAATATTCGTTTTTTATCACATTTTTTACGAACTATGCTAATGTGACAAAACCGTTGTTGTAGATGTTTAAATTATATTATCAAGGATGTGTTAGCTATGTTCACCGGCAGTATGCTCGCTATCATTGTTGTTGTCTTTTTAATTGTATTACTATTAGTGGCAATCGCTGGAGAAAAATTTCCCCTCACTGATACCAAACAACAGATTGTCTATAGTTTAGCACTCGGTATTCATTGCACCACATGGGCGATGTTTGGCACCATATCACAAGCGTCCGATTATGGCTGGAGTCTCATCCCCACTTATTTAGGCATGATACTGGCGATGGTGTTAGGGTTTTACGGCCTAAAGAAAGTTGCTCAATTGTCCATTCAGCACAATATCGCTTCTTTAGCTGACTTTATGAGTATTAGATTCAACCAATCGTTCGGTCTACCAGCACTTATCACATTAGTTTGTGTGGTGGGTGTCACACCCTACATTGCGTTGCAATTAGACTCGATCAGCTCAACGGCACAAATCCTGTTACCCTCATCGACGTTAGTGACAGATAATGTCAATTGGTTTGTGGCATTATCAATGGCTGCATTTGCATTATTTTTTGGTACCCGCAGTAAATCTCTATCGCCAAAACATCCGGGGTTGTTATTACTCGTCGCATTTACCTCTATCGTTAAATTACTCGCAATGGGGGCGATGACTTTGTGGGTCTGTTATGGATTGTTTGATGGGGTATATGATTTATTTCGTCAAGCCGTGGCGCATCCTATTGCTAACCAATCATTATCACATGATTTTGCATGGTCCAACTACAGTGTGTATGTCTTTCTTGGTGTGGTATCGATGTTTTGTTTACCGCGACAATTTCATATGACATTTGTCGAGTTACCACAATTACAAGCGTTACACACCGCCCGCTGGGTTTTACCACTATATTTGTTGTGCATGAGTATCGGTGTGTTACCTATTGCCCTAGCTGGTAACATTATTTTAGCCCCACAAGGTGTCTCGACGGATAGTTTTACTATAGCCCTACCGTTATATGCCAACCAGAGTATGCTGACAATATTAGCCTTTATTGGCGGGTTAGCGGCGGCGATGGCGATGATTATTGTCTCAACGCTTGCATTGGGCATCATGATCGGGAATAACATTGCGACACCACTCTATTTTTTAATCCGACAAAAAAAAGCCACTCATCAACAGATCGTACAATTACATGGTTCGACTATTTTATGGCTACGTCGAGCTACTGTAGTTGCGGTATTAATAGGGGCATATTTTTATCATATTCATATTTCCCAAACGATGCCTTTAGTCAATTCAGGATTTATCGCAATAGCCCTTATTGCACAGTTATTCCCAAGCTTCGTATTGAATACTGCATTACCACGCCCTCCCGTCCTATCTCCAATTTTAGCTATTGTCAGTGGTGCTTTAGCTTGGTTTGGATTGATTTTATTGCCTAGTATTGGCGTCAATCCGTTTTCTTTACCACTGGCTAATGATGAGCAACAAGCGTTTGCTTTGCTCTATTCAATATTGATTAATATTAGTCTATATATGCTGGTTTATACGTTGACACAATTTTCCCCTTTATTTACCCGTCTAGGTCAGCAAAAAACAGATGATGCCTCACAGCAGTCAACCAATGTGACTAATTATTTTATTCGTCAATCCGAATTAGTGAGTTTATGCCAACGCTTACTACCCGGTCGAAATGTCCAATCTATTTTTGATAATATTGATGAACAACACTATGTCTCCCATGAACAAATCGACCATGCACTTGTATTAGTGGCTAACCAAGTAGGGTTCCCGACCGCTAAGTTATTATTTAATGCCATTGCAGATACGCCTGAAAACCGTAATGAAATGGGGGATTGGATTACCCAAACGCAAGTTTTAACTCAAGCTCGAGATAGCGCAGAACGTGCGAATGAACTCAAAACCAAATTTTTGGCTGCGGCTGGCCATGATTTAATGCAACCATTTAATGCAGCACAATTGTTTGCTGCAGTAATAGCTGAAAAAAATCAAGATCTGCGCTTAACCGATGCGACCACCGGCTTAGTTAAATCATTGGATAATGCAGAAAACTTGCTGACTATGCTCATCGATATGACCAAGTTAGAATCTGGCGTCATTACGCCCAATCATCAAAGTTTTGGCATTGATGATATTATCAGTCCGTTAGTTGCTGAATTTTCGATTATCGCCCAACAAGCCAATATCCAGTTACATTATGTAGTAAGTAAACAAGTCATCATTTCGGATAAACTATTACTCAAACGGATCATTCAAAACTTACTATCCAATGCTATTCGCTATACGAGCATTCATCATCACTCCTTGCCTAATAGTAAAAACAAAGTACTGATCGGCGTGCGCATCAAAGCCTCACAAATCCAAGTATGGGTGTGTGATACCGGTCCAGGGATCCCTAAAGATAAACAAACATTAATTTTTAATGAATTTGCACAACTATCACCTAAAACTAACCAGCTCGGCTTAGGCCTAGGATTAACCATTGTAGAGAAAATGGCTCTACTTCTCGACCACCCACTAGCACTTGATTCTGAAGTAGGTCGTGGAACACGCTTCAGTGTTACACTGCCCAGAGTTAATCAAGACTCTTTTTATCAACAGCAACGAAAACGAAAGCAAAACCATGCCCAACCGATTGCTAACGCTCAAGCAAGCAGCCAAACACAGTTACGTGTGTTGTTAATTGAAAATGATGAACAAATTGCAAATGCGATGTTAAGCACGTTTGCTGCATGGGGTTATAGCGCTAAATGGGTCAGTAATAGCGAGCAAGCACAAGCCCTCGTGGTTTTAGAGGGCTTTGCACCCAATCTCATAATCTGTGATTATCATTTGGATTTTGGTATTACTGGGATAGCTGTTTATCTAGCAATACAGGCACATTTATCGAGTAGACATATTGCCGTATTAACGACAGCAGATAGAAGTGTCGATATTCGTGATACCGCTAGCGAGCTGGGAATGTATTACTTACCCAAACCCATAAAACCTGTCGCATTGAAACATATTTTAAAACGCCGAGGGCTTATTTAATCGCTAGCTTGAGGATTCGCCACTGTCCATAAACTGTTTGTACATGACACCCGCTTTAGTGCGATTAATGAGGTTTAATTTTTTAAGTACTGCTGAAGCATGTTGCTTTACTGTCGATTCGGATATCTGCATTTCATAAGCAATTTGTTTATTGAGCAACCCGTCTGCCATATATTTTAATACGATCAACTGATGTGGCGTCAATAATGCTAAGCGCGCTAAAAATACTTGTGTCTCAGAATCCTCTCCACTAGATAAACAATCAACGCCCTCCGGCAACCAAATTTCACCTTCGAGAATTTGTTCTACCGCTGCGGTGATTAATGTCAATGGTGTGGACTTAGGAATAAAACCACCGGCACCTAGTTGAATTGCTTTTGACATCAATGACGCTGATTCATGTGCAGAGACAATCACAAATATCGTATTAGGGAAGGCATGATGGCATTCGACTAAACCCGATAGTCCATCATTCCCTGGCATCGTTAAATCCAAAAAGACAATATCTGTCTCAGGCGCACCACGTAAAAAAGTGAAGGTAGACGACAAACATTCCGTTTGGTTAATATTCGTGCCAAACATTGGGGCTAGCGCTTGAATCAATGCAGCCCTAAATAATGGGTGGTCATCAGCGACTAATGCATGATGCATGAGTAAACCTCCTGAAATGCGCTTTAATGACAAAGCGCATTTTATACTCGGTGATAAGTAGAGACACTAAGTCTTAAAAACGATAACCGATTTTAATATGTGCGGTTGCCGGATCACCATAATAACCAATTAACGTATTATCGCCACCTAAACCTGGTGTATATAGACTAACATTCGTCGGATCGCTTAGATCAGGAGTCACAAATTGATACCCACCTACTAAGTATTCTTCGTTGAAGACATTTTTTAAATGCAGTCCAGCATACCAATTACCATCCGGATGTTCCCAATTGATACTGACATTCATCAAACCGTAGCCATCTTGATTAAGTAAATTATCTTGCTCAAACAATGAATAACCACTGCGATGATAGTAATTAGCATTTAATACCATCGGCCCAAATTGTGTCTCTGCGACATACGTCACCGCTAGGTTAACCGTTCTCTCTGGCGTATTAGAAATATCAAATCGGTCTGAAATATCAATCACAGCATTATCAGGGGTGGTTTCAATTACTTCGTCGAAATCACTTGAAATCATCCCTAAAGCAACATCAAAAGTCAGATTATCAGAGGCTTGATAAGTAACTTCAGCTTCAAGGCCATTGGCTGAAGACGTCCCGACATTGCCCAAGATTTGCTGTAAATCCGTTGAGTTTTCGCCCGGTAGTACAGATATGTATTGGCGGTCTTTATGATCAAGATTAAATAACGTGACGTTGGCACGTAGATTATCGTTCCACTCACTTTTCATGCCTATTTCAATCGAGTCTACTACCTCAGGATTAACTGAAGGCTCATTAATCGTGGCTCGTGGATTAAAAGTACCTGATTTAAACCCTTGTGCATAAGACGCATAAAACATCAGATCGCGATCCGCTTGATATTCCACGCTCACTTTTGGTGTAAAGCGAGTCCAGCTCTCTGATTTTGGTGCATCTAAGACGCCATCACCATCGGTGTCAGTGCCTAGAACTTGTGGTACTAGTGCTCCCTCAGGTCTCACATATCCATCAATCCAACCACTATATGGATAGACATTGGCAAACACTAATCCGTTATTCACTATGGCCGTTTTCTTTTCGTCCGTATACCTTGCACCAATTGACATAGACCATTGTTCGTCTAAATTAAAATTCGCTTGGGTATACAATGCCCAACTTTCTGAGTTATTACAGCCGGTGACTTCTCGAGTTAATCCGGGTACACCAAATGCAGTGCGTCCCAACACACCTAAAATTGCATCAAAGTTACCACAGCTTTCACCATCATATAGGTACAAGCCTGATACTAAGGAATACTCACCATTATCATAATTCGCTTGTATTTCATGTGTGGTGTTGTCGTCTTTGTACTCGGCCGGTACATCAAAGATATCTAACGGCGTATTATCAAAATCAATATTGGTGGGTGAATAACCATCACGCGACGAACCAATATATTTGAGTTCTAAATTGTCGTTAACATCATACCGTACGAGTAAACTCACTCCTTCCAACTCGACTTTATTAAAAGTGGGCATACTCGTATAGGAGTCATAGACACTCCCTGGTACTGGTGCCTCAGTTAATAATGATGGCAGCAAACGATAGCCTCCTTTAGCATTGGAATTATCGGTAGTTTTATCCCAGCTTAAACGGAAAAATAAATCTTCCGATGCATTAAACTCTAAATCTAACCGAGCAGCGGTAAGGTCTTTGTTATAGTTTTCTAAATCTTGATTAGGTAATGCCGACTCTAAGTATTCGCCAAACCCATCACGCGTTAATTTTGCAAATCCAAACCCTAAATATAATTTATCTTCTAATAATGGTGTTTGCCCGGTGAGTTTAAGATCTTGTTGCTTGTGTGACCCTATTGTACCTTCGATGTTAACCGTCGTGTCGCCACTCATTTCTTTAGTAATGTATTTGAGTGCACCGCCAATGGTATTTTTGCCATATAACGTGCCTTGTGGTCCACGTAAGACTTCGATACGTGACACATCCAATAAATCAAGCACCGCGCCTTGAGGTCGTGCAATATAGACATCGTTCACATAAATCCCCACACCAGGCTCATACCCCCAGAGTGGATCTTGTTGCCCTACTCCGCGAATAAATGCGGTTAAGGTTGAATTGGTTCCACGTGATGTTTGTAGTGTGGTATTTGGAGAAAACTGTTGGATCTCAGTAATAACTTCAATCCCCCTATCACTTAACTCTTGTGCGCCAATCGACGTAATGGCTACCGGCACCTCTTGAAGTGACTCTACGGTCTTACGTGCTGTCACCTCTATTCGTTCTAAACCTTGATCATTCGGTCTCTCTTGCGCAGCAACAGTACACGTAACAAAACTGGTCATCAATGCACTCGAAACTGCTAACGCGCAGAGGCTATTTTTATAAAATGTGTGTGATACAGTGTTATTCATTTTGATGTCTCCGTTAAAAAAATGTATATACTTTGTAAACATCTCGCAGTCGAGCAAACTTTAAAGGATTCAATGAATTATATCTGTAGTACCATCGTACTATTTGAAAAATAAGGTTTTACAGCCATGCTTTAGCGACACCTAAAACATCTGCAGTCACAGTATGTTAACAACTTAGTGACATTCATCTACAAGAAAATGCGCTGATTAAGTTTGCTCTTATTAAAATTACTCTTACTAAGATATTAGGTAAAACAGGAAAACGTCTATGTTAAGTCTTTTGGGACTCATTGCAGGGCTTGCGCTGCTGATATATTTAACACTAAAGGGAATGAACCTGTTCATTGCAGCCCCCTTATGTGCATTGTTTGTTGCATTAACCAATGGTTTACCCATATTTCTAGGAGAAGGTAATTTTGTTACTACCTACATGTCTGGGTTTACTGGGTTTATTGCTGCATGGTTTTTTATGTTTTTGCTGGGAGCGTTATTTGGCAAGTTCATGGAAGACACAGGTGCCGCCGATTCATTGTCACGTTGGATCATCACCAAGCTGGGCTTCAAACAAGCAGTATTTGCGGTGGTTGCTGCATGTGCTATTTTGACCTACGGTGGTGTGAGCGTTTTTGTTGTTGCGTTTTCAGTGTATCCAATGGCGTTAAGCTTATTTAAAGATGCCAATTTACCGCGTCGTTTTATTCCTGCTACCATGGCATTTGGCTCAGTCACGTTTACGATGACATCGGCAGGCTCACCTGAGATCCAGAACTGGATCCCGATTAAGTATTTAGGCACATCGCCGTTTGCAGCATGGGAAGTGAGCTTAGTTGTCGCTATCTTTATGGCGTTATTTGGTTATTGGTGGCTTAAACGAATGATCGGTAAAGCCGTCACACAGGGCGAAACGTTTGTCACACGCGATGATGATCCACTCGTCACCGAGCGCAAACTGCCTAATCCCTTTACCGGCTTTATTCCATTGACTGTGGTCTTGGTCTTATCCTTTCTATTACACGAACAGCTAGCACAACTAGCATTAATTATCGCATTAGGTGGCGGCGTACTGACCTTAATGGTGATGAATTTCAAGTATTTTACCAATTTAGGTAGAGCGGTTAATCTTGGCACTACTGGCGCCCTATTAGCCATCGGCAATACTGCTGCGGTGGTTGGCTTTGGCTCAATTGCTAAAACCACCGATGCCTTTGCCCAAACTGTCGAAGTCATGACCCATCTTCCCGGCCATGAACTCATTGGCGCTGCGATTGCGGTGAGTGTGATTGCTGGTTTAACCGGTTCGGCGTCAGGTGGACAAGCCATAGCTCTGCCCTTAGTTGCTCCGCATTATCTCGACCAAGGTGTTGATCCAGAAGAGTTACACCGTATTGTATCCATTTCATCTGGTGCACTGGACTCGCTACCGCATAATGGCTATGTCGTCACCACTATTCGCGCTATTTGTGGTGAAACCCACCAAGCAGCATACGGTCCAATGGCAGCATTAACGGTAGTGGTACCTTTAATTGGGCTGTGTATCGCCATCGCGTTATTCGTATTATTTTAAGGACTAATTTGAGGACTGACATGAGTGATAAATTGAGACTGACGAAAACCTATCTTGCGCGTAATTGTGTCACTATGGTGTTTATTTTTGCCCTATCTGTAAGTACGTTAACCATAAGCTCGTTAATTATCGGCACGCTGACTATCGGCGCTGCTCACGCGCAAAATAATAATGACGAGCAAGTGCTACTGACCACCAAACAACGGCATGTTATTGATAGTTTTACCACGTTTAACGGACATACACTCAAACAAGTAAATATTGGTTGGGAAAGTTATGGCAACCTCAATCAAGACAAATCCAATGTCATTTTGATTACTCATTACTTTACGGGTAACTCGCATGCCGCCGGCAAGTATCATCCAGACGATAAAGCGTCGGGCTATTGGGATAGTATAATAGGTCCTGGTAAAGCCATTGATACGAATACCTATTTTGTGATCAGTGTGGATACCTTAGCCAATATCAGCGCACATGATCCCAACGTAATTACCACAGGTCCAGCCTCAATTAACCCCGATACAGGCAAGCCCTATGGCTTAAGCTTTCCCGTTGTGACCATACGCGATTTTGTCAATGTCCAAAAATCCGTATTGGAGGAATTAGGGATCACTAAGCTCCACGCAGTAGTTGGGGCATCGATGGGTTCAATGCAAGCCATCGAATGGGCGAGTGCCTACCCTGAATGGGTTGATAATGTGATTTCGGTGATTGGCTCGGTACATTCTGACGCATGGACAACGACAGCATTGGAGCAATGGGCTATCCCTATAAAGCTCGACCCATTATGGCAGCAAGGCCAATACGCGCAAGATGCCCCGCCGATTGAGGGGTTAACCGCTGCATTAATGTTTATAACTCAAATCGCCTTGCACCCTGATTATTTTAATCAAGTGGGACAAACTTTAGATCATCAAGCATTACAGCATGCGCCTCTGCATGACATTTTAGCGGACCACAACATCACACAATGGCTTTATACCAGAGCTAAAAGCCGAGCCAGTCTAATGGATGCTAACCATTTGTTGTATTTGGTGCGGGCATGCCAGTTATTTTTAACTGGCCAAGGGGCATCACTCGAAGCGGGATTAGCCAAGATCAATGCTAACGTGCTCCTTATTCCAGCAGATAATGATCTATTATTAATGCCTTATCATGCTCGCAACGCCTACACGCAATTACGCACGAATGCGGCGACTAAAGCTGCAAGTAAAGCCTCTGCACCGAAAATAGCTTATGCATCGCTGCAAGGACCATACGGTCATTTAAATGGCGTATTAGGGATTTCCCAACATAGCACTACCATTGCTGATTTTTTACAACAATAAGGCTCGGTTTATGACGATCAAAATAAGTATTACCACCACGCTAATCGCAATCGGTATGTTTACCACATTTACCGTTTTTCTTGCTAATGCAGACGATGGCCTTAGTAATGATAATGGTATTAGTCATGGTCTTAATTATGATCCTAACAATGTGACCGTATCAGGGTTATCTTCAGGAGGCTATATGGCAACACAAATGCATATCGCGCATTCTGATAGTATTCACGGGGCGGCTATTTTAGCGGCGGGTCCGTATTATTGTGCGCAAGGGAGTATTGGAACAGCACTCGCGCGCTGTGTCACGAAAACCGACAGTCCGATTGATTTAACCATATTAAACGACCAACTCTACTATTACGCACAACAAGAGTGGATTGCCCCACTACAAAACTTGCAAGATGATAAGGTTTGGCTATTGCATGGCCTTAAAGATACAACCGTAAACCGTTTGGCTGCGGATGCATTGTATACCCAATATACCAACTTAATGCCTAGCGTAAATGTCTCCTATATAAAAGACCAAGCATTCGGTCATCAATTTCCTACCGATAAGAAAGGCAGCAAATGTGGAGTGTCGGAAAAACCGTTTATCGGCCAGTGTAATTATGATGCGGCCGGTCAGCTATTGACACATTTATTGGGTCCGTTACAACCCAAATCTACCCAGCTTAGCGGTAATATCGTTAAATTTGATCAACAAAAATACGCTGGAGAAACGGCCAACACAATAGCTGATGACGGCTACATCTATATTCCACAAAGTTGTGCTCAGGGTGACACTTGCCGGTTGCATGTGAGCTTTCACGGCTGCAATCAAAATGCCAGTGCCATAGGGATGGATTATATTGAAGATACGGGATTGAATGAGTGGGCTGATAGCAATAACCTTATTATCTTATATCCACAAACTGAAAGCTCAATGTTTGCGCCGCTAAACCCACAAGGCTGTTGGGATTGGTGGGGTTACACGGATCGCTATTATGCCACGACTAAAGGACCACAAATTAAGGCTATACACACGATGATTAATACTTTTATACAGAAGTTCCCAAAAAAATAAATATCATTCATGTAAGTGATTTGGCATCATCTTATTATTGAGTCACTAAAGAGAAACAATAAACATGCATATCTATGTGGATGCCGACGCCTGCCCTAACTTGATTAAAGAAATATTATTTAGGGCTGCACAGCGCACCAAGACACATTTAACGCTAGTGGCGAACCAATCCATCAAAAAACCGGCATCTGCGTTTATCCATATGCTGCAAGTGCCACAAGGATTTGATGTTGCCGACGATGAAATCGTACTAAGAGTTACACCGGATGATTTAGTTATTACAGCAGATATTCCATTGGCAGCCGAAGTCATTGAAAAATCAGCTATCGCATTAAATCCTCGTGGCGAGTTATATACCACGCATAACATTAGAAGCATTCTAAATATGCGAGATTTTATGGATACCATGCGCTCAAGTGGCGTGCAAACCGGTGGCCCACCTCCCATTACACAAACGCAAAGACAACAATTTGCTAATGCATTAGATAGGATCTTAGCAAAAGCGAATCAATAACTTTTAAGGAAAATAAACATGGCGAAGACAGTTTTTATTACCGGTGGCGCAAGCGGTATTGGTTTTGGAATAGCAGAGTTTTTAGGTCAACAAGGACATCGAATTCTCATCGTAGATATTAATGAGCAAGCGGCTATTGACGCATGCGAGACATTATCGGCTCAAAACATTAGTTGTCGTCCTGTGGTACTAGATGTAACCGATTCAGTGTCAATTGCAAAATTAACTACAACCTTGCACGATGAAACCATTGATATTTTAATCAACAATGCTGGGATTCAGCATGTCGCTAAAATCGAAGACTTCCCACCTGAAAAATGGCAACTACTGATCAACATTATGCTCGTTGCTCCAGCAATGCTAACCCAAGCGTTCTTACCAGGGATGCGGGAGCGCAATTTTGGCCGTATTATTAACGTCGGGTCGATTCACTCGGTGGTTGCATCGCCTTATAAATCTGCCTATGTCGCTGCTAAACATGGCTTGTTAGGGTTTGCCAAAACGATTGCATTAGAAACGGGTGAGCATGACATCACCATCAATACCCTGTGCCCAGCCTATGTTAAAACCCCACTAGTCGAAGCTCAAATAGCCAAACAAGCAATTGAAAACGGGATCTCTGAAGAAGACGTCGTCAACAAAATCATGCTCGAACCCATGCCGAAAAAAGCGTTTATTGAAATCAGTGAACTGGCACAAACTGCGAATTTTTTGATTTCTTCTGGAGCTAAAAATATTACCGGTCAAACTCTCATTTTAGATGGCGGTTGGACTGCACGATAAACCCGCTAACTAATTGGTTAGTTGGCAAAAAATGCGGTTAATGTTACATTTCACTGCATACTGCTCAAAGGAAGTAACAGATGAAATACGCCACCGTTGGATTAATTGGAAAGCCGCAAGATGAAGGCACGCATGTTAGTTTGACGGCACTCACTCATTATTTGCACGAAAAAGGCTGCAAGGTACTGATTGAATCGCGCTTACATGCAGAAATGGATGACGAGCGACTGACTAGCGCTGAGCTTGTCACCATCGGGCAAGAAGCCGATCTAGCAATCGTGGTCGGTGGTGATGGCAACATGTTAGGTGCAGCCCGTGTATTAGCTCGCTTTCCAATCCATGTTGTTGGCGTTAACCGCGGTAATTTAGGTTTTTTGACCGATATTGATCCTGAAACAATTACCGAAGATCTTGACGCTATATTCGCAGGCAAAGGCATTATCGAGCAGCGTTTTTTATTAGAAGTAGATGTATTTCGCCATGAATCCTTAAAATCAACCAATGTAGCCGTCAACGAAGTGGTATTACACCACGGCAAAGTTGCGCACATGATGGAATTTGAAGTGGATGTGAATGGCCGTTTTATGTTTTCGCAACGCTCAGATGGCTTAATCATCGCTACACCAACTGGCTCTACTGCTTATTCATTATCCGGCGGCGGGCCGATATTAATGCCTTCATTAAATGCCCTAACCTTGGTGCCAATGTTTCCACATACCCTGACCTCTCGACCTATTGTTGTAGATGCAGACAGTAAAATCAACTTGCGGGTGTCTAAAGTCAATTCGGATAATCTACAGGTTTCTTGTGATAGCCACATTATGTTGAGTATATTGCCAGGAGATGAAGTGGTCATTCGCAAATCACCTAATCAACTCAACCTAGTACATCCGCCTAGTTACGACTACTTTAACGTCTTAAGCACCAAACTAAACTGGGGCAGTAAACTTTATTAAAAACTGATCTTGCATGAAACTAAATTACTGTATATATTTACACATAATGTATATTTAACCAGTGGTTTTGTAATTATGATCTTAGCACTCTCTATTGAAAACTTTGCAGTCGTAAAATCAGTCCATGTTGATTTTCGTCATGGCCTCTCCGTCGTCACCGGTGAAACCGGTGCCGGTAAATCGATAGCAATAGACGGCTTAAGTTTATGTTTAGGTGCTCGAGCTGATGCTAATGCCGTACGAAAAAACTGTGATAAAGCCTCTGTCATCGCAGAATTTGATATTGCTGCATTGCCACATGTGCAGCAATGGTTAAGTGAGTTAGAATTACATCAAGAAGAATCCCCACATGAATGTGTCATCCGCCGAGTGATATCGGCAGAGGGACGTTCTAAAGCGTTTATTAACGGTAAAACTGTTACCCTTGCTCAGCTTAAAACCTTAGGTCATTGGTTGGTGAGTATCCATGGTCAACATGCCCATCATCAATTATTAAAACCGGAAGCACAATTATCGTTACTCGATCAATTTGCACATCATCCTGAGTTGATGCAATCGGTTAAAACCAGTTTTCACGCATACAAAAAAACCAAACATCATTATGAAGGCCTTTTAGCATCACAACAACAACGCCAAGACCGCTGTCAGTTATTGAGCTATCAAGTTGAAGAACTGGATGTGTTTGGCCTGCAAGAAGGTGAATTTGAACAATTAGAAATTGAATTCAAACGTCTATCTAACTCACAAACCTTATTAGAAGAAGCACAACTGAGTTTCTATCGCTTGTACGATAATGATGACAGTAATGCTCTTTCCTTAGTTCAAAAATGCGTCACTGAATTAGAGCATCTACAAACCCATGATGCGACTTTGCAACCCATTGTTGATATCTTAAAAGACAGTGCAATTAATATTGAAGAAGCCGCAAACGAATTACGTAACTACTGTGATGAATTAGATATTGATCCGATGCGAATGCAACAAGCAGAGCAACGCTATCAACAAGTCATGGAGTTCGCGCGCAAGCACAATGTCATGCCTGAAGAGCTTTTTGCTACACACCAAGCCTTAGCGGCTGAGTATGCCGACTTACAACAAGATTCCGGCTCCCTTGAAGCATTAGCTAACGAAGTCGATACTTGCTATCAAACATACATGCAGTTCACACAAGCGTTAAGTTCATCAAGAACTAGAGCCGGAAAACAGCTAGCAGACAAAATTGTAGCATCCGTTGCACAAATGAACATGCAATACACCCAATTAGAATTTTCAGTAAATTATAATGCCCAAGCTCCAATAAATGAGCTTGGCTTAGACGCGATTCAAATTTTAGTGACCACTAACCCTGGCCAACCCATGGATGTCATTGAACAAGTGGTCTCTGGCGGTGAATTGTCACGAATAGGCTTGGCTATCCAAGTCATCACCTCGCATTTGAATCACGTTCCGACCTTGATTTTTGATGAAGTCGATACAGGTATCAGTGGTCCAACAGCTTCAATTGTCGGCAGTCTGTTACGCAAACTCGGGGAAACGACCCAGGTTATGTGTGTAACTCACTTACCGCAAGTCGCTGCACAAGGACATCAGCAATTGTTTGTTAATAAACTAACCGATGGTTCGACCACAGAGACGACCATGCGCGCACTCGATGGAGAGCAACGCGTAAGAGAGCTTGCTAGGTTGTTAGCTGGTGATACTTTGACCGATACTGCCATTGCAAACGCTCAAGAGCTATTAAAAAAAGTCAGTTAAGCCTATTTTGTGTAAATAAACGGTAATTGAACTAATAAACGGTTGAATGGTCATAAGCACTAATATAGCATTCAATTGTCAAAAAAATACTAACTAGGCTTTTAATGAAACTGACTCCCCTAATATTGTGTCTTGTCGCAACGATTACGTTATCTGGTTGTTCAAATTGGATTTTTAGAATTGATATACCGCAAGGTAACTATCTTGATGATCGTGATGTTAAAAAATTACGCATCGAAATGACCAAAGAACAGGTACAGTTTGTTTTAGGTCAGCCAGTGATCAAAGACAGCTTCGATCCTGACACTTGGTATTACGTGTATGAAATTAAACGTGGTATGGAAGGTCGTGGTAAAGACTTACGAAAAGAATTGATTATTACCTTTAATGATAACAAACTCACTCAAGTAGACGGTGATTTTGAACTTGATCCAGAGTTTAATACTCCGTTAAGCTAGTTCAGTTAAGTAATTATTGGCTATAGCACTGCTTCGCTATAGCCAGATACACTTCCAATTATTTATCTTGTTCGCCTTGTTGCTGACGCGTAGGCTTTTTTCTGTTTGGATTAGTGCGCTTAGGCTTAGTACCTGTCTTGACACTAGGCTTATCACTCGGTTGTGCATCACTTGTTCCTGCACGAGTTCTGCCAACATTAGGCTTACCTGGTCCTGATTTACCTCTATTCCCTTTACCCTTGCCACTATTTGTTCCAGGACGCCCACCGTTAGGATTGCGTTCATTTGGTTTACGAGCACGTTGACCGTCACTTCCCGTTGCTTCAGTACCATCAGGATTAGGTTTATTGGGTGTGCCGGCACGCTCTTTGTGCTTTTTAACTGAACGGCGCATACGCTGCAATGTCACATGGTCAAGTTTATTATCACCAATACCCACGACGGTTTCAGTTTCAACAGGCAGCTGAACTTGTTTGCGTAATGCGTTGACATCATTTAACTCTAATTCAATCCACGCACCTTGTGGTAAACGTTTTTGCAATGATAATGGACCGTATCTGAGGCGAATTAAGCGTGATACTTGCACCCCTTGAGATTCCCATAAACGGCGTACTTCACGGTTACGACCTTCGGATAAAGACACGTTAAACCACGAGTTAATGCTCTCTTCTTCATTGGGGCGCGCGATGATGTCGGTAAATTTGGCAATACCATCATCTAACTCAACACCCTTTTGTAACGTTACCAATGTCTTGGCATCCACTTCACCAAATACACGTACGGCATATTCACGTTCAACTTCATGACGCGGGTGCATCAAGCGATTAGCCAGTTCACCATCATTAGTAAACAATAATAATCCTGCGGTATTTAAATCCAAGCGACCGACGGCAATCCAGCGGCCTGAATTAATATTTGGCAGACGATCAAACACGGTTAAGCGTCCCATCGGATCTGTTCGAGAACATAACTCACCTTCTGGCTTGTTATACATTAATACACGACACACAGGCGCATTTTGATCACGTTTAAGTAGATTATTATCAACACGAATTTGATCTGTCGGTTCTACTCTATCGCCCAAGGTGGCAATTGCGCCGTTGACAGAAACTCTGCCTTGTTCAATCCATGTTTCCATCTCACGACGTGAACCAACACCGTTGTTGGCTAGGACTTTTTGTAATTTATCTGACATTAATGTATTTGCTCAGTTGAAGGTAAATCAGTTTCATCTGCGGCTTGAGTGTCCACCGTTGATGAAGGGTCGGATGATGATTCATCCAACATTATTGGCTCTTGTGCTTTATCCAGTGCTGATAAAAAGTTATCAGCATCGGGTAATTGTGCAAGGGAAGCCAACCCAAAATAATCTAAAAATCCTTTTGTGGTTGCATATAATGCGGGTCTTCCTGGCACTTCTTTGTGCCCGACCACGTCAATCCAATCTCGCTCGGTCAACGTTTTAATGATATTTGAACCTACGGCGACACCACGAACTTGTTCAATTTCACCGCGGGTAATGGGTTGTCGGTAAGCGATTAACGCTAAGGTTTCTAAATACGCACGAGAATATCGAGGTGCACTTTCTTCCCATAATCTACCTAACCATTCGCTTAAGCTATCTTGGGTTTGAAAGCGATACCCACTACCTAATTCTAGCAAGTTAATCCCGCGAGGTTTGTAGTCTAACACTAATTCGTCAATCACATGCTTTATTGATAGTTTAGATAGGTTAAAATCCATCAGCACGGTTTGTTTCAGCCGGTTAATCGAAATCGGCTTATCTGAGGCAAAAATAGCGGCCTCGATGAGTTGTTTCAGCTGCTCATGTTTAATTTTCACCATGCTACTCCTGCTGGGCTAAGCGGACATGTACATCGCTGTATGCTTTAACCTGAACGCATTCTAACATACCTTCTTTAACTAACTCTAATACTGCTAAAAAACTCACGACACAGCCACTGCGCCCTTCTTCAGCTGAAAACAAAGCAGTTAGTGGCATAAAGTCACTATCTCGCAGCATATTTAATATCCGTGACATCCTCTCTCTGGTGGATAATTGCTCACGTTCGATGTGATGATGCGTTAAGACAGCACTGCGTGCTACCGCTTTTTGAAATGCCAACACCAATGCCTGCAGCGATACTTCTGGTAACAATGGCTCTGCGGCGATGTTTGGGGCTGCCACCGCTTTAGCATGAAACATATCTCGCTCTAAACGCGGTATCGCATCTAATTGCAACGCCGCATCTTTAATAATTTCATATTCTTTTAAACGACGAATGAGCTCAGCTCGAGGATCATCTTCTTCATCAACTATCTCTAGCTTGGGCAATAACAGTCGGGATTTAATTTCCGCTAACATCGCCGCCATTAACATGTAATCTGCGGCAAGTTCCAACTTCATATCGACCATGACTTCGACATATTCCATATATTGCTTAGTAATATCAAACACAGGCAAATCGACGATTTCTACTTTTTGTTTGCGGATCAAATACAGCAGTAAATCTAAAGGCCCTGAAAATGTCTCTAAGATGACTTCTAGCGCATCAGGTGGAATATACAAATCAATCGGTTTTTCGACTAACGCTTTACCATTGACAAAAGCTAACGGTAGCGGTTGTTGTACCATATCTGGCAGCGAGGGTGGCCCTGATGGTGAAGAGTCACTCATACCCAATCCAATCGCTTATACAAAAGGACTAATATCGCCAGAGCCTTGACGTAAAATTTGCATCTCATCTTCCGATAAATCAATCACAGTGGTCGGTTGTTCACTCAGATAGCCACCATGAATAATCAGACCAACACGACGTTCTAACTTATCCCTAATGATTTCTGGATCTGATTCAGCCACCCCTTCACCTGGCATAATTAATGTCGTTGACATAAGTGGTTCACCAAGTTCCTCTAAAAGCGCCAGTGCTATCGCATTATTTGGAACTCGGATCCCAATCGTTTTACGTTTTGGATTTTGTAAACGCTTAGGCACTTCTTTGGTAGCTTTAAACACAAACGTGTAAGGCCCTGGTGTATTATTTTTTAATAATCGAAACGCGACATTATCAACGCGTGCATAATCTGAGAGTTCCGATACATCACGACACATCAGCGTAAAATTATGGGTTTTGTCTAGTTCACGTATCTTACATAATTGTTCAAGCGCATTTTTGTTATCCATTTGGCAGCCAATTGAATAGCCTGAATCTGTTGGATAAACGATGACTTCACCTTGTTTGATCAGTTCAACGGCTTGTTTGATTAGTCTTGCCTGAGGGTTATCCGGGTGGATATAGAAAAACTGACTCATATCAATTCCTTATTTAATGGCGCTATCTGGCTCCAATTACTCCATATTGGAGTCAACTCTGCGCTAATATCTAAGCGCTTTCCTAATTCAGTCCAACGGCTAGGAAAATGAAAATCAGAACCTACTACTGCTTTAAGGTTGTATTCTACCGCAAGTTTAGCCAGAAGTGCTTTTTTTGTTGATTGCATATTAGGGTGTGTCACTTCCATGCCATCCCCGCCCCATCCACTAAAATCACTTAACAACTTACGCAGCCATTTAGCTTTCATGTCATAACTGGCCGGATGCGCAATAGCCGCTACACCGCCGGCTTCGTGGATCCATTCAATTGCCGTCTTAACGTCAATCCACTTTGCATTGACATAAGCACGCTTGTCCTTACCTATATAGCGGGTAAAGGCTCCTTGAAATGAGCTGACTTCTCCGCGATCCAGTAAGACTTGCGCTATGTGTGCACGGGTTATTTGCCCTTGTCCTACGCGCTTCATCGCTTCATCAAACACGCCCTCAATACCACACTTAGCAAGTTTATCACACATTTGCTGGGCGCGATCCACACGTGTCTGCTCTTGCTCAGCTAAGCGAGCTGCTAAACTAGGATGTTGCTCGTCAAAATTAAGCCCTAATATATGAATATCAAAACCATGCCAGCGAGTAGTTATCTCAATCCCTGAGATAATTTGCAGTGGCCTTTTTTGCGTGTGTTGGTATGTTCGCGCTTCGACCAAGGCTTGAGTCGTATCATGGTCGGTAATAGCTAAGACATCTACTTGCATTTGATGCGCGCGCATGACTAATTCTTCAGGCGACAAATGCCCATCGGAATAGTGTGTGTGAGTATGTAAATCAATTTTCATCGGACCCAGCTTGGCGACTTATTTGCATGCGTTGCGTAATTGTCACACCTCGCTTTTAAAATAAAGGTTGACATGCGCGCGCAATTGTTAAATTCTATATGCCATTATACACCAATACGTAAAAGATAAACGATTGGTATTTAAACAATATTTAAGACGAGAGCATTAATGATTTCATTCGCACAAACAACTACAATCAACATTTGGTGGTGGCAGTCCCTCTAGGGCTGTTTGTGCGCATGTGTGTCACAAAAAAAGCCCGGTAATACGGGCTTTTTTTATGGTTGAATTTTATGCATTATTACTATCGTTTTTTAAACAAATACAGCATTAACACAAGGTATAGCTCGCGATGACCGATAATTTACATCTCACTGGAAAAGTACACAGTATCACTAATGTGATTGACTATGTTGCCGATCCCCTCGCCAGTTACTTTGATGTTACCCATGACACTTCACATACCTTATTGCTTGAATCCGCTGAAATTGACAGTAAAGATAATTTAAAAAGCATCATGTTATTAGATGCCTGTGTCCGGTTTGAATGCAATGGTTTAGTTGTCCGTGCCGATGCCTTAAACGCAAACGGTGAAAACGCACTCAGGGTATTAGTTTCGGCATTAGGTCTATTTGTTACCAAGCAGTCATCAAATAGCGCTGAATTTACGTTTAGCTTGCCAAATGACCAATGCGATGAGGATACGCGCTTAAAATCCATAGGGGTGTTTGACGTACTGCGACATTGTGTTAATGATATAGAGCATGACCGCAGTTTGCCCTTTGCTGTATTTTTAGGGGGATGTTTTGCGTATGACTTACTAGGGACTGTAGAAGCATTACCTGAGGTAAAAAACGGCGCTAACACCTGTCCAGACTTTGTTTTTTATCTTGCCCAAACACTTTGTGTTATTGACCACAAAGCGCAATCCACAGCGCTTATTAGTAATCTCTTTACTGGACCTGATTATACGACAACGCAAACACAACAAGCACAGCGTATTGAGCAATTAAGCGCGGCATTGCACGTTGCACCGACACAACTTGCACAACAAATCTCATGCATTGATTTGTCCGTTAACGATGCTGATGTACAAGTGGATAAATCAGATGAGCAATTTTGCAATGATGTGACATTTTTGAAAGAACATATTCTAGCCGGTGACATTTTTCAAGTTGTGCCATCTCGTACATTTAGCTTACCTTGTCAGTCCCCTATTTTGGCATACCAACAATTAAAATTGTTGAACCCGTCGCCTTACATGTTTTTTATGCAAGATGCAGACTTTGCTTTATTTGGTGCATCCCCTGAATCGGCATTAAAATATACCACGACCTCCAACCAAGTCGAAATATACCCGATTGCCGGCACTCGTCCACGAGGCAAACGCCAAGATGGCAGTATTGATAATGATTTAGATAGCCGAATTGAATTAAATTTACGTGAAGATTTAAAGGAAAAATCAGAACACATTATGCTGGTAGATCTAGCTCGAAATGATGTTGCTCGAGTCTCTCAACCCGGCACACGTTATGTCAAAGAACTACTCAAAGTTGACCGTTACTCGCATGTGATGCATCTCGTGTCACGCGTTGTAGGTCAATTAAGAACCGACCTCGATGCACTCCATGCCTATCAAGCGTGTTTAAATATGGGTACGTTAGTCGGGGCACCGAAAGTCAGCGCTGCCACTCTGATCCGCCAAGTAGAGCAACAACGCAGAGGCAGTTACGGCGGTGCCGTCGGTTATATCGATGGTCAAGGAAATATGGATTCTTGTATCGTGATCCGTTCGGCATTTGTGCAACATAATATTGCCCACGTTCAAGCCGGTGCCGGTGTAGTGTATGATTCAGTGGCACAAAGTGAAGCCGATGAAACGCGTGCCAAAGCCCAAGCAGTCATAAAAGCTGTGATCCTCAGTCAACAACTTCAGGAGTCGAGCTGATGAAAAACTTATCCGTTGTGATGCTCGATAATGTCGATTCATTCACGTATAACTTAGTCGACGAATTACGCACGTTAGATATTGATATGCACATTTACCGTAATACCGTGCATGCAGATACCATAATGCAGGTATTAAACGATCTAAGTGCGACTCGTAACGTATTACTCTTGTTATCACCTGGTCCTGGTGCACCACATGAAGCAGGCTGCATGTTGGAGCTGTTACAAAAAGTATCCGGACACTTTCCTGTTTTAGGGATTTGTTTGGGACACCAAGCGATTGTCGAGCATTTTGGTGGTACAATATCGCGCGCAGAAGCCGTCATGCATGGTAAATCATCTGACATAACCCACTGTGGTGATAAAATGTTTAGTGGTTTTGCACAGCCTTTACCGGTTGCAAGGTATCATTCTTTAATGGCCTCATCGGTACCAGCGTGTTTATCCGTGTTAGCTCAGGTCAATGACATCCCGATGGCGGTATATCATGAAGCACATAGTATGCTGGGTTTTCAATTTCACCCAGAGTCAATTTTGACCCATCAAGGGAGTCAATTATTGACACAAAGTATTGAATTTTTAGTTGCGCAAAGTTTGTTAACACAATAACTGCACTCTGGGCTGTACAATAAAAGGAACTCAATTGATGAATGCAATAAATGAAACATTAACAAGCTTATACAGCCAACAAGATTTAACTCAGGCGCAAGTTACGGCTATTTTTGGTGAAGTCATGCAAGGTAACCTTGATGACATTCATTTAACCGCATTGTTAATTGCATTAAAAATCAAAGGTGAGACACCCAGTGAAATCGCTGGTGCGGCCCAAGCGATGGTCAATCATGCTACGCCATTTATCCGCCCTGACTACGCATTCGCGGATATTGTAGGTACCGGTGGCGATGGTCATAACACCATTAATATATCTAGCGCTGCAAGTGTTGTCGCCGCAAGTTGTGGTTTACCTGTAGCAAAACACGGTAATCGTAGTGTGTCTAGCCAGTCTGGATCAGCGGATTTATTTAATGCCTTTGGCGTGAAATTAGATATGTCACCGGCAACAGCAAAAATGTGTTTAGACGATAGTAAACTGTGCTTTTTATTTGCTCCGGTTTATCATGCTGGCGTTAAACATGCGATGAATGTCCGCACGACACTCAAAACGCGCACCCTATTTAATGTCTTAGGTCCTTTGGCTAATCCAGCCAAACCGACCCACTCCGTCATGGGTGTATATACGCCAGAACTATTATTACCATATGCCCATACGTTACAGTTACTCGACCACCAACACGTATTAGTTGTGCATGGTTCAGGTCTCGATGAGTTTGCATTACACGGTCCAAGTCATGTGGTTCAAGTTAATGGCGAAGAGCTAACAGAATATGAAGTGACTCCAAGTGATTTTGGCTTATCTAGCTATCCGTTAGACGCCATTGTCGGTGGCTCGCCCCAAGAAAACAAAGAGGCTATTGCTAACGTTTTTGCCGGTAGCGGAGCCCCTGCTCATACAGCTGCGATTGCCATGAATGCAGGTGCACTATTACATATATCTGGACTAGCAGCATCATTTAAAGACGGTGCAGATATGGCGCAAGAAGCCATGAGTCAAGGTAAACCATTAGCAACAATTGAACGAGCTGCAAAGCTTAGTCAACAGTAAGATATAAAATAGTAATTAAGAAATAGGAACCAAGATGCAGAACGTCCTTGCTAAAATTGTTGATGATAAACGAATTGAAATCGCAAAACGCGAAGCAGATTTTCCGTTAACTGCGTTTAAAGAACAGTTAACCCCATCAACCAAAAGTTTTTATGATGCTTTAAACCAGCCGAATGCCGGTTATATTTTAGAATGTAAAAAAGCCTCACCTTCTAAAGGTTTAATTCGCCCCATTTTTGATTTAGATGAAATATTGGGGGCATATAAAGAGATCGCAGCGTGTTTATCCGTGCTGACGGATGAAAAATATTTTCAAGGTACCTACGAGTACTTGTCCTATGTGACTAGTCACGTCGATATTCCGGTACTAAACAAAGACTTCTTTGTTAATGAGTACCAAGTATATTTAGCCCGTTATTATCAAGCCGACGCCGTGTTATTAATGTTATCGGTGTTGGATGACGCTACTTACACGCAATTAAGCCAATGCGCTGAGAGCTTGAGTTTGGACGTGTTAACCGAAGTCAGTAACGAAGAAGAAGCACACCGTGCCGTTGCCTTAGGCGCTAAAATTATTGGTATCAATAACCGTGATTTACGCGATTTATCGACTGATTTAGCGACCACCGAGCGCTTAGTGCCTTTACTCACTGAACTGGGTCATAACGGCTTAATGATATCTGAATCAGGTATTTATACCCGCGCTGATATCGCCCGACTAGCGCCGCTCGTCAATGGCTTTTTAGTTGGCAGTGCCTTGATGGGACAAAATGATTTAACTCGTGCTGTTCGTCAATTAGCTTACGGCACTGTCAAAATTTGCGGCATTACTCAAGCAAAACAAGCATTGGCGATTAGTCAACAACCCGTGTCTTATATGGGACTTATTTTTGCAGCACAATCCAAGCGCAGTGTCACATTAGCACAAGCACAACACATCGTTGATGTTGCACCGTTTAATTATGTTGGTGTGTTTGTAAATGAAACCATTGAGACGATTGTTGCGTATGTAAAAGAGTTACAATTATGTGCAGTGCAATTACATGGCGATGAAGATCAAGATTTTATCACGCGTTTACGCGGTCAACTCCCAGAATATTGTCAAATTTGGCTAGCTTTAGGCGTCAGCGAGGCACTTCCTTCTTTGTTATATACAGATGTTGATATGATCTTATTGGATTGCCAAGTGACCAGCGCTGGTCACACTGAAAAAGGCGGCACTGGACAACAGTTTAATTGGTCTATATTGGCCGATATTGAAGATAAATCTCGCATTGGTTTGGCCGGCGGATTATCTCCAGAAAATATTACACAAGCGCTAGCTACAGGCGTTAGTCTGCTAGACGTTAATTCAGGTGTCGAAAGTGCACCGGGTGATAAATCACTTTCACACATCACTCAATTGTTTTCACAATTGCGCACCTATTAATCGAGTGAGAAATTATGAACCATTTAGAAAGTAAGTTTGGCGATTTTGGTGGTATGTATGTACCAGAGTTATTGATCCCAGCATTAGACCAACTAGAACAAGCATTTATCGATGCTCAAACCGATCCGGAATTTCAACAAGAATTCATGGGGTTACTCAAAGATTATGCGGGCCGTCCTACTGCGATGACGTTATCGCGTAATTTAGTGTCCAATCCGCTAGTTAAATTGTATCTTAAACGTGAAGATTTATTACACGGTGGCGCACACAAAACCAATCAGGTTTTAGGACAAGCGTTACTCACTAAACGTATGGGTAAAACCGAAGTCATTGCCGAAACTGGCGCTGGACAACATGGTGTTGCTACTGCGTTGGCATGTGCATTGCTCGGCTTAAAAGCCCGCATTTACATGGGTGCCAAAGACATCGAACGTCAATCACCCAATGTATTTCGTATGCGTTTAATGGGTGCCGAAGTGATTCCAGTTCATGCCGGTTCTGGTACGTTAAAAGATGCCGTTAATGAAGCCATGCGTGATTGGTCTGCTAATTATGACAAAGCACACTATTTATTAGGCACCGCAGCAGGGCCTCATCCGTTCCCAACCATCGTACGTGAATTTCACCGTATGATTGGTGAAGAAACGCGTGCGCAAATCATGGAAAAAGAAGGTCGTTTACCTGATGCAGTAGTGGCTTGTGTCGGTGGAGGTTCAAATGCCATCGGTATGTTTGCTGATTTTATTGATGAGCCTTCAGTTCGCTTAGTTGGCGTAGAGCCCGCAGGAAAAGGCCTACACACTCATGAGCATGGAGCCACTATTTGTACCGGCAGCAAAGGTATTTTACACGGTGCATTTAGTTATATTATGCAAGATAAAGATGGCCAGATCGAAGAGTCTTATTCTGTATCAGCTGGATTAGATTACCCAGCAGTTGGACCACAACATGCCTACCTATCCGATATTGGTCGTGCAGAATACGTTGCAGCGACGGATGATGAAGCATTGAATGCATTTAAATTACTTGCACGAAAAGAAGGTATTATTCCGGCTCTTGAATCATCTCACGCGATTGCACATGCATTGAATATGGCGGATGAAGCAACTGAAGAAACCATTATCGTGGTGAATTTATCAGGTCGTGGCGATAAAGATTTAGCGCACGTGACCAGCATTTTAGGAGATGATATTTAATGGCTCGTTATGAAACTATGTTTAGTCAACTAGACGCGAAAAACGAAGGGGCGTTTGTTCCGTTTGTGATGCTTGGTGATCCCGACCGTGCTACGTCCATTAAAATCGTGCAAACGTTAGTGGATAATGGTGCCGACGCACTAGAACTAGGCTTTCCTTATTCTGATCCCATTGCCGATGGTCCAACGATTCAAGCCGCAAGCATACGCGCTTTAGATAACGGCAATACGCCGGGTGAATGTTTAGAAATTATTGCGCAAATCCGTCATGATAACCCAGAAATCCCGATTGGATTATTACTATACTCTAACTTAGTGTTAGCGCGTGGCATTGAACATTTTTATGCCCAAGCCAAAGCCAGTGGTGTGGATTCAATTTTAATCGCCGACGTACCATTACGTGAAGCACAACGCTTCATTGATATGGCAAAGGCCTATGAAATTGATCAAATATTAATTGCGCCACCTAATGCGACTGAAGAAACCCTCACCGCGATAGGCAAGTTATCTAGTGGCTATACGTATTTACTGGGTCGTGCAGGTGTGACGGGTGCTGAAACAGCGGCAGAAACACCAGCAAGTGAGCTGATTGAAAAATTAGCTAAATATAAAGTTGCACCACCATTATTGGGTTTTGGTATTTCCACACCTGAACAAGTAGCACATGCGATTGCATCAGGTGCAGCTGGCGCTATTTCTGGTTCAGCAACAGTAAATATCATAGCTAAATATCTAGATGACACCCCAACAATGTTGCAATCATTAGGTGAATTCGTCCATAACATGAAAGCCGGTACTGCTAAATAATAGCAACCGGCATGTCCCAGATAAGGAAAATAAGCCATGTGGTATAGCATAGTTGCAGAAGATAAACCGGGGACGTTAGACGCACGTTTAGCGGCTCGCCCGGCACATATAGCGCGTTTAGAAGCCCTCAAAGCTGACGGGAAATTGTTTGCCGCGGGTCCGAACCCTGCGATTGATTCAGCAGATCCTGGTCCCGCTGGTTTTACAGGTTCATTAATCATTGCAGAATTTGATTCATTAGTTGCTGCGCAAGCTTGGGCAGATGTTGACCCCTACATTGAAGCGGGTGTGTATGCAAAAGTGGCGGTTAAACCCTATAAAAAAGTATTGCCTTAACACTACTTAAGACAACACTTTTGGCCTCTCATATCAAGCGCTAGTTCACTACTGCATAGCGCTTGTTTCTCCTGTAGCTCGTTCGTGTCATTAAGTCTAATCTAAGCCTTAACTACACTTGGAACTGGTTCATCAACGTTTTCAAATGCGCTGAACGCTCGGTCAACATCTGTGCTGACTCAAGAATTTCATGTGATGATTGCGCCGTTTTTAACGATAGCTCTTGTATGTTATTTACTTTACGATTTATTTCAGAAGCAACCGTACTTTGCTGACTTGATGCTGTTGCAATTTGAATCGACATATTATCAATTTGCGACACACTACTGGTAATATTAGATAACGAGTTACCGGCTTCTTCTGCCGATTTCACAGCTTTCAACGCTTCATTTTTACTCGTTTCCATTTTTTCAACCGCATTTTTGGTGGATTCTTGCAATCGGTTAATCATGGTTTGTATTTCTACCGTCGACTCTTGTGTCCGCCCAGCTAGCGCACGCACTTCATCTGCTACTACGGCAAACCCTCGACCTTGCTCACCTGCTCTCGCCGCTTCAATTGCAGCATTCAGTGCAAGCAAATTCGTTTGTTCTGCAATCCCTTCAATTGTATCGGTCACCTTACGCATCGCAGTGCTGTCTTCTTCTAATTGAGTAATCACTCCGGCTGCATTTCCTACATCCCCCGCTAACGTCTCAATAGATTTAATCGTACCCAATACAATACCTTGCCCATCATTCGCTGTCTGGCTAGTCGCATTAGCTGCTGAGGCGGCTTCTTTGGAGTTGTTGGCCACTTCTTGTACTGACATTTCCATTTCATTCATCGAGGTCGCAATCATGGTTGTCGCTTCTTTTTGCGTGGAAATATCGTTGGTAGCACGATTTGCTTCTTCGGTCATGGCGACAATCTGTTGATCCATATCGGCAACATTAGTTTTAACATCAGCCACGGTGCGTTGCAGTTTAGAGACAAATTGATTAAATAACCCTGAGATTTCCCCAAATTCATTTTTTGCTTCATAACGCATGCGCTTGGTTAAATCTCCATTACCATTAGCAATATCTGTGAGCATTTCTTTAAGCTGTTCTATCGGCTCATAGATGGCACTGCTCATCCCGATGATAAATAATAATGCGACGATACTACTCACCGCAGCGATGCTGACAAAGGTAATCGTTTGATTGACACCTGAAACATTAGTCTTGGCAACATCAATACTATGACTGGCTAAATCAGTTACTTGCTGTGCACTCTGTAACGTATCACTCAAACGTTCTGATATTTGCGTTACGGAGGCTTGAACATCTTTACCTACTGTTGCTGTTTGTTCTAACTCTTGCGTCAAAGTGCGCAATCTCGGTAACATTTCACGGCGCAGTACTTCATAAACATCTTCAATGTCGATCAATAATAATTCAGCATCTATCTCCCCATCACTTTCGCCAATAACTTCTGAAAATGTAGTTACAGCATTAGATAAACCCTTTTGGATTTGTTTCAAATCGGCTGCGCTGATAGTTAAATTATCAGTGACTTTGTCACGCATGTCCTCTGAAACATGTTCTGCTAATTTAGCTGATTGAGAAGTCCGTGCTGTAACTGTCAACATTGATTGATTTATCTGGTCGGAACTTTCAACGCTTTCGGTAATGTCATCACTTAACAATGATAATTGCCACACGGAAAATACGCTTATGCCGCTCAATGCTATAAATGTAATAAATAACAATAGTCTAAGTAAATATTTAATCGAGTAATTACTCAACATCTGATTCATGAATGAAGATTGCATAGCTTGCATATTGATACCTCTTAAAAATGGCTAGATGGTTATACGCTAGTTTTTTCAAATAGCGATACAGCTTTGTTCATCTCTTTAAGCAGAGGTAAATTCGCTTTGAATAACACATGTAAATCTGAATCAGTGACCTTTCCGCTAGAAATGCCTTCTAGAGTAGGCTTCAGCTTTACCCAGAGCTGTTCGACCACGGCCAGTTGAGCTAAGATTTGCGGTTGTGAATTACTCGGTAATTCAAGATCAGCATTACCTGATTTTAATCCTTTTAAGGTACGGTCAAATAGACTAATCGTTGAACGCAATTTGGCTTGATTTTCAGAAGACTCATGCCCTAATGCTATCAATATGGATTCTTTAGACATTTTTTGGGTCAACATACGTTGCTTGCCCGCAAGATTAATAACAATACCACTCGCTTTACCTGTCGCTTTGCGGGCTTCTTTTTCATAAAGTCTAACAACAGTATTACTGTTTTTTAATAACGGGAGATTTAAGGTTGCTATTTCAGCAATATCTACCTCTCCAGCTGCTGCGGCAATCGTGAGCGGTTTAAATTCTTTCCATAACTGAGTGACTCGCCCCAATACTTTAATAATGGTTTTACTATCTGCAGCGAGTAGTTTCAAGCTCGCGTCACCATTGACTAAACCATTCAAGGTTTTATCAAATAATGCGACTGTTTGAGCTAAGGCTGTCTGATTTTGTGTGGTGTTAATGCCTTTGGCAATAAACAACATTTCTTTGGACATTTTTTGGGTCAACATACGCTGTTTACCCGATTGATTGAGAATGTTAGCGTAGTCTTCAGGAGTTTTTGCAAAAGCTTGAGTAGCGAGCATCATTAAACATAACGACAAGCAAAGAGTATGAGAAATCAATAGCGATTTTTTCGATGGTGCGATAAGAAAGGGGGTCATAAAAATACCTAATTATTTTTAAGCTAAAAGTGATCATGAAAGATAAATCCCTTTTTCCTTTCGTATGCAAAAAATCTTGCTATGATATTTATCGTCAAAGTAACGATTTACTGAATGATTATTTACCGTTTTATCCTTACTATTGACTTTTTATTGACTTTTGTTGAACCATGGCACCACAGGAACTGAGTATTAATGGACATTTTTATTGAAGAAGGCGTGTATTTAAGCGATAGCAGTATTGAATTGCAAGCCATGCGTGCACAAGGTGCTGGCGGGCAAAATGTGAACAAAGTTTCCTCTGCTATTCATTTAAAGTTTAATATTCATGCTTCAAATTTGCCGTTTAGGTATAAGCAGGGATTATTAAAGAGACAAGATTCGCGCATAACAGACGAAGGCATTCTAGTACTAAAAGCCCAGAATCATCGCACCCAAGAAGCCAATAAACGCGATGCGATTGAACGCTTGGTACACTTGATCCGCAACGCCGGTATCGTGCAGTTACCGCGTAAAGCGACCCGACCGAGTCGTTCTTCCGTACGTAAACGCCTTAATACTAAAACCAAGCACGGCTTACAAAAGCAATTACGTGGCAGAATTGATATGGACTAGGCGCACTGCCTAGCCCACTGTTGGTTGGTATTGTGCGTAAACATATCTGTTACGACCTTAGAGCTTAGTCGCCACTTCAGGTAACACAACCACCTCAATTTTATTTTTCTCGGTTAAATACTCACGCGCTAATCGGGTCAACACTTCTGGCGTGATCTGCGCATATATAGCTGGTTGAGCTTCAAAACGTGCAAAACTATCCGAACGAGTATGCATAACTTTAAGACGAGATAACCAAAACGAATTTTGCTCTTTCGCTGTTTTCCAATTGGCGAGCATCGGCTCGATGGCCCGTTTTACTTCATCAGCAGTAATATTACCTGGCGTTTTTAGCCCAGCAATTAATGCATCATAAGTGGATTGCACAAGTGTAATTTGGTCTGGTGTTGTCAACGTATCGAGTAACAACATACCATCGCCTTTAATCGAATTAGAACCAAACGCGCGTGCTGAAGGCGAATAAGCAGCTCCTAATTGTTCGCGGATCACATCTTGTACTTTTAGTTGCACCACTGCACCTAAAATTTTCAATTGTAAGGCTTTAGTCAAATCTTGATTATCCGTTGTCTTAAAATATCGTGTCACTGAAGCATTCTCAGGGTTACCGGCATGATATAGGGTAAATTCAGAACCCGTTTGTAACGCGATATCCGTTAACCAATTATGTTGAGGCGCCGCCACTTGAATAGGAAGACTACCTAGCGTAGCGGCAACCTCTGCCACAATTTCAGTAACGTCCACATCGCCAACAACTGTTACCATTAACGGCCCTTGTTGTAACGCTTGGTCTAAAATCGGTTTAAGCTCGGTAAAATCACGTTGTAAAATTGCCTCAGTAGGTGCTGAACCAATCCGATAATCATTGCCATAAATGGCATTGACCACTTCGTAGCTTTTTACCGCTGCGATGGTATTTTTGCGTTGCTTTGCCCCCTGCTCTACATTTTTTCTAAATAATGGCAGTACGGAGTCACTATAACCAGGGTCGGTCATATACGCGGTAATCAATTGCAGCTGTGTCTTGAGTGTGTCATTTGAGGTGCTAAACGTCCCGCCGTAACTGTTAAAATCAGCGTTGAAATTCAACGATACATTTTTATCCGACAGTAATTCACGCAGTTCATTGACTGAGTGTTTACCCAAACCGCCTACGATATAGAAATTATACAAATCCTGCATGCCGGCTTGCTCTCGAGTCAGCGTTTTGATGCCATCGCCATAAGACACATCTATGAGGACCTTTTCTTGTGCTAGATCCGTACTTTTTACGTTTAAGCGCACGCCATTAGTAAATGTGTAAGAATAATAATCGTAAGCTTCATTATAGCTTTCCGCTTTGACAGTACCTGGCTGACCAAATTCAGTGTAGGCAAACTTCGCCACTTCTTTTTCGACATTGGCTTGAATTGGTAACGTCATCGCTTGCTGATAGACCGCAATGATCTGCTCAGTACTAGGAAGCGCTTGAGCCTGTTGTGAAAACTGCATAAAAATGGTCGGTTCAACACGCATAAATTGCCTGCGTAACACCGTATTTATTTCCTCAGCACTGAACGTTGCCATCAGTTCTTGAAAAATATCTAGGGATTGTGAAGACTCGTTTAACACCCCATTAAGTGGAATATTCGACAACACCGCATTGGCCAGCGAGCCACTAGGAATAGTTGCTTCAGATTGTGCAGCAGTCACTAATGCGTTTCGCGTTGCTTTGACTTCACGAATCAACTCTTGTTCTGAAATCCCAAACTCCATGATTTTACGGATCTCAACCACCAAAGTGGTTAACGATTCGGCCCATTTCTCCGGCTGGGTTTGTGCAATGACTTGGGTTAGATCAAGTTGATTAAAGGTAAAACTATGGGAGCTCCCCACACCTTCAAACGGCGCATTTCCGGCTAGCACCAAGCTGTTTAAACGATAACTGAGTATGCCATTAGCTATTTGTTCTACAAAATCTTTACGGCGATTGAGGATCGTATCAGGGGTTAATTGTTCAGGTGTGACATAAAAAAGATTCACTTGTGTGGGTAAATTAGGGCCACTAAAACTAGCTACCTCAAGACTATCATTGACATTGAGCATTCCAGCATCAAATTTAGTCGGCGCTTGTGCGTTTTGCCAATCAGCAAATACTTTTTCAATTTTGGCTTGCATGTCATCAGCATCAATATCACCAGCAATAATTAACTGCGTGTTAGCAGGAAAATAATGCGTCGCATAAAAGTCGCGAACGGCGGGTGCAGAAAACCGGGCAATTGTCTCCAATGAACCAATCGGAAAACGATTGATATATTCAAGACCATCCGTCCACTCTTGCAACGACGCTTTATAAGCATCCATATAGATGTTGTTGCGGGACTCATATTCAGATTTAACAACAGGGATCTCAGCGCTGACCGCATCATCCGTAATCGTTAAATTACTGGCTGTTTCGCGCATTAAAAATAACGCCGTATCAATGGTCTCGACATTATTATTGGGTAAATCGAGTTTATAAATGGTTTCTTCAAATCCAGTACTCGCATTGGTGTCAGCGCCAAACTTCAGACCATAGCGTTCTAAAATCGCAATCATTTCACCTTCAGGCACATTGGTAGAACCATTAAATGCCATGTGCTCTAAAAAATGGGCAATCCCAGCGTCATTAGGTGTTTCGTACATACTACCAACGCCCACACGCATGCGCACTACGACTTCATTTTTAGGTGTTTGATTAGGAATAATGAAATAGCGTAAGCCATTGCCTAAGACGCCTTCTTGGATCCGAGGTGACGTCGTTAATGCTGTTTGTGGGGTAAACGTACCCGCTTGCCATTGCGCTAATGGGGAAAGCCCTACAGAGGGAGATGGAGTTTGTGCACACGCAGCAAGTACAGCAACACTAATAAAAACAGTGCCAATCACTTTGAATTTCATTTACTATCCTTTTAATGAATTTTAATCCACTGTAGCATAGAATATTAAAATAATTCAGTCTGCATTCAGATAAAGAAATTATAATTGAGCATCGGTTAAATCACCTTTTATTAGGAAAAAATACTATGTACCCTAAGTGGTTGAGCACTCCATCGCAGTGCTATACAGCATTGATGTCTTGGTCAGTAGCCAAAACGCTAAAAGGCGTATTACTTGTTGCTGGATTTTCCTTGGGCTGCAGCACCCTAGCCTATGCTCAGTCTGCTAATTCGAATACATCTACCACCAACGCAGAGCCTAAAGTCAATCAACAACAAGCGATTGCAAAAGCCAAACAATCGGTTCAAGGTAAAGTATTAAAAGTGGATCGAAATAAAGAACACTATCGCGTCAAAATGCTGAATCAAAAAGGTCGTGTTATTTCCGTCAATGTGAATAAACAATCAGGCAAAGTTATGCCTAAAACATCGGAAAAAGCCCAGCCGAAAAAAGACAAGGATTAGTATATGCGTATATTGTTAGTTGAAGACGACAGTCAATTGTTGATCCAACTTGATCAGTTATTACAGTCACATGGCTTTAGTGTTGATTTAGCCGATGACGGAGAAAAAGCACAGTTTTTACTCAACGAATACACCTATGATGCCATCTTATTGGATTTGGGATTACCGAAAATAGATGGGGTAAGTGTCCTTAAATTTGCACGCGCTAAAGGCATTTCCACGCCAGTGCTTATCCTCACCGCACGTGATACCTGGGAACAAAAAGTTCTCGGCTTAGACGCCGGAGCGGATGATTATTTAACCAAACCATTTCATCAACAAGAATTACTTGCACGAGTCAATGCGCTTATTCGTCGTAGTTCGGGTCATGCCTCGGCCGAGCTGAATTGTGGTCCAATCCATTTACACATGACTCAACAACGGGTCAAAGTGGCAGATGAAGTACTAGATCTGACTGCTTATGAATACAAGGTATTGGAATATTTGATGCTCAACCCACAAAAAGTGGTGTCTAAGACAGAGTTAACTGAGCACATTTATGATCAGGATTTTGACTTAGACAGCAACGTAATTGAAGTTTTTGTCGGTCGCCTACGAAAAAAACTCGATCCAGACAATACCCTTAAACCGATTGAAACCTTACGTGGTAGAGGATACCGATTATTTTCTCCCGCCTAAGTCGCCTCTCTCTAACCGTTCGCACCGTCTTATCGATTCTGGTTATCATTGTCGTGTTATTGCCGAGTCTGGCTTTTACCGTGTCAACCGCATTCAAAGACAGTTTATTAAAAGCCAAACAAACTGAATTAGAATCAATGGCGTATGCCTTAATCGCAACGTTTGAAATTGATGGTAGCCAGATAAATATGCCATTTAATGTATTTGATGACCGCTTAAATATGCCTCAATCTGGTTACCAAGCCTTTATCGTGCTGAATCAGACTGTGGTATGGCAATCGACCTCTAGCACACTGCAACCGACTCCACTTACCTATCCGAGTGCAAAAACGGGTGAGCAGATATTTGCAGATGAATTAACATCATTACCTGATACGTTTTTGTTTACCTTTACCGCTGAATTTGAAAGCGAAAACCAATTTATCCCGATTAAATTTTATTTACTTGAAGACCAAGGGGCGTTTCATCGTGAGTTGGCCACGTTTAATCAAAGCTTATTTCGCAATGGTGTTTGGGTTGCCCTATTGATAAGTGGGCTGTTATTGCTGAGCTTATTGTCAGTGGTGAGTCCAGTCAAACATCTAGTTTCTCAACTCAGTAAGGCTGCTAAAGGCACTCCGAATCAAGATGGAGTCGTATCCTTAAGCGGGGCTTACCCCAAAGAACTCAATGCCGTCAAAGATAGTGTTAATGCACTATTGCTTTCAGAATCACAACAACGCACTCGGTTTAAACATGCTTTACAAGATTTGGCCCATTCACTTAAAACGCCATTAAGTGTTCTTCAAGGTGATGAGGCAATCTCCGACTCCAGCAAAGCACCCATTTTACAAATCGATCAAATCATCCAACGGCAATTATCACGTTCGGTCTTGGGGAAAGCGGGTTGGCAACAGCACATTGATGTGTGTGAGCTATTGCAAAAAATCATCGATTCCATGCACAAAATTTATCGTGATAAGGCATTGCATATTAATTTTAGCGCGATCCCTGCGGGCTTTTTGTATCCAATTGACACCACTGACGCGTATGAGTTATTTGGTAATATATTGGATAATGCATGCAAAGCAGCACGGTCTGAGGTGACGGTCACGCTCCAAGCCGACTCACGAACCAACTCTCAAGTGCACATTATCAGCATTAGTGATGATGGACCGGGGATCCCTGAGGCAATGCAGTCGGATATGTTAACTCGTGGTAAGCGACTTGACACCTACCATCAAGGTCATGGGATTGGCTTGGCCACGGTCAGTGATTTAGTTGAGATGTATGGCGCAACATTGGAAGTTCACTCGTCGACTTCAGACAAAAAATCAAGTGGTACAACGATAAGTGTGTGCTTACCGAATAAGTAAATCACTATTTTTCTTCGGTAAAATCAACATCTAATAAATTGGCTTTATCTGTCTCATCATCCGTTGGAATATAGGTTTCATCCAAATCATCACCGGACAATAAAATCGCTAACCACATGGTTTCTTCACGAGATTCCATCGCTATTTTGACAATCATGGTTAAAGGTACAGATAACAGCATGCCGACTGAACCTAACAACCAGCCCCAAAATATTAACGATAAAAAGACCACTAACGTTGATAGACCCAAACCGCGCCCCATAAAACGCGGTTCAATCATATTGCCCATTACGGTATTGACTAAGACAAAGCCTAACCCAGCTAAACCCGCGGTGGCTAAACCTTGGTCAACAAAAGCGATCAATACCGCTGGCACTGCTGCGATAATCGAACCTATATTAGGAATGAAATTAAGTAAAAATGCTAACACGGCCCACAACATAAAATGGTCAACATCTAACGCATATAACCACACACCGATAAATGCGCCAGTCCCTAAGCTAACTAAAGATTTAATCGCTAAATAGTCATTGACGGACTTGAGAAAACGGTCGATGTGATGCATTTTCATGCCTGGATCGCTTAATGCAACGTGGATCCGACGCGGCATACTTTCCGCTTCAAACAACATAAAAATCACAGTTAAGATAATCAAGAATACGTTGGATAATACCCCGCCCATGCCACTTAAAAAATTCGTCGCAACCGACATCGCAACCGCAGGATCAAAGTAGGATAAAAACAAATTTTTATCGACAATAATATTTAAATTGGCTAACTGTTCGATCACCCATGCCAACTCAACAGACAATTGCGCTTGATAATTGGGTAGGTTTTGTCGAAACTCACCTAAGGATTGACCAACTAATCCAGCCAACATAAAACCAAAAATGATTATTAACAGTATAACTAAGGTAACTGATAGCCAGCGCGGGATTTTATACCGTGACGCAAGATTAATTAGTGGGCTACATGCGATTGCGATAAATATCGACAATAAAAACGGGACCATAATGGCACTTGCCGCTTTGATACCGGCTAAGACCACGACAACAGCAGCAGTGATAACAAAGGCTTTAGCGGTAGAAGATTTTAGTTCCATAAGATTCTCTGCAAAATAATTTGATGCATTACTACTTACTAACAATGCAAATATATGCCATATCATAACAGGAATTTGTTAAATGATTTTAAATGAAGCTACAATTCGTATAAAAAACTTACGTTTACGAACGTACATTGGATTTAACGATGATGAAATTCAAAATAAACAAGATGTCGTTGTCAACGCTGTCATCAAATACGACGCTCAACGCGCAGCAGAATCAGATCAAGTAGAAAATGCGCTTAACTATAAGACAGTAACAAAAGCAATTATTCGATTAGTTGAGCATAACCGTTTTTATTTACTCGAAAAACTCACATCTGATATTTTAGCACTTGCCGCTGATCACCCTTGGGTTTCATGGGCAGAAGTAGAAGTAGATAAACCACATGCGTTGCGTTTTTCTGATTCAGTCAGTCTCAGTATTTCTTGTTCTAAAGAACCACAATTTTAACTGTTGAGCAAAAGGCGAACATTCGATGAAAATTTTAATCACAGGCGCGACAGGTTTGATTGGCCAAGCATTTATCAAGCACTATGCACATTTACATACTTTTCATGTGGTGAGTCGTTCAGCTGATAAGGTAAACCAAGCTTTTCATCATGAAATCCAACAGGGTGTTTTAGAAAAAGTGGATCTGACCCTATTAAATGATCTGAATGCTTATGATGCGGTGATTAATTTAGCCGGTGAGGCCATTGTTGATAAACGCTGGAGTGACAAACAAAAACAGCGTATTTGTCATAGCCGTTGGGATATCACAGAACGTATTGTCGAGCTAATCAAAGCAAGTTCTGCGCCTCCAGAGGTATTCTTAAGTGGTTCTGCGATTGGTATTTATGGCCGCCAAGCGGATACTAGTCAACCTATCCAACCAATTGATGAACAGTTTTCTGATTATCATGAGGAGTTTGCCCGTGAAATTTGTCAGCACTGGGAATCAATTGCGCTTCAAGCACAATCTGAACTAACCCGAGTATGTCTTCTTCGAACCGGTATTGTGTTATCACCAACAGGTGGTGCATTGGGCAAAATGAAAGTGCCCTTTAGTTTAGGGTTAGGTGGGCCGGTTAGTTCAGGTCAGCAAATTATGTCGTGGATCCATATTGATGACATGATACAAGCAATGGCGCATGTGTTAGTGTCGCCGGCACTGCAAGGTCCAATTAATTTTACTGCACCTAATCCGGTTAGTAACGCGGTATTTTCGAAGGCTTATGCCAACAGTCTGCACCGCCCTTGCCTCTTCACGGTGCCTAAATTAGCTTTAAAAATATTAATGGGTGAATCTGCGGATTTGTTATTAACAGGTCAGCACGTGGTGCCTAAGGCGTTATTAGAGCATGGTTACGCATTTAGCCATGATGAAATTGATGAAGCATTAATATCGCTAAGAGAGTAACGTAACCGTCTTGAAGCGTTGCGAATCCGCCTTGAGGTGTTTGTTAGTTGAATTCTTCCACTAACCTACATTTAGGGAAAGATGAGCAACCCCAAAACTGTATACCTTTATTTTAATTATTCGACTTTCAAGTGCCATCCAATCGCGGCCATTGGAGGGTAACTGTAAAAATCAAATATCAATGCTCTCAGATATCTCTAATGCGTCCCTTCTAATCCGATTGAGTATATCCACCCATCGACAATACGGCTATATTGCCTCGTAGACAGATGCGGTGAATCCTTGATACGAGATTTGAAAAGATAGTCGGAATTATCAAGCGCATCTTTTTGAATCAATGCTTCTATTGCTGCTCGGGTCTGCTCAGTAATTTCAAATTGAACAGGCCTGCCAGTTTTCTGCTGAATCTGCTTTTATAATGAAGAGCAGCTCGCGACTGAACATTCATTCCTAGCGCAATATCTCTGACACGCAAGGACACTAAATCACAACCTCGGAGTTTGCTATCAAGGCCAAGACTAAATAATGCTAAGTCTCTTATGTTTCCTGAAATTTCTAACCTGATTCGAATTGCCCATATTTGTTTTTGTTTCAAAGCTAATTTTTGGCCAACTAGTTTTCCCTTATTCCAAGGCTCTTTTTTCTTATAAACGGCAAGTGGGTTCATAATTATTATCCAGAATTAAGTCTAACCGTAGACGTTGAGAATCTTATTGCAATACAAATGCCACTTATAATACTATTAAATACTACCAATGAAGCTATTAGGTGAACTATGAGCATGATTAAGAAGAGCATCACTGTTACTGATAAACAAAATGAGTGGATGCAAAGTCAGTTAAAAAACGGCGAATACGCTAGTGATAGCGAATTACTGAGAGATTTAATACGCAAAGAGCAACGTCGAAACGAAGACATTAATGTCATCAGAGAGGCGCTAATTGTAGGTGAGCAAAGTGGCTATTCCACCAAATCCGCTGAACAAATTTTGCAGGAGTTTAAAGAAAAGCGCCGCATAAATGTCTAATTATAGGCTAACACTTGCCGCTGAAATAGACCTCGCTGACATTTTGGAATACGGCGAAGCACATTTTGGGACTAGTGCGGCACTTGAGTTTTATGAAGGTCTACTGAGCGTATTCCCTAAAATCGTTGATAATCCTGCTCAATTTGCCCGAATTGATGAAGTGCGCAAAGGATATTGCAGAGCAATCTATCAAACGTATTATATCTATTTCATCGAGCGCGAAAACTTTATAGAGATAACGCGTGTTATACGCAAATATCCGGTAAAACTATAACTAGACTGGTATAAAATGACTGACAGAGCACATCCACAAGCGGACATTCGCAAGGTGAGACGGAACAAAATTTAAAAACTGTCCCAAATATTCGAATGTATTGAAAAATCCAATTCCAACATCCCCATTTTAATTAAAAAACGGCCGTTCGTACGAAGGACTGTCATAGTAATCTACATTAAATACAACTCAAAAATCAACGTAGCTCAGATAGAACCTTGGCTCAGCGCCGTTTTTCATGCTGTTGTTACTATGCGCGCATAGTAACAACACTTATTTAATTGTGATATTACTCTGGGTTATTGTTTTTAATATGCTTCTTTTGAAATGACGTGCGCGTATACTATATATGCATCGTAAACACATAAAAAATTGTAGAAATTATCATCGAAAAAATAGTAAGCTATTGAAATTGAATAAGTATGAGGGCTGTGTGAAATGAATCTGTCTGGTTGTTACCATGCGGTCTGCATAATAAGTTGTTAGCTGCCTACAGGAAATTTTGCATGAAAGGATTTTTCAGAGTTTTATGGAATACAGGTGCAGGTATATTTTGGTTGTGCGTAGTATTGTATGTAAGTGCAACTTCAATCGGCATGTTGATGGCTACGGCATGTTCGCGGGACGAAGTTGAAGAGCTATATTCACCCAATGGAGAATATCGAGCCTATGTAATACTGTCTGGCTGTGGAGGTTTTAGCAGCCCTTCAACTCAGGTGTACGTTGAGCGGGTCAATAATAAATCTTTATCGCCTTTTACAATAAATAAGACAGGTCAATTAATCAGGTTAAAAGGCAGGCCAGATCAAATAAGCTATAGGCTCTCTTGGAAAAGTAACGAAGAGTTTGTTATCTCAGGTTTCGATTTTAAGAAAATGATGGCTTTCGAAAATCAATCTTGGGGTTCAGATTTACCAAGAGTCTATTTTGAGATCGATGGCAGCTAACAAAAACATTAACCAGATTTGTGGAAGAGCACCACAAACCGGTTATGTATGGTGTTATGTACTCAGTTGGTGTTGATGTTTTAACGCTACAACGTTATAGTGACTAATCATATCAGTTGGAGTCTTAAATGAGCACACTATCAAAACGTTCAACGGTCTATTTTGAACCCGCAATACACAATGCACTCAAAATGAGAGCTGCGTCTACGGATTCATCTGTTTCTGAGTTAATAGATGAAGCGGTTCGTTTGCTAATGCGCGAAGACCAAGAGGACTTAGCTGCGGTTAGATCGAGAGTTGACGAAGCAGAAATAAGTTATGAGACACTCATCAACAGTTTGGAAGCTGATGGGAAACTATAAGGTTACGTTTAAAAAATCAGTTGAAAAAGATTTGAAGCCTATACCTAAATCTGATGTTATTAAAATAATAGCAAAGATCGATACTCTTGCTCAGGATCCGAGAAGAGTTGGTGCAATAAAACTCAGTGGCAATGAACTGTATCGTATACGTCAGGGACTTTACCGCATCGTCTATGAGATCAAGGATCAAGAGCTAACCGTTTTGGTAATAAAAGTAGGCCACAGATCTGATGTTTATAAACGTACATAACAAATACATGAAGACAGATTTGTCAGAAAAGCGCTGCCAAACCGCTTATGCAAGGTGTTGAGTGCCCGCTAACGAGAACATACTTAATTCACCAAACATTCCAGTTTCTTCAATCAATAACACGACTTGATCTTGCGCTTATCAAACATTGATGCAATCCACAGATTTTTGACCGTCCGGAAACTGCCTCGTCCTTGCCCGATTATGGACAGTCGCAAGTCATCCACAAGCAGGCATTCGCTGGCAAAATTCAACTAACACTTTAAACAAATTCATTATTATCAAAATAAGCTTCGACAGTCTCCCTTGGTGGTAAAAACTGTCGTTCGATCTTCTTTACTTATTTTCAGTCTGAGTAACTTTTGGTCACAGGGTTAAATCAATTGCGACCGGACGTCGGCGCTAGCAGAAACTTTTTCTATTGATAGCTGTTATTCCAACTAAACACCTGCTTTCTCTCCTTTCTAAATATCAAACCGCGCTACAAGGAAGTCGATGACAAGGAATGGTATATGGCCTTGATGAACCTTTTTGGACACTAAAATCATATTTTTACAAAGCGTTCAACGTTGGTTAGTGAGTTTTGCTTTAATCCACAAGTATCCGCTAATCACTACGGCGACAAATATTATACCGAGAATGATATGATATAAAATGTGGCCTGTATCCATTCCTTTAGAGTGGTCGTAGTGAGCACTGGCTGGCGCACTGAAAGCGAAAATAAAAATAAAACTTGATGCTATAAGTATAGATGTAAGTATCGTAGTAAACAAAGTTGTAAATAATGTAACAATTCTCATAATATAATCCTTAATGTCATGATGCTGCGCTTAAACGCTCAACATCCCTTCTTTTTCAATAAATGCGATAATTTCAGGTAAGCCTTGTTCAGTTTTCATGTTACTGAAAATAAACGGTTTGCCATTGCGCATTTTTTTCGTATCTCGGTCCATCACTTCCAGCGATGCGCCTACTAAATCCGCGACGTCAATTTTGTTGATGATCAGCAAATCTGACTTGGTTATACCTGGTCCGCCTTTGCGAGGTATTTTATCGCCAGCAGACACATCAATCACATAAATGGTTAGGTCTGATAATTCAGGGCTGAAGGTGGCACTTAAGTTGTCACCGCCACTTTCTACCAATACAAAGTCTAAATCGTTGTGGCGCTCTTGTAACTCATCTATAGCAGCCAAGTTCATAGATGCGTCTTCTCGTATTGCAGTGTGCGGGCAACCACCGGTTTCAACCCCCATTATACGGTCAGCCGCTAACGCATCATTTTTAGTCAAAAATTCAGCATCTTCGCGGGTATATATGTCGTTGGTTACCACGGCCATGTTATATTTATCTCGTAAAGACAAGCATAATTGTCGCAATAAAGCCGTTTTACCTGACCCAACTGGGCCTCCAACGCCTATGCGCAAAACTTGTTTTTTCATAATATCAAATATCTCCAATAATTTACTTTGATCATTATACTACGACCTAAACAGTCGTGAATATTGCGTCTCGTGCCATGCACTAACCATGGCTAAATGGGGTAAACTGCTGCCAATATTCTCATCAACAATACCATTTGCTTTATTAACCGCTTGTTCACAATGTTGGCTTAAGCGAAATAATAAATTTTGTGATTGTGTTTGCCCTAGTGGTACCAATTTAGTCGCGGCCGCTACTTGGTTGTCTATGTATGTCCAGCAATAGCCGCTTTGCGCGCTAAGTAAGTCTAGGCCAAAGTAGTACGCACACAGAGAAAAAGCGCTCACGAAGCTGCAATCTACCCCTTTAAATGCATGTTCATATGCAAATATATCTAGCTCGTCTAATTGACTCATTAAGCGCATTAAGGCTTTACCCATTGCTAAATCACTTAGTAATAACTCATGACTTTCACGACAGGCAATAATATGTTCATTCCAATACATAAAGTCGCTTAGCTTATTATCCTTAAGCGCTTTATATAAGCGATTGATAATAGCCACGTCGGTAGAAGCAATCGACTCACATAAGTTTAAACGAATCCAACTTTCAGTGCTGTTTGCATCATTCAACCAGCCCATTTCGTTTGCATACTCTAGTCCTTGAGAAAAAGAAAAGCCGCCCACCGGTAAATTTGCACTGCACAGTTGCAGCAGTCTTTGCAGTTGAATAGGCGATGGATTTGTTACGTTATCGCTATTGCTTGCTATCATCTTGGCTCATTATTAGTTGAATGGCTGTTCGAATGGTCATGTGAATGACCATGTCCATGAGTGCCTTTTGCATATGCACCGTTTTCAGGTTCAAAAACAGCAGGGCTTCGGTCTATTAATAAACCGTACTTTTCAGCTAATTCTTCTAACACGTGATCAGGTTTAAAACGCACCCATAATTCGCCTATTTGCAAAGATGTATGGCGGTTACCCAAGTGGTAACATACTTTTGAAAACGTTAACCAGTCGCTGGCTATAGCGGTAGACACATCTTCATCTTTCCCCTTTACTTCAACTAAGCTTTCACATTCAGTGAGCAGCATTTCACCCACTAACAATGGATGCCCGCGTTCCATAAAAATGCCAATTTCAGTTCCGTTGTCAGTAACACCCTTTATTCGTGCTTTTTTACGGGTATCGTGATCAAGGGTAATCGTGTCGTTTACCTCATCATGGGTATGCGATAAACGGGTGTAAGCTAATAGCATTATAAAATCCTTTAAAACAAGCAGTACAACTGCGTTAACGGCAAACTAGTGGCTGGCTCGCAGGTCAGTAATTCGCCATTTGCGCGCACTTCATAGGTTTGTGCATCCACTTCTACTTTAGGTTGCCAGTTGTTATGTATCATGTCTTCTTTACCTATATTACGGGTATTTTTACACGCACTGTACATCCGAGTCATGCCTATTTTTTCGGGCACGCCAGCATCAATAGAGGCTTGCGACATAAAGGTCATAGACGTACGCGCCGGTGCCCCGCCAAAAGAACCAAACATGGGGCGGTAATAAACGGGTTGCGGCGTTGGAATAGACGCATTTGCATCACCCATAGGGGCTGCAGCAATAAAGCCTGACTTTAAAATCATGGCAGGTTTAATGCCAAAAAATGCCGGTTTCCATAACACTAAGTCTGCCAGTTTACCCACTTCAATAGAACCAATTTCGTGACTCACGCCATGACTAATAGCAGGGTTAATGGTGTATTTAGCTACGTAGCGCTTCAATCTAAAATTGTCGTTACGCTCAGTGTCAGGAGCTAATGGCCCGCGTTGCTGCTTCATTTTATGTGCGGTTTGCCATGTACGTGTAATCATTTCGCCTACTCTACCCATAGCTTGCGAGTCAGATGCAATCATACTAATGGCGCCTAGATCATGCATGATGTCTTCAGCGGCAATACTTTCTTTTCGAATGCGTGAATCAGCAAAAGCGATATCTTCAGGAATAGACGGGTCAAGGTGATGACATACCATTAACATATCTAAGTGTTCATCTATGGTATTAACCGTATATGGGCGGGTAGGATTGGTGGAAGAGGGCAATACATTAGCTTCACCACACGCTCGAATAATATCGGGTGAGTGACCACCACCGGCACCTTCTGTATGGTAAGTGTGTATGGTACGGCCTTTAAATGCACCCAAGGTATCTTCTACAAAACCCGACTCATTTAAGGTGTCGGTATGAATAGCAATTTGTACATCATAGCGCTCAGCTACCGACAAACAATTATCAATAGCGGCAGGGGTTGTGCCCCAATCTTCGTGCAATTTAAGCCCACAAACACCGGCTTCAATTTGCTCTTCAAGTGCTAAAGGTAAACTGGCATTGCCCTTGCCTAAAAAACCAAAATTCATAGGGAAGTCATTAGTTGCTTGTAGCATTTTATGAATGTTCCATGGGCCCGGTGTGCAGGTGGTTGCATTAGTCCCAGTAGCAGGGCCGGTTCCGCCGCCAATCATAGTGGTTACGCCAGACATGAGTGCTTCGTCAATTTGTTGAGGGCAAATAAAATGAATATGGGCGTCTATGCCGCCAGCCGTCATTATTTGGGCTTCACCAGCAATAATTTCGGTGCCCGGTCCAATCTCAATATCTACATTGTCTTGTATATCAGGGTTGCCGGCTTTGCCTATAATAGCAATGCGACCATCTTTAACACCTACATCGGCTTTCACTATTCCCCAATGATCAAGAATAACCACATTGGTTATGACTAGGTCAGGGGTGTTGGCGCAACTGCCTTGGCTTTGCCCCATGCCATCGCGAATCACTTTACCGCCCCCAAATTTCACTTCCTCACCGTATTGCGTATAGTCGGTTTCCACCTCAAGCCACAAGTCGGTGTCGCCTAAACGGACTTTATCTCCAATGGTCGGGCCAAACATGTGTGCATATGAATGTTTGTCGATACTAGCCATTATTGTGAATCTCCCTCTAACGCACCTTGAACTTTACCTTGAAACCCAAATACGCGGCGTTTACCTTGAAACGGTATTAACGTGACCTCTCGCTCTTGTCCTGGTTCAAAGCGAATAGCGGTACTTGAAGTAATATCTAATCGATAACCTTTAGTGGCTTCACGGTCAAATGTGAGTGCATTATTTACTTCATAAAAATGATAGTGAGAGCCTACCTGTATAGGCCGATCACCTGAATTACCTACCGTAACTTTTATTTGTGGACGACCTTCGTTCAATTCGCGCTCGCCGTGTTCGGTTCTTATTTCTCCGGGGATCATAGATATATTCTCATCTTTAAATGCCAGTAATACGGCTAAATAATGGGGTTGTGTACGGTAACCAGTTTAGTGCCATCTACAAATGTAGCTTCCACTTGTACATCGTGGATAAGCTCTGCTACGCCTTCCATCACTTGGTCGTTGGTCAAAAGCGTGCGTCCGTAATCCATCATTTCAGCCACGGTTTTTCCATCACGAGCACCCTCAATAATTTCCATTGAAATATAGGCCATAGCTTCAGGGTAATTTAGTTTCACACCACGCTTTAATCTTCGCTCAGCCAACAATGCGACAGTGAATATGAGTAATTTGTCTTTTTCTCTGGGAAGTAAATCCATTAAAAATCGCCTTATTGTGTTGTTAAGCTATGCAAGACAACTGGCTTTATATGCGCCTTGTTTACGCTGCCTTGCATCAATATGTAAGTCAACTAGGTGTGCCAAATACGGGGTACAACAGCTGTTTTGTTCATGTATACGGGTCGTATTATTTTCCATAAGCTAATAAAAATAGATTTGCATTGCTCAGCATGGTTACCTAAATATCTCACGACCAGTAAATCTCTAATATAGGTAATACTCACATTCGGATGGTTCTCGTTCCGTTCATCATTTTTATTATTTAGTGCATGTAAATGTGATCGTAACGATGTCACCATATCACTTTTATCCATTTTAGTTAAATGGCCTTTTGGGGCGTGGGCTAACATCGTTGCAAAAACAGAGTAACCATGCAAACCAGCAATGTGTCCTTGAATGCCATTTTGAGCATTTAAATTAATGCGGTCATGAAACACCAGTTTTTGGTCAACATACACTTTATTGAGTTGCGTGAATTTACCCTTTTTAAAAGGCTGATTAGATGATGGAAGGCCCAAGCACGCAATGTCCCAACCTATGTATGCAGAGTTACTACTCATTGATAAATCAAGCTGATTGGTGGCATCAGCCCCTTCATACACAATGGTTTCCAATGGAAAATTTTCACATTTTCCTTTTTCTGTCACTTCAAGCTTGAATAACTGGAGTTGTTTGCTATCTCCTATGCTTTGGTTTTCTCTGGCGCGGTAGAATCTGTTCGCACCAGGGGTGGTAATTAAGGCATGGGCATTTTCTTGTATACAAATGTGTATGCGTAGCTCATCGCCCGACACAATGCCCGCAGGGGGATGAAGTAAGTACACATGTGCACAGTCTTTACCTTCTGGATAAAATGCTTTTTGCACACTTAATGGTCCACTACGCCTAGTTTTAGTGAGCTGACTAACACCGCGGGCTATCGCAAATTCAAGGAATAAACTTGCGAGCCATGCGTTTTTAGAAGGAATAGGCAACGTGGCAATGCCACTACTTGAGCAAAATGCGGGTTGCAACGTTATATCGTGTTCTTGTTCCATTGTGTCCAATTAAAAGTTGTCTCAGAGTCTTGTACAATTAAGTTAATGTAAATCTTTGGTGGCGCGTTCGGTAACTAAACGGCTAAATACTGACTCACCAAGTTATCCGTTAGCTCAACCATATCACCAGACGCAATCACCTGTCCTTTTTCCATCAAAGCAAAAGTTTCACCTACTGCGCGTGCAAAGGGCAGTTTTTGTTCCACCAATACAATAGTTAAGCCTTGCTCTTTATTCAACTTTAACAATACATCACGTATAAGTTGCACAATATTTGGCTGAATGCCTTCATTGGGCTCATCGAGTATTAGAATGTCGGGTTTTAACACCAAAGCTCTAGCAATTGCCAGTTGTTGTTGCTGCCCACCTGACAAATCTCCGCCGCGTCTATGCAGCATTTCTTTTAGTACAGGAAAAAGTTCATACACGTGTTCTGGCACGGCTTTACTGGTTTGACGCTTACAATTAAGGCTTATTTTTAAATTTTCTTCAACCGTAAGTTGAGGAAATATATGACGACCTTGGGGCACGTATCCTACCCCTATTTCAGGTCTGGCTTCAACCGAGCCTTTTGTCATGTCAATGTTATTTATGGTTAATGTGCCTTTACTAACGGGCAATAAACCCATAATGACTTTTAGTAGAGTCGTTTTACCCACACCATTGCGTCCCATAATAACGGTACGTGAGCCTTTTTTTATAGACAAACTGGTGTCCCACAATATTTGGGTACCACCATATTGCTGGTTTATATTTTGTAGTGAAATCATAGTTTATTATACCTTAGCATATTTCTACTGTGTACCTGTTACCGTGTAGCTGCAATAAAAAACGCTTAACTGCCTGTTTCTTCGCCAAGATATACTTGGATAACGTCAGGATTGGATTGTATTTCGCTCATTGTTCCCTCAGCTAATACCGAGCCTTGGTGCAATACGGTTACTTGTCTTGCTATTGACCGTACAAATGCCATGTCGTGTTCCACTACCACCACTGAGCGCTCACCGGCTAACGATGTAAGTAATTCTGCAGTGCGTTCAGTTTCTTGTCCGGTCATGCCGGCAACGGGTTCATCCACCAACAATAATCTAGGGTCGGCAGCCAATAACATCCCTATTTCTAACCATTGTTTTTGTCCGTGAGACAGTCTACCGGCTGGATAGTAGGCCTCTTTCACCAACCCAACAGTTTGCAGAATATCGCCAATTTTATCTAGCTGTTCAGTACTTAGCTTATGAAACAAGGCTGACCATATGCCTTTATCACCGGCTAAGCTCAGTTCTATATTTTCAAACACCGTTAGGGCTTCAAATACAGTGGGCTTTTGAAACTTTCGTCCTATACCCGCCAAAGCAATTTCAGATTCATCAAGCTCTAACAAATTGACATTTTGACCAAAATTGACCATGCCAGTATCAGGGCGGATTTTGCCTGTAATAACATCCATAATCGTAGTTTTACCTGCCCCGTTTGCCCCAATCAGGCAGCGTAATTCGCCGTTGTTAATGTACAAATTAAGATCATTAAGTGCCTTAAATCCATCAAAACTCAAATTAACATCTTCAACATATAATATAACACCATGGCGTGTATCGGGCTCTGTAAATGCAGCAGGCGGACGTGATAAAATTTGCGGAGTCATTATTTTACCTCCTTAATGCTGTTTGCTTCGCTAGACTCATGGTCATTTTTAGCAGTATTGATGATCGCTAGCTTACCGAGCAGATCAGGCAATAAACCCGCAATACCTTTAGGCAGCAATAAAGTCACCAACACGAATAGACCGCCAAGGGCAAACAACCAAGCTTCTGGCATAATCGCAGTGAATCGCGTTTTCGCATAACTCACAACAATTGCTCCGATAATGGCGCCATACAATGTACAGCGTCCACCAATAGCAACCCAAATAACCATTTCAATAGAATTTAACGGGGAAAACTCACCTGGATTAATTATACCCACTTGCGGTACGTACAAGGCACCCGCTAATCCGGCTAACATAGCCGATACCACAAATATACATACTTTATAATGTTCGGGCTTATATCCAACAAAACGCACTCTGTCTTCGGCGTCGCGAGTAGCGGTTATAATTCTCCCCATTTTTGACGACACTATAAAATTACTTATCCAATATCCAATGCCTAGGGCGAGTGCTGTAACCACGAATAAGCCAAGTTTGGTATGGGGGTTTTGCAATGAGAAACCTAAAATCTCTTTAAAATCGGTTAAGCCATTGTTCCCTCCAAAGCCCATTTCGTTGCGGAAAAATGCCAACATTAATGCATATGTCATTGCTTGGGTCATAATGGATAAATACACGCCACTTACTCTAGAGCGAAAGGCCATGGTACCAAACACAAAGGCAAGCAATCCTGGTCCTAAAAATACCATTGTAACCATCCATAATACGCTGTCGCTGCTCGCCCAGTACCAAGGTAGTTCGCTCCAATCCAAAAATACCATAAAGTCGGGAAGTTCCGCGTTTCCGTATACGCCGCGGTCGCCAATTTGACGCATTAAATACATGCCCATAGCGTAACCACCCAAGGTGAAAAAGGCGCCGTGTCCTAAACTGAGCACTCCGCAATAGCCCCATACTAAGTCAACAGCTAAGGCCAATAAGGCATAGCACAAATATTTACCAAATAAACTCACTGTGTAGTTGCTCACATGTAACAACGAACCCTCAGCAAACATTAAGTTGCAAAAGGTCACATACGCGGTGGATAAAAACAGGACGCTTACCACAATGTGAAAGTGGCCTAAGGTTTTAAGTTTTTCTTGAAATGCGTTCGATAAAGTAGTCATTAGTCTGTTGACCTTCCTTTTTGTGGGAACAATCCTTTAGGGCGTTTTTGAATAAACAACACTAACCCCACAAGTACAATTATATTTGCCAGTACCGAGCCGGTAATAGGCTCAAGGAATTTATTAAAAGAGCCCAGTGTCATTGCAGCCACTAAAGTTCCCCATAAATTGCCTACCCCACCAAACACTACCACCAAGAATGAATCAATAATATAAGCCTGACCCAAGTTAGGGCCAACATTGGTTAATTGGCTTAATACCACACCGGCCACACCGGCTATGCCAGATCCCAAACCAAATGTAGCGGCGTCTACCCAATCACTTTTAATACTCAATGCGCGGGCCATATCTCGGTTTTGTGATACTGCGCGCACATGCAGCCCTAAAGACGATTTTTTGAGGATCATCAGCAGCGTGAAAAACACCATTAATGAAAAGATAATTATATACAAACGATTGTATGTAAGTGAGAACACAGGGTTAATCACCCACGAGCCGGTCATCCATTCAGGTGCCTGTACTTGTCTATTTAGGGGTGAAAAAATAGTACGGACTAATTGCTGCAGTATTAATGAAATGCCGAAGGTTGCCAGTAAGGTTTCTAAAGGGCGACCTTTAAGGAAACGAATCACCCCGCGTTCAATTAAAATTCCCACTAGGCCTGATACTAAAAATGCCGCGGGAATTGCCACTAATAATGAGTATTCCATAAATGATGGGAAGGCGAGTTGAATCACATAGGTGGTGTAGGCACCCAACATAATCATTTCACCGTGGGCCATGTTAATAACCCCCATTACGCCAAAGGTAATGGCTAAGCCAATAGCAGCAAGTAGTAATACCGAACCTAAACTTAAACCAAAAAAGATGTTTTCGATAACACCATAAAAACTGCGCTTCGAATCAATTCTGTCTATTACCTGATTAATAGCGCTAGCTAAAGCGAGCTGCTCAGGGGTTTGGTCTTTTTCAGGTAACTCAGCCAATACACTCGCCAGTGTATTTCTCACTTCCGGCTCTAAGGATTCAGATAATTGCGATACTGCTACAAGTTGCTGTGCATTGGAACCAGTTTTCAAGTCGTTAAGCGCCAGCACCACGTTCATCAACGATAGTACGCCTTCGTTTGGTTCACTAGCTTGCAACTCTTTTATGGCATCAAGCCCGGTTGAAGAAGGGTTGTCGAGTAACTGCTTGGCTGCCTGGATACGCACATTTACATTGGGTGCACTTAAATCTAGCTTAGCAATAGTGCTGCGCATAATACCGCGCAGCTTGTTATTGGTGCGGACTTTAGTGATTTTTGATTTCTTTACATTTGCCAATTCAGAACCATATAACACATCGACTAATTGATATTGTTTGCCTTCTTTGGTAGCCGCAACCAGCATTTTTGTCGCTTTTACATAGTACAAATCACCGCTTAACATCAAACTAATAATATCACGGGTTTGAGGGTGCTTAACCGCGCTAATTTCTGCTAGTAATGGCTCCATTTGCCCGAGTTTAGTGCTTGGTAGTTTACTCACCACAACTTCAAGTTCGGCTATATCTGCGTGAGGTGTATCGCCCTGTATGTTGGCTTGAGCAAGTAAAGGTTTGCACCATATCAACATACTACAAAGGAATAACCAGCTAACCCAGTCAATGTGTTTTCCCATCTTTCTCTATTCCTTAAATCAAGTACCAACATGCACCATGGTTAGCGGTCTTAAAGCATGCTAAACCCATAACCATGAAACACAAAAAAAGCAGCGCTAAACTAACCTTTTGTTGAATGAATGCGGCTACTCAAACCTGAATAGCCGCATGCTTATATACTCTTAAAAGATTTGACCGGAACACTTCCCCGTAGTTACGTCAAAGTTGCCGCAACTGACCGGAGCGGTCCAATCTGAAATAAGATTTTTTGAGCTAGGTAGGAAATCAGACCAAGCATCACCAATTACCGTATCAGCTGTTTCCCAAACTACTTCAAATTGACCATCTTCTTGAATTTCGCCAATAAGTACAGGCTTAGACAAATGGTGATTTGAATTCATTACTGCAATACCACCCGTTAGGTTAGGTACAGCTACTCCAATCATTGCTTGTTCAACAGCGTCAACGTCAGTGGTACCTACTTTTTCAACCGCTTTTGCCCACATTTTAAAACCAATATACGTAGCTTCCATAGGATCATTAGTGACGCGTTTGTCATCACCAATAAAGGTTTTCCACGCGTCAATAAAAGCTGCGTTTTCGTCAGACTCAACACTTTGAAAGTAATTCCAAGCCGCTAAATGACCTACTAAAGGCTTCGTATCAAAACCTGATAACTCTTCTTCGCCTACAGAGAAAGCCACTACTGGAATGTCTTCAGCAGAAATACCTTGATTACCCAATTCTTTATAGAATGGAATGTTTGCATCACCGTTAATGGTTGATACAACCGCTGTTTTCTTACCTGTAGAACCAAACTTTTTGATTTCTGAAACAATACCCTGCCAGTCAGAATGACCAAAAGGTGTATAGTTAATCATGATATCTTCGTCTTTAACGCCTTTTGCGTTTAAGTACTCTTTTAAAATTTTGTTAGTAGTTCGCGGATACACATAATCTGTACCAGCTAGTACCCATCGAGTAGCACCAATGTCATTCATTAAGTAATCAACTGCAGGAACAGCTTGCTGATTTGGCGCCGCACCGGTGTAAAAGACATTTTTAGACGACTCTTCGCCCTCGTATTGTACTGGGTAGAATAACAAACCGTTAAGCTCTTCTATAACCGGTAACACAGATTTACGTGATACTGACGTCCAGCAACCAAAAATAACGTCCACTTTTCCTTGCTCTAATAATTCACGTGTTTTTTCTGCAAATAAAGGCCAGTTAGAAGCTGGATCAACGACTACCGCTTCTAATTTTTTACCTAATAAGCCACCGGCTTTGTTTTGTTCTTCAATCATCATTAGCACAGTGTCTTTCAAAGTGGTTTCTGAAATAGCCATAGTGCCTGACAATGAATGCAGTACGCCTACTTTAATCGTGTCTGCAGCAAGGGCTATTTGTGAGCATAAGGTGCTTGTTAAAATGGTGCTTGCTAATAAAAGCTGTTTAAATTTCATGTGAGTTTCCTCTTTAAATTTTAAATAAGTGGCTAGTAAACCAGCCACATAGGTTATTAGTGCCTAGAAAGTTACAAGTGCTTCAATTGCAATAAGGTCAACATCAACGCCGTTTTGCTCACCCACACGGTATTCAAATACCATTAATAGGTTGTCAACAACGGTGAAGCTAGGAGCAATAGTGAATGCGCTACCTTCTTCAACTTCAGTACCTGAAGCATCGTCAATTGAGTAATCGTGATAGCGTAATGTAAGTGCGAAAGCGTCAAACGCATAGTTACCCATTAGTAAGTAACCAGACGCTTCTGAGTTAACACCATAGTTATAGGCGTAAGCTGGTGCATTCTCAGACGTATTGTATTCAGCGGCTATTGTAATAGGTCCATCTGAATAGGCCGCCCACATGTTAACCAAAGTGGTGTTTTCGTCGGTGCCGTCTAGCTTGTCGGTTGAGTAAAACAATTTAGCGGTAATTTCGTCAGTAGGTGAAACAGCAAACATGGTTTCAAAGCCTGGCGTTGCTACATCACGGTTTTCGCCTTCTAAATCACCTAAGTCATTTACTACAGACAATGCTACTTGATATCCGTCGCCGATGTATAAACCTGATACACCTTGCTGATAACCGCCATAAAAATATGCTGCGTAGCCTGTACCTGAGTACTGGAACAAGCCAGTTGGTTCTTCAGTTTCCCAACCAGAATAACTTAAGAAACGACCTGCTTTTACGCTAAACGCATCAGACACAGCGTATGAAATAAATGCTTGTTCAATATCCACTTCTTCGCCGGTTCCATTGTCTTGGTATTCAAGATCAACTTGCGCCGTTAATTTGTCGTCAAAACTATATAAAAAATCAATTTCGAATTGATCAAGGCCATATGATTGTTCTGACCCTACGCCCTCTATATCTAAAGATGACCAAGACATATCGATAAATCCGGTGACCGCTAATTTGTCAGTAAGTGTAAAGTCTTCTTGAGCTTGCACACTGCTTGCTGCACCAAGTGCTAGCAATACAGTGGCGGCAACAGGAGTGAATTTGTTGACTAGTTTCATGTAAGTGTTCCTATTTGTACTGTTGTAAATTTCTAATTTGTGTTTGGATTTTTCAACACCACTATTATGCGAGCTATACACAATAAAAAGAATGCGCAAAAGCACGCAATCATCTACGCATAATTACCCATATGAAAGTCAAATCAATAAGGTAGTTTAAATGGGTTTTATGGTAAAATATGTCTGTATTGTGTTTTTAAACACGGGTGTATTCATAGCCACAAGCGTCTATAAACAGCCACAAGCATTCATAAATAACGCCTATACAAAAAATGGTAAATGGATTACATGCAGTCAAACCAAAAAATTATTCCTACGCGGCGTACCTATAATAAATGGGTCGCAAATGAACTAATGGAAGACTTTGCCTTGCGCTTTACCCCCAAAAAAGCGCGGCAATGGTCACTCAATAGAATTGCCGGTACAGCCTTAGGTATAGTGTCATTTCTTGTACTTGAAGCCATTGGTGGCGCGATTACTATTAATTTTGGCTTTGTCAATGCGGCGTGGGCAATATTGGCTGTAATACTTGTCATTTTCTTTACTGGTTTACCCATTAGCTACTATGCAGCTAAATATGGGGTGGATATTGATTTGCTTAGTCGCGGCGCTGGATTTGGGTATATTGGCTCTACAATTGCGTCACTCATTTACGCTTCATTCACTTTTATTTTCTTTGCACTTGAAGCGGCCATTATGTCAATGGCCTTACAAATTTTATTTGGCCTCCCTTTATCTATAGGTTATGTGATTAGTGCACTGGTTGTGCTGCCTTTAGTTACCCATGGAATTAGCTACATTAGCCGTTTTCAAGTGTGGACACAGCCAATATGGATTGTTTTACAGTTAATACCCCTGTATTACGTTTTTCAGGAACCTAGCAGTAACTTTGAAGAGTGGGTCAGTTTTACTGGTTTGGCGGATAATGAAAATGGTTCGTTTAATTTACTATTATTTGGCAGTGCTTCCGCAGTGCTACTGTCGTTAGTTGCACAAATTGGTGAGCAGGTCGACTTTCTGCGTTTTTTACCCGAAAAAACGCAAGAGGGGAAAATAAAATGGTGGATTGCGCTTATTGCAGCTGGCCCAGGTTGGATTATTTTTGGGGCGCTAAAGCTCTTCTTAGGGTCATTTTTAGCTTACTTCGCACTTAAACAAGGTTTGGATATTGAGCTGGTTGACGACCCCGCCCATATGTATAATCTTGCCTTTAGTTTTGTATTCGATAACCCGACCATTAGCGTCATAGTAGCCTGTACCTTTGTGGTAATTTCACAGCTGAAAATCAATGTGGCGAATGCATATGCAGGTTCGTTAGCGTGGTCAAACTTCTTCTCTCGCGTTACCCATACGCATCCAGGTCGAGTGGTGTGGATGGTATTTAATGTGGGTATTGCTTTGTTATTAATGGAGCTGGGTATTTATCAAACCATTGAAACCATGCTATCGGTTTATTCGGTATTGGTATTGGCATGGTTAAGTTCAGTGGTAGCCGATTTAGTTATAAATAAACCATTGGGCATAGGCCCTAAACACATTGAATTTAAACGTTCACATTTATACGACATTAACCCGGTTGGCGTAGGCTCTATGTTTATTGCCTCATTTGTAGGCTTTACTGGGCATTATGGCTGGTATGGCGAAACGGTAGAGGCCTTAGCATCTTATATTGCATGTTTTTTACCTTTTTTTACTGTGCCACTTATTGGTGTACTAACAAAGGGAAAATACTATTTAGTACCCAACAAGGTGGCAATCGAAGAAGCCAGTTGTTTGTGTCACATATGCGAAAATGAATTTGAACAAGAAGACATCACATACTGTCCTGCCTATCTAAGCCAAATTTGCTCTTTATGCTGCTCATTAGATGTTAGGTGTGGAGATAAATGCCGCCCACAAGCAACCCTAGCCACCCAATCACACGACTTCTTCCATCGTTTTTTAAGCACTGATATATTGCGTATATGCACCACTCCTATGGCGCAATTTATTTTACTGACCTCTGCGCTGAGTATAATAGGTGCAAGTATTCTTTACTTAGTGTTCTTACAGGTGCCTATAGAGCTAGGAGTGCGCGATATATTCGCCGTTACCTTAATTAAAATATTCTTTTTGCTGATAATTATTATTGGTGTTGTCAGTTGGTTATTTATATTGGCGCGCAGTTCTAACAGAATTGCTTTAAAAGAACTTCGTTTACAAACTATCGCCTTGGCTGAAGAGGCGGGCGCCCATGAAGTGACCGCTAGTGAACTACAAGTGGCGAAAGATATTGCCGAGTCGGCAAATAACGCCAAAAGCCGTTATTTAGGGAGCTTGAGTCATGAACTGCGCACGCCTTTGAATGTTATGCTAGGTTATGCGCAACTACTAGGAAAAGATAAAACACTTACGCAGAAGCAGCGCGACACAATGAATGTTATGGGCAGAAATGGCGAGCACTTAGCCGACTTAATTGAAGGTTTACTGGAAATTTCAAAAATTGAGGCGGGTCGCCTTACTCTGCATAAAGATGAATTTAATATTAAAATTATTTTGCAGCAACTTACAGATATGTTTGAATTTCAGGCCTCTAAAAAGAACATTAAATTTTGCACTGATATAAGCCCGTATTTACCCAATATAGTGGCCGGAGACAAGCAGCGGTTCAGGCAAATACTCATAAACTTAATTTCCAACGCAATTAAGTATACTGAACGTGGACAAGTGCGTTTGGAGGTAAGTTACAGAAACCAAGTGGCCATTTTTAAAATAATAGATACCGGCGTGGGCATAAGCGAAGCGCATACAGACCTAATATTCCAGCCGTTTGAACAAATACGCAATGCACACACTCAAGCACTAGGAGGCACGGGTTTAGGCCTTACTATATCGCGTACATTAACTGAGTTAATGGGCGGAGAAATTACATTTGAAAGCACATTAGGTGAAGGTTCTACCTTCTATTTACGCTTAATGTTCCCCAGCATTACCGAACAAGAAAGTACGCTACCAAACAATGAAAAACAAATATTGGCGTATGAGGGCGAGCAACAAACAATACTCATTGTTGATGATGAAATATCTCAACAAACACTATTGGCTGAGCTATTACGCCCTATAGGTTTTAACATTTTAGTGGCTAACAATGCCAACGTTGGTCTTGATTTAGTTGCCCAAAATACCATAGATTTGATTACACTAGATGTGCGGATGCCTGAGTTGTCGGGTTGGGATATGTTAGAAGAACTGCGTACCAAAAATCATTTTACGCCAGTGCTTATGGTGTCGGCTAATGCGCGTGATATGGACTCAAGCAAGGCACAAAATGCGCAACACAATGGTTATATTTCAAAGCCCTTTAACATTGATTTATTGATAGACAAAATAGGTCAATTGCTTAGCTTAACTTGGGTATACGAAGTTGAGCAACTCGATAGTGACTATGTTATTGATCAACGGGGGCCCGCAACACCCGATCATTACCGCGAGCTAATTACATTGGCAGAAATAGGCTACTTGTCAGGATTTAATAGTAAGTTTGGCGAAATACAAAAACAATTTAGCTTTCCTCCTCATGTGCACTCTCAAATAGGTGAATATATTACTATGTGCAATTTCCCTGAATTAATTAAATTTTTACTTGAGTATATCCATGAATAATATTAGTGATGTTGTATTGGTGGTCGATGATTCACCTGAGTCTTTGGGTATGCTAAACGTAGCATTAAATACTCAAGGGTATACTGCCCTGGTGGCCTTAAACGGTAAACAAGCCTTATCAATAGTCGACAAGGTAAAGCCTGATGTTGTGCTGCTTGACGCAATAATGCCCGAAATGAACGGTTTTGAAACATGCCGTCTTTTAAAAAGAATATTGCCCAACACTCCTATAATATTCATGACCGGACTTACTGACGTTGAAGACGTGGTGAAAGGTTTTGATGCTGGCGGCATTGATTATGTGACTAAACCCATATCGCCTGACGAGGTAATAGCTCGAATTAAAACACATATAAATACGGCCAAACTAGCCTTGAGTGCACAAAGTGCCCTTGACCATGCAGGAAACAATGTGTTTTGTGTGAGTTCCCAAGGACGATTGTCTTGGGCAACTCCTTATGTGCACCAACTTATTGAACAATTGTGTGAGGATTCTACTAGCCCATGGGCCAACATAGCCGAGCAATTATTACCATGGTTAGCTACCACAAAGCCAAACGTGAACGATAAATTTAGCATAGACTGCTTCAACAAAGCCTTTACTGTAGAGTATAGGGGGTTACAAGAAGAGCAGCATCTACTGAAAATAATCGATACAAAAAACAGCAAAAACCATGAATATTTACACGAAAATTTACCTATTACAAAACGTGAATCTCAGGTGTTATATTGGATTTCGTTTGGTAAAACCAGTTGGGAAATTTCACAAATACTGGAAATTAGCCCGCGCACCACAAACAAGCATTTAGAGCAAATTTATAAAAAATTAGGGGTAGACAACAAAACCTCTGCTGCAGCTATTGCGCTGCGTTTGTTGGAAAGATAGGCGAAGCAACTGTTATGGAAATTATTAGCGAATCCGCAAATTAGTGTAATAGCTTAAAAAGACATTACAATTTTTTGTTTCACTATAAATCACTGTAAATCAGCTCCTGCTTTAGGCGCGAAACACAAGTATAATTAACCGCATGATTGAAATTAACTTGGAAATGCTCGCTAGTTTAGTCTTCTAATAGATCTTCAATTTAGCATACGTGAACTGCTCTTTTTGTAGAAACCCTGAAAATATAACGTCAGCCTGCCACACTTGCTGGCTTTGTGAGCACTCAACCGTCCGCAATGGGAGTTAACTTGCCCTTCAAGAAAATCGACTTTTAAAGCTAAATCTGTCTAAATTACTCAAAAAAGCTATGTCCGGAAACTGCCTCAAAAGGGCCGTTCAAGACCTCAAAAAAATATCAAACTTTATTATCATCTGACACTACTGTGGGTAAGGTTACATCTTTTACTAACGTATTATCTGACTCAGGTAACTGCGACAGCAGTCTGTTTACCAAGAATTCCCCGAACATACCTTTAAACCATCGACTCTTGAATATCGAAACGAAAAGTAACAGAGGTATGATATACCAAACTTGAGCAAAAACACCTGATAGTAATCCTAATATATCTATGAAACTTCCTTGTTCAACTAACATCTTATTAAAAAATTGATTGAGGTGTTAAAAGTACAAACCAACGCATGTCTGGTTTACAGCATCTTTCGTAGCAAGACTTGGGTATTCATTGATAATAACCGCCAACAACTTGCAGCACCCAATAAACCAACAACAACAGCACCCGTTACCGGAGCGATAACCCAATATTCTAAATGCAAACTACTTTGCATTTGAAAAACATTGGTTTGCAACAAGTACAAGCTCACTTCATTAGCTAATGCCGCCATAAAACCGGCGACTGATCCAATGATTAAAAACTCATAAATAACCGACAGTCTTATCATCATGCCTTTAGCACCTAATGTACGCAAAATGGCAAGCTCTCGCTGGCGTTCATCCATGCTAGCCTGGACTTGAGCCACTAACACCAAACTGCCTGCCACTAAGACCAACACCAATATAAATTCAATGGCTGCAGAGACTTGGTCAATGATGCTGCGTACTTGGTTTATACGAGCGTCAACATCAAACATCGTCACACTGGCAAAAGGTGCCATTAACTTCGTTAGTTCTGGTTTGCGCTCTGGAGGCAAATAAAAGCTCGTAATATAACTTGCTCTAAACTGCGACATCGCTTCTGGATGCAACACAAAAAAGAAATTCGGTTGCATCGTTTGCCAATTAACGGTTCTGACACTCGTGACTTGTACGGTGACGATTTCAGAGCCTATATTAAACGTTAACTCATCGCCCATTCCGATCCGCATACGCTCACCCACTCGTTCCTCAATAGAAACGGGAAACACTCCTTCGGGTAATGTGGAATTTTGCGGCGTCCATTGGTCATGCCATTGACCTGCAATAATTTCATTACCCGACTGTAAAACAGTGTCCCAAGTCAGGTTGGCTTCACGACCTAAACCGCGACGTGTTTCATTGGTCGTATCTTCGTCTTCTTTGGTAATATCTGTGCGAATGAGCTCATCATTTACTTTAACAAAACGTCCACGAGAAACTGGATATAAACCATCTGTATCAATACCATTTTTGGCAAAATGCTCGACTAGTTTCGGACGTTGCTCTTGCGTAACATTCGCCAAGAAATAATTAGCTGTTCCTTGAGGTAATTGATCTCTCCACTGCTGCACAATATCGTTACGCATAACCAGTACAACTAGCAGTAGCATTATGGTTAGGGCAAAACTAATCAGTTGCACTGAATTATCTAAACTACGTCGTTTAATCCGCGCCCATGCCAGTTGCCAAGCACCCATTCGACCTTTTCCAAGTACCCGACCTAAGGCAATTAAACCGAATGTCGCACCCAATAAAAGCCCCACTAAAATCAGGCCAGATACAAACAAAATCAGACTGATTTTTAGGTTTTGGGAGTACACCCACATCAATAATAAAATCGCACCACCCGCTGTAATATATTGACCACCACGAGAAGAAAAAGTAGCAGATATATCGCGACGTAATACCCGTAATGGGGGGATTGAAAAAAGGCCTAATAATGGATATAAACAGAACAATAAGGCACACACACTGCCTGTAAAAATTGCAATTAACAGCGGCCGCCAATACCAAACTTGTAACGATACTTCCACCGTATCAGCTAATGCACTGACCACAATTTGTTGCAGTACAAACCCGACGACAGCGCCTAACATGATCCCTAAGATTGCAATAAACGAGATTTGATATAAATACACTTTGCGAATAGTGTTGGTACTTGCGCCTAAGGTTTTCATGATCGCAACGGGATCAAAATGGCGTTGGGCATAACGTTGTGCGGCAACGCCAATCGCCACTGCTGCCAGCACAATCGCTAACAATGAGGCTAACAGGAAAAACTGTTCTGCGCGTGCGACTGATTCACCAATCGGGGATGTATCATCTTGCACCGACAACCAGCGATGAATTTGTCGGTCTAATTGCGGAGATAACGCATCAAAATAGTCATCTAAATCACTATTCTCCCCGGTAAAATACGCTTTGTAGTTTACTCTGCTACCAGGTCCTGTGACATTAGTTGCAGCAATATCTTGTTGGTTAATTAACACCATTGGATCAGCATTGAACACACTGAAACCACCATCAGGGATCTCCGATAAAATCTGAGTCACCGTAAACGTCGCATCACCAAGTTCGATGTTGTCCCCAATAACCAGTCCTAATAATTGAAATAAACGAGAATCAATCCAAGCTTCACCGCGTTTAGGGATCTGCGTCGTAGCAGCGCCGGTCGCAAATAATTCAGGGGCTAATTTAATACTGCCTTTCAACGGATATGTGTCAGATACTGCACGTAAATCAACTAACGCCAATTCATCATTAGCAAATGCCATAGAACGAGTAGATACTTGCTCTGCGGTAGCTAAAGAAAAAGTCTGCGCTTGGGTGATCCACGCTGGATCAATAGGGTTACGCGCTGATAGTTGACGATCCGCGGCAATAAACTCCGCTGAACGGTCAGTCAACGCCCCTTGTAAGCGCTCAGAAAACAACGACAGTGATAACACCGCTGCGACCGATAAGATGATCGCAAATAAAATAATACTCAGTTCACCTCGTTTTGCCTCATGTTTGAACAAACGCCAAGCAAGTTGCCGTGGCATATTTTTCGCTCTAACAGAACTCATACTACTCATACTGATGCTTCCTGATCATGTGATGCAGGGTTATTTTGATGCTCGGTCTTTGACGATCCAAGGTTGTCCTGGTTCGGCGTCACCTCAACTAATTCACCCGCGGTCATCGCCAATTGACGATCGCATTTTTTGGCTAATTCAGGATCATGAGTAACCAAAATCAATGTCGTGTTGGATTGTTTGTTTAAATCAAAGAGTAATGACTCAACGTTATGCGAATTGTGTGCATCCAAATTACCCGTTGGTTCATCGGCAAACAAAATTTTAGGCGATGTAATAAACGCGCGTGCAATCGCCACACGTTGCTGCTCACCTCCAGAAAGTTGATTAGGGTAATGTCCTGCCCGATGCTCTACGCCTACTTGTTTAAGTACTTCTAATGCTCTGGCTTTTGGATTATCCAAACCAATGATTTCTGCAGGTAACATGATGTTTTCGAGCGCAGTTAAGGACGGAACAAGCATAAAGCTTTGAAAAATAAACCCGACTTTCTCGCCACGCAATTGTGCTCGCGCTTCTTCGTCTAAATCGTGTAGCGGTGCACCATCTAACCAAATTTCACCAGATGTGGCAGTATCTAATCCCGCTAATAACCCTAACAATGTTGATTTCCCCGAACCTGAAGCGCCAATAATTGCGATGGACTCCCCCGCTTCTACTGAAAAATTAACCGGTTGAAGGATCTGCAGCTCGCCTTCACTCGTAGAAACTGTTTTAATAAGGTCTTTGGTTTTTATCATGGAGCAATGTTCACCGTGTTGTTAAATAATTTATTATCTAAAGCGTGTCGCGCCTCAGCGCAATATTTAAGATTGTTGTGCTACGCATTAATTGTTATTTGTACGCAATTACATGCCGCTTCAGATCAATTATCCGAGCACCAACAATCTATGGATAATAGCAGCCATGCAGGAAAAGTTGTACTGGTGTTAGGCGATAGCTTAAGTGCTGCGTATGGCTTGACTCAAGAACAAGGATGGGTAAGTTTGTTACAAGATGTGTTAGCGCAACATAACAACCCTGATTTGGCGACGATAAAAATTATCAATGCCTCTATTAGTGGAGAGACAACAGATGGCGGTTTAGCGCGTTTAACACGTTTATTGCATCAACATCAGCCTACTGATGTGTTAATTGAGCTGGGCGGGAATGACGGCTTGCAAGGGCATAGCATTAAAAAACTTAAAACTAACTTGCGTGACATGATTAAACAAACCCTTGCAGCGAAGACGCAAGTGGCCGTGCAGCAAATGCAAATCCCAACCAATTACGGTGCACGTTATAATAATATGTTTATGAATGCATTTTCCCAAGTTGCAACCGAAAGCCAAGTTCCCCTAGTGCCTTTTTTCTTAACCGATATTGCGCTGCAACCTGAACTAATGCAAAACGATGGGATCCATCCTACTGCCGAGGCACAACCATTGATTGCACAATTTATGTTAGACAATTGGATAATCCCATTGGTGTTGCGTTAAAACTGATACACAGTCGCGGCGCTGAGCAAACCATTAACATCGATTTTTTCTTGCACACATGCTTTGATGTCTTGCATCTTAATGGGTTGCAAACACAATGCTATGGTCTGGTATACACCATCGGCTTGTCTTGCTTCAGATTGAGATAGCGATCACGCAACAAGGTCTGACGCGATTGCATTTTAATCGGTTCACCAGCAATAAATACATGCTCTGCAGCTTCTGTCACCTCTAATGGATCACCCGACCAGACGACTACATCAGCTCGCATTCCTGGTGCCAGAGAACCTACTTGTTGATCTATCCCAAAGATTTCAGCCACGTTCTTGGTCAATGATGCAAGTGCTGCGTCGTAACTCATTCCATTTGCGACAGCATTACCGGCATGTTGTGTCGCTAAACGAATATTATGAGTTTCAATGCCGATTGCGACTTTCACGCCGGCTTTATCAAGACGACCTGCATTTGCTAACGTCGCGCCGAGTGTGTCAAACGCACCGGGTAAATTGTACTCAGGATTGACAATGACAGGAATGTTCGCTGCCGCTAATTGATCCGCTACTCGCCATGCATCCGAGCCTGAAATAATGGCGACATTCAAGTTGCTAAACGCCTCCTTTAGAGCAATGATATGCAGTAAATCAGCTTTACGGTCAGCTTTAATTAACAGAGGTTGATGCCCTTGAACAACATGCCCTAAGGCTTTTGCATCAGCACGAGAAATCATGCCATACCAAGGTTGGGTTGGCGATAAATCCGTATCAATCGCATATTCGGCTTCACTTAAGGCTTGTTTTAGTGCAACCCACAATGTACCACGCGTCCCACCGGTATCACTTGCACTAGCATTATTAACGCTAAGCGCCATAAACGCACGGGCTTTGAGTAAAGGGTCGTTATCCATTAATTGGATCACCGCCCCTTGTCCTTTAAACAAGTAATCAGAAGATTCAATCCCAGTTACGGCAGTCGTAAAGCCTTCCATCCGAGTAATGGGGATCAAAGTCGAATCTGCATTTATACCATAAGATACATCAACCGCCGCGCCGATTGTCGTCACCGGATGATTGGTAGTAGAGGAATCGACTTGTCCCGCAGAAAAACCCACTTCAACTAAGCCTAATGCTGTGTATGCGCCAATAAAACCGGGAGTAACCACTTTTCCTGCCGCGTCAATACGCTCATATCCCCTTGGCGATGTAGAGCCTGCAATAATTTGTTCGACCTTGCCGTCTTTAATCAACACAGTTGCTTCTGCTAGTGTTCCTTGACCGGTTAAGGTATGCACTTTACCGCCTACAATAGCAAATTGACTCGCTAAGACCGACGTACTCAGTCCTAATACACCTACCACACCAACTAGGGTGAACATCGTTAATAAACGTTTCATTTGTGATCTCCTTCACCGATTTGTCCTAATTCAAAATCACTTACCGGCCACGTATCGGGTTCAGTACGATCAAACGCCAGTCCACCATCGATAAATACTTTTTCAGCTTGGGCATAAGTAGAGAATGGATCGGCGCTCCATAACACCACATCGGCATTTTTACCCACTTCTAGTGAGCCTGTTTGGTCAAAAATCCCAAGGGATTTCGCCGCATTGGCCGTTAACCATTGCCACGCATCCGCTTTGGAAATATCAATCCCTGCTCGACGACCATCAGACCAAGCTTTAGCTGCTTCTTGGTTGAGTCGTTGAATACCTATATCACTATCTGAATGCACAACTGCGCACGCACCAGCTTGATGCACCATAGCGACATTTTCGCGAATGCCATCATAGGCCTCAAGTTTAAAGCCCCACCAATCCGCCCACATTGACGCACAAACATTGTTTTGTGCGAGTTTATCAGCAATTTTATAACCTTCTACCGCATGATGAAATGAGCCTATTTGATAATCAAATTCTTGCATCACATCCATCATAACCACCATTTCATCAGCGCGGTAACAATGCATATGGACGATAATGTCACCGTCTAACACACCTTTTAAGGTTTCGTTATTTAAGTCCCTTTTCGGCGCCTTAGTGTCTTTGCCAGCAGCAAAATCCGCTTCATACTGATCCCACTTAGCTTTATATTCTGCGGCACCAATCCAGGCTTTGCGATATCCTGCGACATTCGCCATACGCGTAGATGGGCCACCTTTTTTACCATAAACGCGTTTAGGGTTTTCACCACACGCCATCTTGATACCATAAGGGGCATTAGGAAACTTCATGTCTTGAACGGAGCGATCAGGTAGGTTTTTTAAAACAACACTACGTCCACCAAATAAATTAGCAGAGCCAGGGAGAATTTGTAATGACGTCACTCCACCAGCAAGTGCACGTTGAAAGCCCGGATCTTGTGGCCACACAGAATGTTCAGCCCAGACTTGAGCCGTTACCGGAGATGTCATTTCATTGCCATCCGCATGCGATCGGGTATCTGGGGACGGATATACGCCTAAGTGACTATGGGTATCAATAATACCGGGGGTAACAAACTTACCCGTGCCATCAATTTCGATGTACTTAGTGGGCAGTGAAATATCAGCACCTATACCGACGATTTTGCCATCTTGTAATAAAATTTGCGAATCTGTATTTAAGCCGCCAATACCATCAATAATAGTCGCATTGGTGATTAATGTCGCGACAGCCGGGATGGGCTCATACGTAGACGGGAATGGATCAGCATTAATGACCACATGTTCAGAAGTTGCTGTGGATTTAGCCTTGGCATCAGTATCATCCGAACATGCACTCAACGTTAATGTTGAAAGCATGGCGGTAGAAATAGCAGCTAACATCCAGGTCGGTTTATTTTTGTTATACACCTTGGATTTCCTTGTAGTATTGAATTGCAAACTCGTTAATACGGGTTAGCGGGATAAATTAACTAAATTTACCTTCAAGTGCAAGGCTGGGGGTAAAATGCTTTATTGTGAAAGTGTATCGACTATTTCACTGGCGTTATTTAACCGACGTATTTGTGCAAACATTTCATTCGCTTGAGGATATTGACGTTTGAGATAGGTAAACCATTGTTTAATACGGTTTGGATAATAGCAGCCTTTAACCCCTTTAATTTCATAAGCTGAATACTGGATTAATAAGTCAAGCATGTCTTCCCAAGGCATCGGTTGGGCGTTATGTTTAATACAATTAGCCAGGTTAGGTAACGCTATCGCTCCTCGCCCCAACATCAAATTATTACACTGAGATTGGTTTTGGCATAATTGTGCATCTGCCGCAGTCCAAATTTCACCATTGGCAATAATCGGTATCGGTACATGCTGTTTGATTTTAGCTATCCATGGCCAATATGCCGGTGGACGATAGCCATCAGATTTAGTGCGGGCATGAATTGCCAGCTCAGTGGCACCGGCTTGATAAATTGCATCGGCATTTTCGATGGCCAACTCTGTGTCAGCAAAGCCTAAACGCATCTTAGCCGTCACAGCGATAGATGAAGGCACAGCCTCTCTGACAGCTTTTATAATCGCATATAGCTCTTCAGGGTATTGCAATAACACCGCCCCACCCCGAGATTTATTAACGGTTTTAGCCGGGCAGCCAAAATTAATATCAATCCCATGCGATCCAAGCTCAACGGCTAATTGCGCATTCTCAGCCAAATATTGTGGATGGTTACCCAGTAATTGGATTTTAACCGGCGTGCCACTAGGAGTGAAGCCGCCTTGATGTAGTTCAGGACAAAAGCGATAAAAGACGCGTTCTGGTAACTTTGCATCTACAATTCTAATAAATTCAGTCACACATAAATCATACCCACCAATTTGGGTAAGCATATCGCGCATTAAGTGGTCTAAGACCCCTTCCATTGGTGCAAGTGTGATGTGCATGACAACTCTAATAAATTGAACATACAAAAAAGCCACCCGAAGGTGGCTTGTTTGCAATGCTAAGCATTAATATGGCGTCCCCTAGGGGATTCGAACCCCTGTTACCGCCGTGAAAGGGCGGTGTCCTAGGCCTCTAGACGAAGGGGACAGAAACTTTTACATTCCCGTTAGGATTAACCTAACCTAGGGCAAACAAATAATGTTTGCGGTGCTGACACAAATGATGGTGGAGCCAGGCGGGATCGAACCGCCGACCTCTTGCGTGCCACGCAAGCGCTCTCCCAGCTGAGCTATGGCCCCATCTAAAAACTGGAGTACCATGTTGTGCTTCAGTTCCGTGACAGCGATGCGCATTCTAGGGAAGGCACCGCTGAGTGTCAACGGTTTTTTTAGGAATTCTCTCTGTTTGCTATAAATTCCAACGCTTTGTCGATTCTTTCACCGATTTTCGCTTGATCAAGCAATACTAACGCCACATCTAATGACGGTGAGTTACCTGAACCAGTACTGGCAACACGTAATGGCATCCCTACTTTACCCATACCGACTTCTAATGTTTCAGCAGTCGCATTGATCGCTGCTTGAATGTTTTCTGACGTCCACTCGGTTAAGGCTAATAAATTTTCTTTTACTAACAACAACGCTTCTTTTGCTACAGGACGTAAATGTTTTTTGGCCGCATTGGCATCAAACTCGGCAAAATCTTGATAAAAATAAGTACTTATCTCAGCCATTTCTTTTAATGTTTTCACGCGATCAGCTTGAATTGTCACTACGTCGCTTAATGCAGGTCCCTGTTCGGTATTAATACCCATTTGCGCAAAATGCCATGCTAACGCCTCACCGACTTCAGCTGGTGGCATCGTCTTAATATAATGCTGGTTTAACCAAATTAGTTTTTCGGTATTAAAGGCAGACGCAGATTTACTGATATTATCCAAAGAAAAATGTTCAATCATTTCAGCTAAACTGAAAATCTCTTGGTCACCATGTGACCAACCTAATCTAACTAAGTAATTTAATACCGCGTGAGGTAAAAAACCCTCATCACGATATTGCATGACACTGACCGCACCATGACGTTTGGATAGTTTTTTACCATCATCACCTAAGATCATAGACACATGGGCATATTCAGGGATAGGTGCGCCTAACGCATGTAAGATATTGATTTGACGTGGGGTATTATTGATGTGATCTTCGCCACGAACAACATGGGTAATGCCCATATCCCAGTCATCGACGACCACACAGAAGTTATATGTGGGTGCACCATCGGTACGTAGGATAATTAAATCATCCAATTCCGTATTGCTGATCGTAATGTCACCGCGCACATGATCATGGATCACTACGTCGCCGTCTAATGGATTTTTAAAACGTACAACATACGGAGCATCGGCTGGGTGATCCGTTCGATCCCGCCATGTACCAGGATAACGCGGTTTTTCACCCGCAGCTTCTTGGGCTTCTCGGATCGCATCTAACTCTGCAACACTCATAAAGCATTTATAGGCTTTACCTTCGTCTAGTAGTTGTTGCACTAACTCTTTGTAACGATCAAAACGGTCAGTTTGGTAAATAGGACCGATATCATGAGTTAAGCCTAACCATGTCATGCCATCTAAAATAGCTTGCTTGGCTTCATCGGTCGAACGCTCAAGATCCGTATCTTCAATCCGTAATACAAATTGACCACCTTGGCTTTTAGCAAATAACCAAGAATATAATGCAGTACGTGCACCGCCAACGTGAAGATAGCCAGTTGGGCTGGGAGCAAATCGAGTAACGACAGACATGAGACTTCCTAAATGAGGTAATAAAAATAATTGAAGCGCATTTTATCAGAAGCGCATGGATTGAACATCATTTAATGTCAGGTGATTGAATGAAATGAATATTGACAGAGATCAACACAAACATTCGTTGCAAGCGTAAAATGAAATGGTGAAAGCAAATGCAGTTTTTAAAGGAAATCTATTTATGCAAGCTATGCCGCACCAATATCATGTTAACGCCAACGCCAAACCGGATGACAATCTTGTTGTTAGCGTAACTAACTTACCTGATCTAACAATGGCAGCGCCACAACAATTTGGTGGGCCAGGTGACAAATGGTCGCCAGAAGATATGTTAATGGCATCAATATCGAGTTGCTTTATCTTGTCATTTAAAGCTATCGCTCGAGCGTCAAAATTTGATTGGGTATCCATCGAGTGTCACTCTCAAGGGACGCTCGATAGAGTCGACGGGGTCACTCAGTTTACAAAAGTTGTGACAGACGTGACGTTGATGATCCCTGAAACAGAAAACAAACAGAATGCCGAGAAGTTGCTTCATAAGGCAGATAAAAGCTGTTTGGTGGCTAATTCACTGCACACTGAAATTGAGTTAAATATTAATGAGATTAGATCTGTTCCTGTGAACTAATGCAATCGCTTTGTGTTTTTGTGCATTTGTGATGTTGCGCATTATTGCGAAATCTAAGTAACCGTTATTCTGAATCAATTCATATTATTTTATGTTTACTATACAGAGGCAATTCATCATGACAGCAAACAAACAACAATCAGATATCAAAGCAAGCTATCACGCAATGGTAGAAGCCGTCGAAGAGTTTATGGTAAAAGAAGGAAAAACTATTCAGCAGGCATTTCATGCTGCAGAAGAAAAACTCGCCGATGCCACAGATGCAAGCAAAGACAGCATTAAGCAAGCAAGCCAAGAATTACAATACAATTTACATCTATTTAATGATGCCCTTGACGGTGTGACTCAAGCATACAAAGAGCATATATTGTTTGAGTGGGATTTTATCAACAGTGCACTATGGGAAAAGTTTCAAAGTATTGCTAATTCAAATACCGCAGAGCTTATCGCATTCACAAAAAACCTGAGAGAACAAGCTGACGCAGCCACAACAAAGTCTCATTTATCTGCACATAAACAGCATACCCAATGGGATTCTGAGCATGCCTTTTGGCTAGATGAAATCAAGTTATGGAAAAAAAACCATCAACAAGCTTTATCTAAGCTTCACGATATTGAAAAAGCCATTAAGCAACATGCAACTATCCTTGATCAACATACAAACGCGATAAAAAAACACCTCAAGCTAGAGCATAAACATGAAGAACGCATGAAAAATGCGGAACAAGATCGCACCAGCGAAAACTTTAAAACGGAAGACGAACATAAAATGCCACAACATCAACATGAACAACAAATTCATGCGCAACAAGCAAAATTACATAATGAAATAAAAGCCAAGCACTTACAGACTATGGCCATGATTAACATGCTTTATACTGAAACACACAAAACCCTGTAACTGTGTTGTATATGAATAGGAACGCGCGACCAAAAACTAGCTATTTTTTGTCCTGCTTAAACGACTTGTTATGTTCTGACAAACTTAAATTCAGCATTACCTTTTCTTAAAAAATATAACGCTACACAAGTTGCTACAATTGCCATAACAGCACCAAACTCATCTATATACCAAGCAGAGTCTGTGTTTGTTATGGTAATCGGAGTGAATAATTTTTGAATAAATATATTTGAACTAGCATGATAAATAACCGCAGGCCAAAGGCTATTAGTTTTCATGCGAAAATAAGCCATAATTATCCCTGTAGCAGTTATAAAAACGGAGAACACAAACAGCTGGTAATATAATGGTGTTACGTCATTACCGTATAACCCTAAAATAATTAGAGGCCAGTGAAATAATGCCCAAATAAATCCACTTACTAATCCAACACCAGTAAAAGACATCATTTTAGCAAGCTCTGGCACTAGAAAGCCTCGCCAACCAATCTCTTCGCCCAAAATAGAAGGTAATGAGACAATAAAACTAATAGTCGAAATCAATCCGAAATGAAAAAGAAATATAGAAAGATCATTCCAATGACTTAAGTTATAGCTTTCTTTTTGCTCAGACAGAAACTCAGCATTATAAAATTCACCAAAGCCACACGCCCATATCATTAAATAGGAAATAAGCACAATAATCAGTGGCAAAAAATAGCTTGTACGTTGATGCTTCCATTTGCCCCATTGCCAACCTAGGCTCGATAATTTTCGCTTTCTCAAAAGGCAAGTAACCAATGTAGCCGCGCCAACTGACAACATTAATGGTGTCGCCTGGCCCATTCGATAAATTAACCAATACCCTAAAAAGTAAAAAGCGACAACCAATGTAAAAAAAGTCGCTAGAGTTAAAGTTGTATCTTTAGAGTTTTTCAATAATAAGGCCTCTGATTAACTAAATTAAGAACATAACGCCCTGCTAACTGGCCGCAGCATCGCAGCAAGCTTTCATGTAAAGGTGTTGCAACGCGGAACGAGAACATGAACTTCAAGCGCAGGTTTGAGCAGTAATTTATTCTGGAGTATTTTCTACCCATTAATATTTGTTTTATCCTTTGCACAAGCATAGATCCAAGCAGCCTTGCCGGATGTAAATTCACCTTCTACACGTGCGTACTCATCTACTTCGTATTCATCAGCCTGAAACAATTCTAGATCTGATAATTCAAATACAGCTCCTTCAACAACATCAGAACTTATACCTGTATATTTTAATATTGGATGAATATTCATACCGCTTACTTTTATAACAGTTTCGTCGGTTATTTTAACTTCTGAAAGAATGTATCCAATGAGTGCATCCTTTTCACCAACAAGTTTTCGACCAAACGTTTCTAGTTGCACAGACTCTAACTGCAATGTGCCATATGAAAACAGTCTCTCCATTTTACTACCTCAAATGATTCTTGTAATAGCTCAATCATACACCATAATTTCGAAGTCTATTACTTCACATGCTAGCCTGTAACCCGCAGATCTTAGCTTAATTTTATACACATATTTGTAACCTTTTAGCCTATCAGCTTCAGTAAGTGTTGAAAAATGAGCAGCGAGTGACTGAATTTTATACGAAACACACTAAAATCAAGGCTACAGTGCGTTTTTTTAGATTTTGGGTTGACTCCTAATTTAACTTCCCTATAATACGCTCCACTTGCTCATCAGCAGCAAGGTTTAAAGATATACGGTCGCTTAGCTCAGTTGGGAGAGCATCGCCCTTACAAGGCGAGGGTCACTGGTTCAAGCCCAGTAGCGACCACCATTTCTTCACACATTATCCACTATTAATACTCAACACACTGGTTCAAGTCTTTCCGACCGAGCACAGTAGCGACCACCATTTCTTCTTCAATAAAACCATTCACTTAATTCGAGAAACAATAGTCGATGGTCGACAAGAAAAAGAGCCAAAACACAGTCGTCTTTTCGGGATATCACGATGAGTGAAATGGTCTTCGAGGCTATGCAAAGTCAATATCGAGCCACTGCACACTTATCTGATTATGAGTTCTGCAATACTAAATTTATCACACCGCAACATTACTAAACGATTATGGCATCCCCTACTCGTCCAATTAAAACTAACAGCAAGAAAGCCCTACCAGTCATGACATACTGCCGCAACACTTTGGTTAGCGGCAGGTGAAGCACAAGAGTGGATAGGAAAACAACTTGGTCATGTTAATAAAGTCTATACAGCCCGAATTATCTATCGCTCAATCGATGCCACGATTCAAAGGTTATTATTCCCTGGTTGGATTAAGAGCTAAATTTGATAATAAAGGACTGGTTTATTGGGAAATTGATATTTGCGACTATGACACTTGCTTGACCATATACATGATAAGAATTGAGCATATAACGAACCAACTTGAGCCCTTTGGTTTCATTCAAGTAGAAGTGAAACTTAAAGTTCAATGCGGCATTTCATATCTTATTGCCGATTTTATTGAGCCAGTCCATGAGCTACCTTTTCATATCGCAAATGAGAAACTTATCCCATATTGCGGCGTTTTTCAAGGTACTTGTCGTCTAGGGTTAATATTTAAGCCGCCTTATTTGTCTTAGCTTTTTCAATGTTTGTTGGATTCAATGCCACCTCTTTAATTGGAGACCAATTCCGAGTTGCTCCGCTCCAGCGTTCTGGGGTTTTCAGTTTGGCTTTTAGGTATATTTGATGACGTTTTGCCAGAATATCAGCATCGTTATTTTCATGACGCATAGCCGGCGTTACAAATCGTATTCCACTGTGATAATGAGAATGGTTGTACCAATTCACAAAGCTATCTACCCATGTTCGGGCACCAGTTAGATCTTCAAACCGCTTTTCTGGGTAACCAGGTTGGTATTTAAATGTTCTAAATAACGATTCGGAATACGGGTTATCATTGCTCACAGAAGGTCTGCTAAAAGATGGCATGACACCTAACGCTTGTAATGTTGCCAACATGGTTGCACCTTTCATTGGACTGCCATTGTCAGAGTGAAGAACAACTTGATTGCGTGATACATTTTCCTGCCGACAAATATCTATCATCAAATCACTTGCCAGCGCACTGTTTTCACTATCATGTACTTGCCATCCCACTATTTTTCGGCTGTAGATATCGAGCACCATGTACAGGTAATAGAAAATCCCTTTTACTTGCGTTGGCAAATAGGTGATATCCCACGTATACACCTGATTAGGCCCTGTTGCTACGAATGGAACTGGTTTCGGGTAAGTATTAACACGGGCGCTGGTTCGTTTGGTTAAGAGTTTATTTGCTTTTAGTATTCGATACATCGTCGATTCTGAAGCAATATATTCGCCCCTATCCGCAAGTTTAGGCACAATTTGGCTAGGCGGTAAATCGGCAAATTCATCACTATTAGCCACGGCAATGACTCGAGTTTGTTCTAGCAACGACAACTTATTGCTTGGGCGTTTAATAACGGTTTGCCGTTTATCAATCAAGCTGTCGGCTTTTAACCATCGTTGTAATGTCTTCGCGTTAATCCCGACAATATCGCATGCTAAGCGTTGTCTGGCACCCGCAGAGCAAGCTTGATGTACCCATTTTATTATCTGAGATTTTTGCGCAGCAGACATCAGATATCCTCGTCTTCGCTCCAAATGTCCTGGACTTTTTTTTGGAGTACCAGTAACGCTGCAGTTTCAGCTAAAGCTTTATCTTTACGGGTTAAGTCTCGTTTTAATTTTTGATTTTGCTGCGCTAACTGACGCACCTTTTGTTGCGACTGAGCATTATCAGCAACATTGTTTGCACCTAAAAATTCAAGCTTCCATTGTTCAATATGATGGACATAAATTCCCTGTGCTCGACAATAAGCATTGATCTGCTCTTCAGATAAATCATGACACGCAACAATGGCATTAAATCGTTGTTCTTTAGTCCAGTCTTCTGGTCTTTTCTCGGTGTGTTTTGTTGCCATAGCCTGTAAATCAGTTCCTGTTAATGTTGAGCGTCGAAAATGCAATGCCCATCGATTGATCGTAGATAAAGATATACCTAACGGAGTCGCAATATCTTCGATAGTAACACCATCATTTCTATTAAGTAATTTCTGTACTGCTTGTTGCTTAAATTCATCGCTATATTTAATTGGCATTTCTTGTCTCTTATTAAAAAATTAGAGACGGCAAGTATCCTGACACAGGGGGTATTGTGCCTGTGTGACCCATCAAGACCTCTTATCCCTAACACATGTACTGAGTCAAATTCATACTAAAGAATTACTAGGCTTTACCAGAGAGGTCCTGCTACAGGCTAATGTGATGCTCCCCTTTCTTCGTAACCCTGCCAGTATACGCTACCACCATAATTATAACGGAGGGCTGTTGCGACACAGCATTGATGTAGCCTCAAGAACGTCCTCAGCAAACCTCAATAAAAACGAAAGAGAGTTACTCATTGTAGCAGGTCTGCTACATGATATTGGAAAAGTAAGAACTCATACTGCACAAATGGACTTCACTGAGCTAGGTCAATATATTCTTCATGATGCACTCACACTAGAGGTTTGTGCTGCTCCCTTAAAAAGATTAGAAAATCTAAACCCCAAGTTTGCTAATATGCTACGTCATTGCTGGACATGTGCGACCCCTAATGCCCGTTATGGGATGAAGGTTAAACACAGAGTAGCATCATTATTACAAAAAGCGGATAGTGAAAGTGCGGGTATTTAGATGGCTGTATCTGGAGCTCCACGAATATCTAATATATTATTTACCAACACATTCTTATCCAAAAAATTACCATGGAAAGAATGCGCCGGCATTACTCACTAATATTATATTTGTCTTTGAGCGCAGCTTGTTGCATACGGTGATTAAATTGTCTTGGGCTCACATACGGCATCTTATTTCCACCTTGAAATAAGTCCTTGAGTTTCGTCAGATCGTACTTAACCCGATAGCCATACCATTCGACTATACCCACGGTTACACCGTCAATCACATCGACATACGCCAAATAATCAATTGATTCGAAGCTAGATCGATAGTTCTCAACCCAAGTCGCAATCGAAATCGGCTCATATACAAAATTTAGCTCTTCACTCGGGTATTTACCGACATAGGTTTTAGCAGTATCAGTGGTCTGCACATTCCCTAATGGCATTATTGCGATATTAGTAATTACGTCAGTTTGATATTTCGCGTAATTAGTTTTGAGATACTTTGCCGAATTAAACACGCTGTAGTCGATTAACAAGGGAGTCCGATGGCGCTTAAAATGGCTAGGATCTTCCTCTTTTCGGACCAACACACTCGCGCCAGCACATTCAAACGGGGTGTACCGATGACTACTAAAGGCAATCGTGACTTTATGGTTAGAGACGCCACATCTTTTCCCAAAGACTCTACTTGAGGGGTCTTTACCGCCCTCACCACTTCTAAAGGTCCGTGATTTGTGTACGTTAGTAATTTTTCGCATGGCCGGGGCTTGAACGTTTGCATTCATGGTAAACATCGCTGGGTTTACACCAAAAAAGCCATACCCTTGCACGTCATATCGCATTGTGTCCATATCCGATTTATATTTTGCGCCAAATTGAGTGATATGATTTATGTTTTTCATTAGCATAACGCGCTTGGTGGTATCTTCAGGTACCATCATAGAACGGAAAATTCCGCCCGTGCTTATACGATAGGAATCGGGAAACAAATTCGTTGCAAAAAAATGATGCCAAAAATCGGTGCTCATCTCAAAGTTTTGTCCCATATCGATTTCGACTACTTCGCTCGGCTCAACATTACGTGCATAGGTCAGTCGCTTGGTAGACAAAATCTCAGGAAAAAAACTGAGTGATTCTTGACACGCATGAGCTCTCGGGAATGTTGAGGCAAAGGTAGCCACCATATTTTTATCGCGCTTGTAAATAGTCGCAAACGTAAAAGGCATGCAATTGACTAAAACTCTATACACTTGATACTCACCACTTTGATTGATCAAATGTGGCACATACTTTTTGTACTCACTAAAAGGTTTGTAATACTTTTTGTCGGTGTTGTTTATAATGTCCATCAACACGTCTTTGTAGTAATAATACGACTCGGGTGTGTCCTCAATTTTCATCTCATGAGTCCGGCCAATGATTTTGTTAGGATAGTGCAAGTCCACCTGTGGAATTAGCTCACCGTCTAACGCACGCTGCTTCACATCTTGGATGAGCCACCATTCAATATAAGGCACAAACTCGCCTTCAAAACCTTGATACATTTGTTGCTCACCGCTTTTGACGGTTTGATAATTTAAGGCGACCTTGGCAAAACTGGCCTTATTTTGATATAGACTCATTGGAATAAATTGATCCGCACCATCGCTGATCGGATACGCAATATCCACCAAATTTTCCACAAAATATTGTCGCTGAGCAGCAGCCAAATTCATTCTTTTTGGCAAGGTTTGTAGCCCGACAATTTCCCGCTCATAAGTCGTTACTTTACTCAAACCTTTTTCTAGGTGTTTGTATGGGCCATGCGTCGATGAGCATCCTGTCCCGATAAGGACAAACGCGCACATCATAATTGATAAGATATTTTTCATACATGACCACTTAAATTTCGTTTTCTTCTATCAAGTCTATACGCCAATTCAAAAAAAAACTGAAAATTTAATATATTGGACACATGTGAATGTATTTATTTCTCGTTTAATCGTTCATTTTGATTTTCTTGTGTTCAATATTATCGAAATTAAACTCCAGATCATGATTAATTGTGTGCGCTATAAAGCATAACGCTCTGGCCATAATCGACGCTGTTTCTTCCGCGCCAACTTCAGCAATTGATTGAGCAATTTGTTCAGGTAGCATTCTCGTTTCCTTAGCTTTGAAGATTGCCAATTTTTCATATGTTTTGTTCTAAGGTTTTATTGTACCACTTGCTGGAACTTGTAACATCGGCTGGTAACGTGCATTATTTTCTTGTTGTAATATCACGGAGTACTTGTAGTAATGGCATAAATACTGACAACCTACACACTCAAAAAAGAGAAATAAGCACTATCATTAACAATTTAGGTAGTAAATAATGAGGTTTGACTGATAAATATGATTAAAGAGTGTTAGTAGCGCATGAGGCTTAGTAGTGGATTTTTTCGCAGTTCAGCAGGGACAAAGTGGTCTCTTGAGCTATCCTCGCTCAGTGTTACCTACTCGATTGAAAATGGTGGCAAACAAAAGCTACCAATATTGTCTGTTACTGAAATGAGTCAGTTTGAGGGGACGTTGAGTTATGGCTTACGCATTAAAACTACATCACAATCTTGGGAATTTAAAGGGGTCTCTGCACAAAATTGTGCGGCGTTTATTGCAAAAGCCAAACACCATATTGCTAGTCAGATAGGGGTTGAATTCCGTCAATCCGAACAACAGGTGAAACAATTAGCTCATGCGTTTACCTTGCTACAATCACAAAATTTCTACCTAAACCAATCAAAGATCGCTGAATTAATTCACGCCCTTCCGGACAACATACGACGCTTGCTGACTCACGCATATTTCGATTCCAGTCACATTCCTGTCCAGTATAAACTACCTCTTCCATGCTTAGCTTGGTGGAGGTAGTTTATATGTTAGAGAATATGTTTCAAATTAGCTAATTTATTAGCATTATGAAGTTAAATATTGACATTAGAATTATACGGGAGTTTAGGTCAGCAATCAGGCAGTTTTTGTCCATTCCATTAAGACAAAGGTTGCTACATAGCAGACTTAAGATCTCCCGTATTTAACTCGCTTAATCCTCCAATTGCTTTTTCAGTTCATACAACTGCTCAAGGGCAGGCAAAAACCTATTATTCAAATGACGACGGTTGTAAAAGTGTAAAAAGATAAAATACGCCAGACCGGCACACCATCCAATCATTAATGTCATGCTGGGCATGATCATGCCCGTCACTTCAATATAGACCGCATAGGAAGACAACATCATGATGGAAAACATCGGGATTAATTGTAACACTGCAAGATTACGCAGCATTTTGACTTCCTTTTCACGCTTTTCTATCTGCATGTTAAGTTTAGCCAATAAGGTCCAATCATCTTGTGTCTCGGTTTGCTGAATGCCAAAAAACAATCTGGCTGAATATACTAGGCTGGCAATTAATACCACTGCAACAGTTTGTGTAAAAATAGTGGGGTCGTCAGCCCATCCCCAAGTAAAAATAACGGTTCCCAATATGCCAAACAAGGCACCAACGGTTTCTATCGACCAACTCATTTTGGCGTGTTTGTCGAGTTTGTTCACCTGTCTTTGTATACTGTTAAAGTCTGCTGTTTGTGTTGTCATGTTGACCTCTTTTGCCCACGCTGTTTTTAAATCGTCCAATTCCATCATTCCACCTCCAAATAGCGGTCTGAAAACATTTTTTTCAAACGGTTAACCCTCACCTGCACAGCATTAACCTTCATACCCAACACCGACGAGATTTCTTGGCCATTGAGACCATCGAGATACATCATCATTATGGAACTGTCTACATCAGCCAATGAATCCATAAAATCGCTCAATATTTCAGCCTGACATCGTGCGCCAAAAGATTCCTCGCTCCTGCTTTGGCTATGTAATATGGCTTTGCCTTGACGAAACCTTATCTGTTTACGCACACTGGTCATGGCGGTATTAAGGCCAATACGGTAAATCCAAGTTTCGAGTTTTGCTTCGCCTCTAAAGCTATTAATACTGCGCCACAACTGAACCAGTATCTCCTGATAAAGATCGTCAGCAGCGTCGATATCAGCATATCGTCTTGCGATTGCCAGTATCCGTCCGCCATGATCTTTTATCAGTTGCTCAAATTCAGTGGCCACTCATTTTTCCGTTTAATTGTTGAGGATTAATTTATTAGTCGATGGAGGATTTAAAAACTTACAACAGTGCTAAATAAAAATTCCATGCTAGTTAATATACCAATCCTTTTTATACTGATAAATCGGGCATTAAGATGCCAAATGTTTGCTTAAATATGATACTTGAGCTGTCAGTAACATAGAATATAAACGAAGTTAACAAACCTTCGCCAAGCGACATACGAATCAAGTTTAGTGTGTAGCAAAATACTTTCTTTAGACAATAATTAAGCAGTATAAGACGCCCCCTAAACCACCAACAGCGGCAGCTATGCTAGGGCTAACGAAACTAGCAAATAGCCACAAAGCGGGAATGAAGATTATCAACTGCTCTAAAGTGTTTTGCTGAACTCTATACCTTCTTTCCCAAATTGGATGACCAGATACAGCGGGTGCGGCAACTTTGTATTTGGTGCGATAAAAATAACAATTGCGGGCAATGACATAAGAATTCCTTAAAGATGAATTAAAGTGAAACCGATTAAGCGTTAGATGTTTATCGTTAGCACGCTAAAATACGCTATGCACTTTAGTATGTCATAATAACTAAGATCTGTGATGTTTGAGTTGCTTTCAGCATGCTGTCCTCGCTTACGCTGTTGACCATACTGCCGGCCTAGTTTGCTCTTCTTACAGGTTTTGACTATCCGGCTAAGGCGCGTGCATGTTTCGGTCGAAATCGATCGACTATTTCGGTTCAATCCGATCGTCTATTT